>Ga0307515_10012252_pt1 | contig 16149 bp, 19 predicted proteins | sample 17_EM_MG_FD_194513 | JGI IMG/M metagenome (GOLD analysis project Ga0307515, IMG submission 194513) | Populus trichocarpa ectomycorrhiza microbial communities from riparian zone in the Pacific Northwest, United States - 17_EM | ecosystem: Host-associated > Plants > Roots > Unclassified | place...
GATCTTAGTTCTCCAATTAAAAAAATCTTTTGTTTTGGTGGCACTGAAAACTTTCTACGAAGCGGGTTCAAAACACCCTGGTTAAAGGAGTCCCCACCATATGATGATGCCTGTCGTCTCGGCTCGCAACCTTATTCTAACCTCTCCCCTCCAACTCCAACAACCCCGAGTTCCTTCCGACTACTATATCCTCCGCCTTCACGATGTCCCTCTCAAGTAAGTAATACTTCATAACTTCTCTCGCCAAGTATACAGTCACTAACTAACACTGGCGCACCCTTTACCAGGCCAAAATACGTCGCCCATTCGTACCCTGCTGTCGCTTCCATCCGAGCTCCTCCTGCTCATTGGCCAGCATACGATAAACAACGACAATTTCAAGGATCTATACAGACTTCTTTGCACCAATCGCCACTTATCCCGCCTACTCCAACCCCTCCTTTTTCGTGCCTCGATCCGCCGAGACCAGGGCACGGTTCCTTTACGCTTCGCAGTGATCACCGGCAACATTGCACTTGCGCGCATGTTGATAGACAAATACTCTGTCCCCCTCGATCGCCTACGCCGCAGTCGGACGGTACTTCACGAGGCAGTGGTAAATGGCGCGCTGGAGATGACGCAGTTGCTGCTGAGCGCCGGTGCCAATCCTAACTTACTGGGTACCTCCCGCGAAAGCTATGGATTGAACTATCCCTTTAGTCCGCCAGAATGGACCGCGCTACATTTTGCGGTTGGCAGACAGTTAAGTTATAGAGGAGAGGCTGTCGACCCTGCCACTACCGAAGCAATGGTCAGGCTGCTTGTCAAACACGGCGCAGACATAGACTCCATGGGGAAACGCGGAGAAACACCGTTGTCACTTGTGGTGTCAGATGCTGTGAGCCATGTCTCCCGTGCTAGGAGATTCGATGAGAGGTACCGCCAGTTTCGTTATCCACCGAAGGACCCATTTTCGGGAATTGGAATAGAGAGTCGGAGGTGGTTAGCGAGGGTACTTTTGGAACTTGGTGCGGATAAGCTTGTCGCCCTTGACAATGAATTCGTGTTTAATTTTACTTCTAACTACCAAGTGGAAGATATTTGGTTAGTCAAAGAGCACCTGGATGCAATCGACGCTGAGAGATTGGGAGGGGCTGAGGATTCAACTCCTCGATTCAGCCTTATGGATTTTACCTTTCAGTAGCACATTTAAAGCGGACAGATGCTCTCAGACTGGTGCGATATATATCGGATCAAACATCTCGATGGGAGTTAGATGTATGTTATTTCTTCCGCATAGTAGAATTTAGAATTTTCATGTCTCGACCTCCCGTTGGAATACATGAGCTTGCACATTTCAGACTTCCTACCCTAACTCTATTCATTTATCTATTGTCATACACTTGAAACATTTCGCATCCTACGAATAATCTAGAGGCAGAAATTGTCAACAGCCTGCACCCACAACGGCAACAATCCGTGCGCAAATCCAGCACCCTAATTACCCCTTACACTCTTGAATTTGGTAGATTGGTTGCAATACTCAGATGGCGGTCCAGAATACCGCTAATCAGTTCAGACACCCATCTGCCAAACAGTGCTCTTTTTATTGGTCACTCCAGCTTATCGGCAAATCCATTTGCTAGAATGGGGTATTGCAACATATCTACCAAATCTGAGCGTGTAGGGGTTCCTCGAAGCGGACTTCATGTACTAGGGGCGCAGTCACACAGGGCAAAAGAGCGCCCGACTTTTTTCTCCCATGCAACAAGAAACGCCAAGATCTGCATCTTTCACTACACAACAAATATTTTTCTGAGAAAACTTCATAGAATCATCTCTGATGACCTATTATCACTCCCCCCTCATTCAAAATTTATCTCTATTGTTGTGGTGGAAGTGTAGAATTTCCACATTTTATGGGGCGCGCCCGACTTTGACACCCTCCGAGTACATCAATCACTAACAACTCGCTGTTTCCATTAATCACAGCGCCGTGGCACTGACCACAGCTTTTTTGGGGGACAATAAACTCCACGAGTCTTACGGGGAATAAGTCCCTTAGGCTCCTTGTGTTGCATATATAGACCTGACCGAGCTGGGGGCTGATGGTAGAGCACCCGGTAAGGCATAAGGCACAAGGCACACAACTCTTTTCTTCTCTCTTCTCTCTGTACCTTAAGTCTATACACGCACACGGTTCTTCTCTCCATCCTTGTAGTTAGAGCTATTGAAAGTCTTGCAGAAGGCTATACGAAATTCATGGCAGCAAAGCTTTGGGGTCCTTAACAATATGGTTCTGCAGCCGCTACTTCGGTCCGTGGAAGATAAAAAGATGGAGTCAAATAAATATCCGAGACATAACCCGTTCACAAGTTTCCTCCAAATTAGCGCATATAATATCTTGAACGTATCTCACTCTCATCCATCTCCCTTTCTTTATGTTCCTCCTTCCAACATTCCTCTGCCAACTCCTTCACAACCTTCCAGATCCTTTTTCTATTCCTCGACCCTCTAGACTCCGCCTTCCGAGATCCATCACCCATCAACTCGTCATACACGCTCCTCCAATTCACCTTCCCCTCCATCCCAGCTCCAATCGATATAACTCGTGAGGGTGCGTGCTACGCGAATACCAAGACTTTTTTTACTTTCAGTTTCAAGAAAGATACTAAAGATCAAGAAATATCACAGCAAGGAGAGTGCAGAGAAAAGTATAGGGATTCATTTCCAATTGGCAGTGGTATACACTTACTATCATGAAGCTCGTAGGAAGCAGGAGATTGAAGCTCCTCCTGTTTTAGATTATTAAAAAGATAAAAAAAAGTAAGTCTTGGCATTCGCGTGGCCTACACATTCCAACTCTTCTAGTCGCAGAGCCGCACTTGTCTTTGTCGCTCGGTTAGCAGCCCCTGAACTATGGGAGCTGTCCCACCATAATAGCGAGCGCTTAGCGAGTTCACAATCTCAGTTCAGGAGTTAACAATCTCAGTTCAGGAGCTAACAATCTCAGTTCAGGAGCTAACATCTCAGTTCAGGAGTTAACAATCTCAGTTCAAGAGTTAACATTATCTCAAGCCACTGCTCGTCATGTACGCAGCACTAACCACCATCTACTGTCAAACAATATAATTGAAAGATTATTCTCGAGCTGGATATTATAATCACAAACTCTAACGTAAAAAACACCGCACTGAAAGCAATTCCTCCCCAAATATAGTCAACCCAATACAAAAAGCCCCTTCTCGGGCCTGCATGTCACAACCCTCCCAACCGTCAGATCCATATCCTCTTCCTCTACCAGCCACCTGGGTATTTCCAACTGAAGCGTGCCCAGGAACACCCGCATCCTCTCCTGTTCAAATACCCACACATATACAGGGTACAGCGCTGCCAAAAGAAACCCAAAGAATAGCACATTCAGCGATGGCAAAACTTTTGCTAAGTCTGCACTCATAAGCAGCGGACCAAATCCGCCACCACAAACTATGCAACCACAAATTTCAACCCACGCTGTGCATTCGGACCCAGCCCAGCGATAGAAAGAGCAAAGATGAGAGGAAAACAGGACTTAAAAGCGGGAATCAGAAAAAGCATAAAGACTCCCCCGATGCCCGAAACGCCCACAACCATCAACTGCTACACATGAGGCGGCTCCATCTAAAGCTAGGAAGAGGACGCTTGCGGTTTGAGAATTAGTAGGAGGTGTTGACACGACCCAACCACAGAAATGTGCGCCTTGCACAATGAGGAGAAAATGGTGCCGCATTGCCGACCCTCCTTTCATCTCTACCAAGAGGCCCCAGAGAAACGTCTCTGCCGCACGCTGTGCACCGACCTGGAGAATCTGTGCCATCGCACCTATCCATAAGTTCCGTTCTTTCCAGATTGATCTCTTCTCTAGTAACCTTCCAGTAGCAGCTTTATAACACTCCACCAATTCCCCTTCAGTCACTTCTGGTATGTCAGTAGTAATAAATAAATCAAGCGTAACCACTAGCAATACAATAGCCACCATATAAAGCCACTCAAAGCCCTTCCACCCATACTCATTTGCAGCTAAAGGTCCAGGGAAAACATCCTCAGCGCTTGCAAGAAGTGGAGCAAGGATTCCACCTAGCCAGCATGCCGTTCAAAAGTATTGAGGGAGTTATGGACAGAGGCCATTGAAGAGAAATAAAAAATGTTGCCGCGTTATCAATGATGCAAACTGCACAACCCACGGCGAATGCTACAAAGCAAAGGAGTGTAAGGTCGAGTCTTTCGACGGCGACCCAAACCATGGGTAAGCAGAAACCAAAGCTAACGAGCCCAGTGATAATATCTCTGGGACTCAGTACAGGCCGCTTCAGGAAGCGGTGGGATAGATACTCATAGTAGAGTAGTCCGAGGAGATAGGCACCATAGTAGGCGCCATGAAGAGTGAAAGATTGGTTACGGGTTATGCCGTGCACTTCCCGAGGGTGCTGTAGAGTAACACAACGGCGTTATCATTTCTGTACGGTCAATGGGCGGAGAGATGGTGGCATATACCTTATCAAGCAAGCAAAACAAGTTTCCGGAAAAGCCGCACAAGACCATTCTTTAAAATTAGCTAGAGACCGGAAAAAGAAAAACCTCAGACCAATCACAAGGTACAGATACAACACTGCTTCAGCGGCATTGGCAGTTCTGCAGCATCCGCTGCCAGTAACGACTGTCTCCTATTTGGGCCCATCTTTGGTAATGGGACAGCGTTTATCTTGAGTTATTCGTCAATGTGTGTGAATGGAATAGTGGTTATGATACAGCCGGGTCTGGGATGGACAGCCGGGGATATAGGCATTTTATACCCACTGTTTCCCAACACATGTCCTATAGTAGTCACGTCTGCCCAACATCTCCGGATTAGTCACGACCCAAATATGTTTGGTGGTAGACGATAACAGCGCGGCAGACGATCCGTGCCCGGTAGCTGTGAATACAGAGCCCCAGTGCTTGTGTACACAGTATGATCAATAGATAGTAGGAAACAGTATCGCTTTCTAGACTTATTTTAACGCTAGCTACTCTCAACATCAGTAATGTATGACTGGATGATATAGGCCAACAGACCTCAAGTGGAGTACCAGTACAAACCTAGGTATCCGTGATGCAAAAATAGTCACTCAAATCCTATTAGATTTCACACCGTCTTTCTCTTGCTGTACGGTAGCCGGTGTCCGATTGCGGGGAAGCGCAAAGTTAGAGATGCAAGCTCAAAGTTCGAAACAGGGGTGCTGGTTTTGGAGCGTTGAGAAGCCGCATGCACTCTTGGAGCGGGGAAAGCGAGGATAAGAATCGTTGAGAAATGATGGTCTATGAGAAGGAAATTAGGGACAAGGACTATTGAGAAACTACATTGCCAGAGTAGGAAACTGAGGACACGTATCGATACGAGACCAAGCCGAGCCAGAACAAAAAAATTAGAGAACGGAGACTTTAAGCTGACGATCAAGTGCATGGTGAGGGATATACGGAGAGGCACAGCACACCTAGCCTTGCTAAGTCCCCCCACAACCCGCGTCGAGTTGGAAAACCCTATTCTACACTCAACCACAACATTCTTTGCTTTTCCTTCACCACGAGCGCCACAAATTGCTTCGACTCCTTCTATCCCCTTGAAAATATCGCTCCAGCACCTTTCATCTTTCATGACGAGAGAGCAACGCTACAGTAGGAGATTGGAGATAGAGCGATAATATGCAAAAAAGGAAACCAAGGGGGTAGGCTACAATTGAAACGGGCGGTGAATACGGAAGAAAAAGATCCTGTTAAAGTACGTCTTAGATCGGAATTGTGGCTGGAGAAAAGAAGAATGGAAAGAGTGGTTTAATAGTATAAGTTCCTGTGTTTCGTCCCATCTGCACTACAGTTTTCAAGGTATGATATCAGACAATTTAATTCAAATTCCAAATACTTATCCAGTTATTCGATGCCCTATTGACTCGGTATGAATAAATAAACGTAAGAGGGTATACGTAGACCGCACTATATCCCCTTCGCAGCTCTCAACCCTTCCAAAAATTCCCGTAGCCTCTCCCCTTCCCTCTCCACTGCCTTTCCAAGATCCTGCAACCCATGAGTGCAATACCTCACAGCTTCCTTAAACACCTTATCCAAAGCCCGTTGCTTCTTCAAGCTTTGTAACCCATCCTCTAGTTCCTTCACCTTCATCTTGATCTTCCTCAGTCCCTTCCAAAGACCCTTCTCCATGTCAGTATCGATCTCGCCAGGAGAAGTTGCCACCAGCTCAATCAGCTCTGTGAGCTGATGTGAGAAAGTCGCCAGTTGTGTGGTCATCTCGCGTTGCATATGGATTTGTGTTTGCAGAGGCTGTGTAAACTCGTGAGTGAGAATCGGTGACGGGTACATTGTTGTGTAAACGCGGTGGGAGAAGGGGAGGGTGCGAGGTGGCGCAGGTCGTGAGGGTGAAGGTAAAGAGATGGTGAGCCGTTGTTTCCCGTGTCTGATGAGGCCGAATACCATCGTAGTTGAATTGCGATCGGTTAGGCTTGCTGCCCACAAGTAGGAGATCGACTTTGCTTTATGGCAAGGAGAGCTCATGTTGAATTAATGAAAATTTCTATGGTGTGGAGTTATTCGTTGGAAGCAACAAACATCTAAACATCAGAACTTCTGCCGCTTTTGTTGGCTAGATTTCGCCTCGCTCGCAACTTCTGCAATAAATACCGTCGGAAATTGGTGAGTGAGAAACTGTGACATAGCTCAATGAATTGAATCAACGAATAATGGGCGGGCTGCAGAACGAGAAGATTGGCTCGTTCTTTGTGATTTTGCAGAGTCTAAAGTAACGAAGACTCTTGTGAGTGCTGTGCCAGGTGCGAAAGAGCACGTATGTGCTTTCCATTCAATTCCAACAACGCAGGCGATACAAATATCATTCTATTCTGCTAATTAAGTAGACTTCAATTCAACATCACATCTCTTCTACTTTAATACCCACTCCCACTTATCAGCACCTTGCCCATTTGTTATATCCTCATCTTCCTCCTCATACTTCGCACTTTATAAACCGATTATCGTTCTCAACTTCAACCTCTGCTACTCTACTTCCTTTCTCTCCTACATACGCAACGCAGTGTCCTCAAGTAGAGCCCAGCCCAGGTGAATCCAGCACCCTGGCGAATCTTCCAGCTAACTCTTCCAAACGAAAGCGGCACCGTGAGTACCTATTCACCGTTACCTGTACTTGTCGCAGAGATATCGCCAAACATGTCCCTACGGCGGCATGCTAAGCTTACCAACTGAACAGGTACCCGCGACAAAGGCCGGAATACCATGCACAAATATTCCACCGAGTCCCATCTCTCGGACCCTGGGGCGGCGTACGCTCACATTCGGACCATTCCTGCTCCAGACTGCTCCTACAAAGGCGAACGTCAACCCCTTCCTCGAGGTTTCTCGATCTCTGCCAACGAAGGAGCTACTAGAAGACGTGTCATTCTACCTGCATCAAAACCGGCTAGCAATCTGGATCCAAACCAGGTTACATTTGCTAGCAAGCTGCGTGAGGGAATCGCCCCACAGCCACCACTACCGGTTATTGAGCCAGAGAATCGGCCAGTCTTTGGAGTTATGTCCGATGGCGTATCCTTGCAGAAGCGGCCTCCAGCTATTTCCTCAGATGGCGCGCGGGTACCTCTGGGAACGACTTCCCCGTTTGTTTTGCGCAGTGGCACTTCGAGCCCTGTTGAACCACCTTCCGCTTCTCGTCCGCAGAAGGTTGTATTTGCACCTCGTTCTACCCCGTCACTCCGCAATCCTTCTGCTGAGACAGTCAGCTCCTTGATGCAGCAATACGGCTTGCAGAAAGCCATTGGCCATCCGCAGAATGGAAACGAAGAGGACATCTCGACCATACAGGAAAAACCTCAAGATCCTGTCACCATTCACAACGTCGGGCTGGATCAGAATGTCGATCAAGGAATCCAAAACCAAAACTCAGAAGAAAGAAGATCTGTGATTAATTCGGAGTTCTGGGCCCAAGTTAATATGCCCGTCGAACGGGAACGAGATATTACAACAATCGATAGAAGTCAACAGCATCTGCAGGAAAGTCAAGAAGCCCGCCGGGTAGAATATGCTTCGGAATCTACATCTCGTGGCCCAGTTGAAAATTCCCAACAAGCTTCTCCACAGGACCCACAAAACCCGCATGAACCATCTGATATGACATCTCCTGGGTTTTACCAATTCGCAGCAGGAAAACCAACCTTTGGTTCGGGGACTCCCGAGGCTCTGATGATGGGCATTCCACCAGTTGATAATTCAGGACGGAGAGGTGGCATCAGTTTACCCCCGATTCAGACAAATGAAAGAAGTGCGATCAGTGCTCTTCTAAATGGTGGTGCATCGGGACAGACAGGTGGCAGCCCCTCTGTGACGCAATCTCATAAGTATGTACTCGCACTACCTGCAATGTGGCTCTCAGCTCACAGGTAATCTAGACCAATATTAGGATATGCATACGAAGACGAACCCTACGACGACAGGCTTCACCAGCCAAGTCATCGCGAAGCTTACCCCGAGATTTCTGAAAGACACCCGCCGCTATCAGTAGCCGTTGGAACCTCGCCTAATAATCACCAGGAGGAACACAATTTGAAGGAAACGGATCGTCAACGGATTTACAACACTACCCTTCGCAGTAGCATCGTCCACAGACTCGAAACTCTTCAGCTTTGCAAGATCAATCCTCACGACTTTGATGCCAACTTCAACGCGTCCGCACACCAGAGCGCTTTCCTCCACCACAATCTAGGAGAACACTATAAAGGTCTGAACGATATTGGTGGTAGTGGTCCGTGGGGACGGCACAATCTACAAGACGTTGCAGGAAGTGACTTATTCATGGAATCGTTCGACCTCGACGCACTTCGCCCAAGTCCACCCGAATGCATCAAGAACTCCGACCCTCCGAAGGTCATTGACGACACTGGAAAGGCCAAGGTCTGCTGCTACGATGACATCCACAAAACCAAGCTGGTCGATCAGGTCCAACGCTATCAGGAAGGCAAGCCACCTCTCCCGAACGGATTGTACAACCCGCAGCTCTTGCCGTACCGGGTGCGTTCACTGTCTGCAGGCTTCGAGAGCGAGGCAATCTTCTCAGCCGCCTACACCAGACTCCGGGAGTACATGAAGTCCAGAAAGCCCCTGGAGACCCCACCCGACTACTTCGAGCGAGTGCCGAAGTGTGATCCTGGTTTGAAAGTCCGCGATATCTACAAACCGCCGGCACCTTCGGCACCCACCCGAAGAGACCCCGAGGCCGAATTGGTCACCCGGAACACGCTGCAGTTCGTGCCAGTGGGATATCCGTTGGAATTTCACCCCAGTAATCTCCCTTTACAACAAGCTGGCCCAATGCAATGGGCGCCGGGCCCTAATATTCGTCACGAATTTCGCAATGTTGACATTATGGATATTGTCCACCCGCAGCTGCAGAGAAGCATCTGCCAGGGACTTCCTCCTGGGCTCCCGCCTCCCGGACCCGCGCCCCCTCCCACCAGTACGATGATGAGACCGGGCTCAAGACTCGGTTTGGATTTTGGTGAACAAACGCAGTTTAGCGGTAGTGTGCCGAACAGGACGATGAAGGAGAACTCTCCAGTGTTTGACATGAGGAGAGGCTTTAGTATCATTAGTGAGAGTGGATAAAGAATTATTTACTACTAGTTCTACAGCCCTGCTTTGTATGCGGTGGGAGGTGAGCTGTTCTTACAGTCATCTTGTACTATTCCTCTCGCAGGTATGGTTCTCTGGCACCGAGGGAGGAAAGGCGGTATAGCCCATTAAAACATGCCTTTCAGGTGTTTTACAGCTACTATGCAATAATGAATAAGCTAGGGGATTAACTGCCAATTTCATGTCTCTTTTAATCATAGAATATCATCCGAGTGATAAATGACGGAGAGGATTTCCTTGGTTGACGAGTCCTCATATACTCAAGGAACAAAACTCCGGTTGGGTGAGGATATTTATCAAGTATACAGTGACACTGTTTGGAGCTCGAGATCAATGGCTGCACCACAGGCCTCTCCTAAGATGCACTTGGCATCACATCTGTGAGTTGCTCGCCAGTGATACATCATTTACCTCCTCCATCACCAATATTTTCAGTATTCTTAAAAGAGAACTCCTGAAGTACGTAGTAAGTAGGCAGTATTCGCAAATTCGTGACAGCCAGGTATCACCTCCCCTCACCTCCCTCTCCACTCCTAATCGAAAAAATCATCATCCTCTTCATCAACCACTGCCCTACGCCTCTGAAACACCACCTCTCCATCACCCTTCGCCTTCCGACTCTCATCAACCATCCCAATAAGCTTCACCAGTTCCTCATCCGTAACTCGTGATCTTAGTTGATTCGTCCTCGCCAACATGATAAGCCTATTCTCCAGATCCTGTGCACGATCTGCCTTGACCATAGCGATGCGGCCGAGTCGGTCCACTGCTTCAGGTGTGCAGATCTGCGCGATTACCGATTTCCGAGATTCAGCTGGGGAGGTGTTAGACAAAGGGAAGAGGGGGGAGGAGGGGGGCGATGCCTTCTTGTGCTCTGTACGAGGGTTAGTAGGAATAGGAGGAGGAGGGGAGGAGGGGAATGCACGCTTTGTCATTGTTGGAGTTGTTGCCGGACGAGGATTGGAGCTCTTGGAGACGCGCGGCGCGGATTTTAGCAAGATCTGGTTGGTGGGTGGGTTAGTTTGTGCGGAAGAAGGCTAGGAGGTAAAGGAAGGTACCGTCGTCGTCCATGGTTGAGGTGTGTTGTGGTGATGAAGTTTGAGAGAAGCTTTTGTTTGGGGAGATATCTGGCGTCACTTGATTGCGGGTTGCCCCTCTTCCCCGCGTTACCAAGGTTAGGATAGCGCGTGATCCAGAACCACGCCCTCTCCTGCAGAATTTGTCTTGCGTGTTTACTGAATTAAAAGCAATAAAAATATACAAAATCCTTGAGATAAAGAAAAAGAAACAAAAAATGAATGTTGACTTCAACTTTTTATTTCCAGCCAATCAATTATACACATGATCAAGTCTTGGCAGTTGGTTCCGGAACTTTCCCGAGGCCTTCGAGAGTGCAGGACCCTTAACATTTTTTCCGTTGAATCGCCTCCCTTTCCAGCCTCACCTTCAACGTCCCATCAACTCTCAACTCTCGACCTCAACTCAACCTACACCTACACCAACTACAACTATCTACACAATGCCTCGTCAACGTGGTGGTGCCCGTCCCACAGCTCGTCCAGCTGCCCGTCCCACAGCTCGTCCAGCTGCCCGTCCCGCAGCACCAATGCAGCACCAACGTCCCGCGTCCACCGCCTCCGTTCCCACCCGCACCGCGCCGCCGCCACCCCCAGCCCCCACTGCTACCGCCGCAAATGTCCCCGCACAGCAGGGCTCCGGTCTCTTCGGCCAGGTACATCTCCTCAGGAACCCACAAGTGTTCAACACGGCTGATATGATATAGATGGCGTCCACTGCCGCCGGAGTAGCAGTCGGTAGCACAGTCGGGCACATGGTCGGTGCCGGAATCTCCGGTCTCGTGAGTACTCCCTACGCCAGCAGCTACATGCAGATTCCCAAGTTAATCAATGCAATAGTTTGGTGGTGGATCCGCTGCCGCTCCCGTCGAGCAGGCTGCTGCTGCCGCAGCACCAGCCCAGTCTTCATCTTCTTCCGAGTGGGGCGCCGCCAATTGTGACGCGGACGCAAAGAACTTTACAAAGTGTCTTGACGAGAACAAGGGGGATATGCAGATATGTTCCTGGTATCTTGAGCAATTGGTAAGTCTTCCATACTCTGGAGGAGAGAGGGGAGGTAGAGAGTGCTGATGAATTTTGGGGAGGGGAACAGAAAGCATGCCAGCATATGGCAAAGACTTTCAACTAAACGGATGGGATACCGAGTACCCCCCCCCCGCCGCACCGGAAGGATGGATGGATGGATGGGTGGATGGATGGAGTTTTAGGGGTTGGAGTTTAATAGTTATTGTTCTCATACTCTACTCAATAGAAAGCCTTTCCACCTGCTGTACGTACCCATGTAATTGCCCATTCACCAATCAACGTCTCGGCGCCGTGACCCCCATCGAAAAGCCTGTAAAGTGAAAGGTCAATTCCCGATATCTGCCCTGTTCATCAATCATATCATCTCTTCTCTACTAGGATTGTGGATGTCGGGGGGCGGGGATGCATTGACACGTAGCTTTGCAGCAAAGAGAATTTCTTGGGGGGCAACATAACACGGGGAGAAAAAACACTAGCAACGAATCAAACAAGCGTAACATGCTCTAAATAACACGTCAGCAGGTTTGGTGCACCGCAGGCAAGGCAGGCAGGTTCTCCTCATTTTTTTTGTCAATGCTTTCCCGATAAACTACCCCATCTGCGCTATCACGAAGGCTTGGGTATGTAGTGAAGTGCGTGCGCGCTGTCAACCACGACGGCAATTGGGTCCCTGTACCATGCTCTCTATCTGTAGAGGCAGGATCGAACAGCGTCTAACAAATGCAATTCAACATACATGGCATCATTGGGAATGAGACTATAGTAGGCACAGAACTATGGGCTTCATATGCACGCGGGCTATCTCGATATCTAGACCTGTGGGTGTGTCCGTAGAAATGTCTTGCGTATGCGTGTAGCATATGCAGCAGCAGCAATTGGCATCTGCTGCTGTTGCTTCTGTTTCTATCATGGAACATGGTTCACAAACACAACATTCACGGTGCGCGGTGGTGGCGGCGATCCAGCGGAGGGGGGGGACACTACGACGGCTTATAATTATGCGCTGGCATCCCCCCCCTCCCATCTCATTCCTCTTGTTCTTGCCCAAAGTCTTTTTTTGTTATTCCCTTCCTCCTTCAACCTCCGGCTCCATGGCCAACACAATAGCAACACATCATCGAGAACTAGAGAAATCAGCAGACAGTGAGACCGAAGCCGCGGTACGTGGGAGCTCCGATTCCGGTGCCTTGGTCAGCGGCACTAACTAACGGTTTCCGGCGGCGCAGCATCTCCTGGACCCAGACATTGAAACTGGGATCTGGGCGCTGGGGATAACCGAGTTAGCCCTCCCCCACCATCCTCATCGCAATCCCTACGTTCTCCGCTGACCGGAGATATAACTTTATCATGAAAAAGCAAATGCATCTCCACCGATGTAGCCATCAGTCCCGAGGCCGAGTATGTGTGTGTGAGTGTGGGTGTGAGAATGTGGAGATGGGCTGATGGGTAGATGTAACAGTGGATCGTCGAATCATGACACAACGCAGTTCGACTTCATACACATCCGTTACCGAAGCAATAAGATCACGCCGCGGGAGTGGCGCGTTGCGTTTGAGTACCAACTCCCCCCTCCCCATCCACTGACCCGACTGATGAGGGGACAGACAGACAAAACCCGGCGGGTGGATAGAGGTTGTGGAGTCCTCGCACACGCACACGCCGCGTCCGCGTATAAAGCACCAGCTGTTGTCGGCGGGGTTTGTCGAGGTTGAGGATCGCGCGACGGCGACGACGAGTTGGTGTTCGCCGTGGCAGAGGCTGGGGATGTTGCTGAGGTTCGTGTTAAGGATAGGAGGAGGGGATGGCGGATGTGGGAGTGAAAGGAAGGAGGGGCCTAGGTAGGATTCCTGTTGTGTGTGAATGAGTCGTTGCTAATGGGGAAATAGTGTGTTTGTCATTGCCAGGAAACCGTGGTAGGCAGGGACTGGGAGAAGGGTTGGTGACGACCGTTACGAAGTGTAAAGTATGATGAAAAACAACGAAGGAATGAATGAGAATTCACATACTCACATAACAATTGTTTTGACTGCAAAATTGACACTATAGCTGTAGTTTTATACACCCGACATCACTCGCCACAATTTTCCCCCACCATAACTTAAGCCTCATCACCGTACCACCATGTCCCTCCCAACCGCCCACACGCACTTCCTCTCCACCCTCCCCGCACTCAAAATCACCACCACTTCCATCGTCCCCACACCAATCCCAAACGCCGGAATCGGTATCCTCGCCACCTCCCCAATCCCAGCACAAACCAAAATCGCCTTCGTCCCGCGCCGCTCCCTTCTAAACCTCAGTACACTCCGCACCTTCGTCCCCACCCTAACCATCCCCGCAACCTCCACCCAAAGACCCAGTGCCCACGCCCTCCTCACCCTCGGTATCCTCTCCTCAAGTTCCCACTCATGGATCTCCACGTTCCCCACATCCTTCCCAACAATCCCCCTCCTCTGGACAGCTGAGCAACAATCCCTCCTCCCCTCCTCCGCCCACAGTCTCCTCTCCGACCAACACTCCCGCTCCACCATCGACCTTGCTACGGCACGTAACCTCGGCCCCATCGATTCGGATGCATTCATAACCGCCTGGTTAGCCGTCAATACGCGCTCCCTCCACTTCCCCGTCGGCGGAATGACACTGTGTCCGTTCATAGACTACTTCAACCACTCCCCCTCGTCGCGGGCATGTTCCGTCGCCCTAACGCCACGGGGGTACACCGTCACCACCACCACGGACATCGCAGAGGGGGAGGAGGTATTTGTAACGTACGGGTCCCACAGCGGGGATTTCTGCCTGATTGAATATGGCTTCGTACCGGAGGGGAATGAGCGGGATTATGTCCAGGTGGATGCGTGGATGGAGTTTACGGCGGAGCAGGAGGAGCGGCTGCAGGGGATGGGGTACTGGGGACGCTATGTGCTGGATAGAGAGGGGTTTTGTTACCGGGCACAGACGGCGGCGAGAGTAGTTGGGGAACCAGGGTATTTAGGGCGAGTTTTGGAGAGGGTGCGGGGGGAGGCTGGGGAGAGGGGGGCTGCGGTGGAGATGATGGAGGAGGGTGTTGTGAAGGAGGTTTTGAGGACGAGGTGGAAGCAGGTAAAGGAGATTGTCGATGCGGTGGTGGAGGGGGGAGTGGTAGGAGATCTATGATGGTTGTGGTTTATGATGGGATGTGTACGCTTCCGTGGGTCGCCGGCTTCTTAGAGGGAATATCGGATTTCAAGTCGATGGAAATAACAGGTCTGCGATGTCCTTAGATAGTGTTCTAGGACTGACAGACCACTTTAGCCGAAGGTCTGGGTAATCTTGTTAAACTCAGTCGCAATAGAGCATTGAAATTATTGCACTTCAACGAGGAATTACATCCCTGCCCTTTGTGCACACCTGTAGATAGAAAGTTAGACATCCCAAAGTATGTACATTGCTATTCAGGCGGATGTGGTGGCACGCGTGATAATCAGTGATCTTCGCAGCTAATGGGCACAGTTCATTAAGCATAAATTCCATACAAATAACTAAACACCCCCCTATTACGTCGTCACTGCCTCCCTTAACCTCCTCTCCTCCTCCTCCTTCTCCCTATCCCCTCCCCTCACCCCACCAAGCCTCCTAAACCCCTTCTCCCTCTCCCTCTCCCTCCTCCCGCCCCTCCCCTTCACCGCAGCCATCACAAACCCCACCATCGCCAATCCAACCAACACAAAAACCGTCCACGTAAACGCCGTAGCCTTCACACCAATCCTGGCATACCTCCCAGCGCGCCTCCACTCATTCTGTGCCATCGAGAAGCAAGCCGTCATGATAGCGGCAGTGAAAGCGGTACAGAACCACGCCACGCCGGCCACAGCCGCAGCCGAGTACCCTCCGTACCGTCCCACCAGCGCCCACAGTCCCAGCAGCAGGGAGGCGAGGCAGAAGAACAGGTCTATGACGTAGAAGCTATACAGGAACCGGGAGAGGTAGAAGTACTTCCTCGGACTGCGCAGGAACCCCGTCGGGATGTTCTCGTGCGTCCCAAAGTTCCGCGCCGGATCGAACGGGTAGGCCGCCGATTTTGGGCGGCAGTCCGTGTTGCGGCCATCAGATGTGGCGGCGCAGAACTACCTTCCGTTAGCTGCAGAGTGCGGGGGGGAGGGGGAGAGGGTGACATTATATAGTGTCCAGTGGCATATTCCGTCGGGAGCGTTGGGGATGCCGCTGGTGTCTGCTTGGAGGAAGAAGATACGGTTTAGGGGGTTTCTGTCGCGGGAGCCGGCAAGGATTAGGAGGAAGAGGAGGATTATTGCGCCGCTGAGGCAGAGGAGAGAGGTTAGGGCCAGTGCCACGCCTGTGGGGG
>Ga0307515_10012253_pt1 | contig 16147 bp, 3 predicted proteins | sample 17_EM_MG_FD_194513 | JGI IMG/M metagenome (GOLD analysis project Ga0307515, IMG submission 194513) | Populus trichocarpa ectomycorrhiza microbial communities from riparian zone in the Pacific Northwest, United States - 17_EM | ecosystem: Host-associated > Plants > Roots > Unclassified | place...
TAGCAAGTTATAGAGCACTTCTACTTATAACGGGGGGCGGTAAATAGAAGCTTAAGGTTATTTTAATTAATAGTTACCTTATATATCTTTATCTAGGGCTATTTAAGGATTACTAGGTGACCTAGGGTAGTTATAAAAAGCCTAATTAGTTCTTTATAGTTTAGGTATTAGAGTCTTAGGAATACTATATAGGTAATACGGCCTAAGATAGTGTATTTAATATTAAACCCAAATACGTTAATATACTAGTTAAGGGGGGTTAAAGTAAAACTATTATCTTACACGAAGATCTTATTAATAAATCCTATACTATTAGCTCCTGTGTTAATTAGGACTTAAGTACTAGCTTATTAATTATTCTACTAAAAATAACAGTTAATAGTTATACTGCGATCTTAAGAGTTAAAGTTTGTAATATTTAGAGTATTTAATAAGATCCTAAGGCAGCGCTGTTTTAGAGAGCGACTTAGCTCTAAGACCTTTCTTTTAAAGGTAATTAAGGCGGGGTTCCTATAGAATATTAGTTGTAACTTTATTCTTATAAGTAGTACTTATTAGATATAGAGTTGGAGCTAGATAAAGATTAGGGTTAGTAGCTAAAAGATTAGTGCGGTAAACGGCTGCTAGCGTTAACTGTTTATAGGTCTTTTTAAAAGGGGGCGGAGTAGTAGTTAGAGAAGTAGGAGCTACTTTTATATTTAAAGTAAAGGCCTAGCTTAGTACGTTGTTTTTATTCAAAGGACCCTAGTAGGGTGTATTCTAGGGTCCTAGTGTTAATATCTATAGCGTTAGGGTGCTTAGGCTAGGATAATGACTTAGTAAACGTTTATGGGGTTGTCGTATTATATTAAGGAGTAGGCTTTAGTATTAGGCGTAGTATATTATTATACCATTTGTTAATAATATTTATATAGGCATTAAGGGCTCCTAGTAGGTTTACATTAATTAGGGAGGTTTTTAGTTTAGGGCTTAAGGATTTAATAAGGCTATTAACTAGTGCGGAGTCGTTCTAGCCTGTTTTCTTTACGTAATAGTTAAATTTAAAGAAGTATACTAGAAAGCTTTTTGTTCCTTAAGTTATATAGTTTATCTTTCTCTAAGCGGTAGCTTAGCAGTTTAGATTACCGTATATAGCTTTAAGGAGTACAACTAAGCTTTATATTAAGTTTAGTTAAAGAGGTTTAATAAGGTTAGCTATGTCTTCTTTTAGTTAACTTAGGGCGTAGCAGAGTTAGTTAGCTTTAGTTAGGTAGTAGTTAGTATTACTAGTTAGCTTATTTTTAAGCTAGCTTAGGAATAATTAGAGTTCTTATTATTTACTAGTAAATATTAAAGGGTCTAGTAGTTGTTTAAATCGTTATAATATAGTAGTTGGTTTAGGGTAAGTAACTACTATAGGTTTAGGACTCTCGTTCCGCGTATTTATCTCTAGAGATAGTATTTAGTCTTAGAGTCCTAGTATAGGCATCTTAAGGATACGGACTTCTTCTTAGAGATTCTTAATTAATTGCCGGTGTCGTATATCTTATTCAGCTTATTATTAAGTTAAAGTAGCTTAGTTTTATATAAGAGCGTTTATAAAAGACTTTTATATCTCTATTAATTGTTCTTAAAGTGTAAATATAATACCAGCGGCTGTTATAGGGGTTTTAGGATTATTTTATATTTTGGAAGGTAGATATAAGGTTAACGTATATAGTATTATAGAGTAAGTATAAGCGATAATAATATATAACGAAGTAGATATTATTAAGCTATATATATAAACTGTGTAATAAAGTTAAGATATTACGTAAGGAAAGAAAGTAAGAAATAGGAAGAAAGGGGTATATATTATTAACTTAGTTACTAGGTTAACTAATACTATACTATATACTATTACTGTTATATCCTAGTAGTAACTAAGTAAGTTGATTAGATACCTTTTAATCGGCGGTTAAGGCTCCTTAAAGTTGCTAGTAGGTAACTCTAACAGTAGAGGCGGCGGGGTATAGTAGAACGTGGGGTTAGTGTTATAGGGTAGTCCCGTGACAATAGGCTACTTACCCTATATAAGCTTTAACTAGAAAAGACTAGAAGAACCCTAAACTATATATAAAAAATTATTTTATAAGAAAGCCTAGTAATACGCTAAGCGCTTAAAAGAAGCCTAAATAGTAGCCTATATAAATCTAGAAAAGGCCTAAAAATTAATATAATAGTAGGCGAATAAGTATAGGCAAGAGCCTAACCTTACTGTAGGAGATTTTGTTTAGGTTATAATAAAGAACTAAAAGATAAAATAATATAGCCGTAAGCTAGACTACTAGATAGCAGGACCGTATAAGATCCTTAATAAAATAGGCAACTTGTATAAGGTTAAGCTTCTAGACTTAATTAAAGTTCACCTTATTTTCTCACTAGATAAGCTACAGAAAGCTATAAATAACTTACTACCTAGACAAAAGAATAAGCCCCCACTACTAATTTAAGTTAATAGTAATGATAAATAGGAAGTTAATAAAATACTAGCCTATAAATTAGTATAAGGGATACTATAATACTATATCTAATAGAAAGGCTATAATCTAGACCTAACCTAGTACCCCGCCCAGAATTTTATAGGTTATCCCTAAAAGCTTAAAGAATTTTATAACTAATACCCTAATAAGCCCAGACCCCTAAAGTACCTTAATAAGTAAATAGAGTGCTAGAATAGCGAAGATAATAAGCTGCCCATTAAGTATAAAGACAAAAATACCCTATAGATATAATGCGGATATATAAAGCCTAAGGGCAGGCTTTTTTAGAGGGGGGGGGTAATATTACGGCGCTAGTGGAAACCAGTAAAAACTAGTAAAAACCGGTAGAAACTAGTAAATTATAGCTAGTAGATATTGGTAGATTATAGCGGATAATCGCAGATAGTTTTATATAGTTTTAAATAATGGCCGTTATATAACTAGAGGATTATATATAACGTTAAGCGGCGCTACCTTCTATATTCTTTCTTTTCTTTAGCTTTAGATTCTTATTTATAGACTACTAATTATATAGGCTTGCGCGTTGCTCTTGCCGTACTTATACCTTAATTAACTGAGTCGCTAATATATATAGAGCTTTTACTTAATTTAGAAGTAGTAATAAGATTAAGGCGCCTTAGTTACCGCTAGGTAAGGATTTACTATAGTAACTAAGGCGCCCTACCTAAGCTAGGCTTAATAATTATATTAGTTACAGATTTAGTATATATTTAGACTATAGAGCTTTAATATAAAGCACTCTACGTAGGATTAAATTAACTATATTATTACCCACCCAGTTTAGATATATAATAACGCGATAGCTCGGCGATAATATAATAGCTTAGCGCCAAGTAATAGGAGGGAAAAGAGAAGGTGGAGGAGATTAGGGGTGGCTTGGCCACTATAAGAAGGTTATAATATTAGTATAGTATTAAACTTTAAAAATTATATCCTGGGAGTTTAATATAAGAGGCTGGTCCGACCAGAACGTATAATTATTTAATTAATAGTATAGAATAAGAGTTATAGGTAAGTAGAAGGTAAGTTAAAGGTAATTTAAAGGTATAATAAGCTTTCTGTAATAAAGGACAAATACTTTTTAATATCTTCTATTTAGAGACTAATTGCTTACTCTTTTTTAGAGGAGAACCAGCTTTCTTTATAACCCTAGTAAAACCCTTCGCCCCTTATCTATCTGACTATATCTTTTTTAGAATATTAGTAGGATATTAGTAAAACCTATTACGGGACTGCCTATAATACGCGCTACGTAGTACGCGCAGCTGGTTTCCTTTTTACCTTAGCAGGCTTAGACGTGATTCTATTAGTGTGGATTTTTAATTGGTCCGCAAACTAACTAACTACATTTATACGAAACCACCAGAATTACATCTAAGTTACATTTTTAACGTTTCTTGGGTTTTTAGACAATATCTACGTTGTAGAGGTAGCGGATATTGAAATAACTTAACATTAGTATTTTATATTATTCCCTAAAGTTAATTAATTATATAACGTAACGTAGGCTTTTAGAATATATTATTTTTATTACTAGGTATTTTTAGATCTTATAATTATATTTATTTATAAAAAAAAAAGCGTTATTAGCAATTCTATAACTATATATAACTTTATTAAACGCTAGCTAATATATATAAAACCTATATAGATCTATAAAAGCCACCCTAAAGAACCTATTATAGCTTAGCGGATATATAGCGTCCACGTTATAGTATATAACACCTACTAAAACCTTATTGCGCGCTAACTACTAAATTACGGATATCTAAGAAAATCTACTGTATGCTAGCACTAAAACCCGCTAGGTAAAAAGAGAGGAAGTTAAATAAGGTGCTAGAACAGCTGCGACCGTATTAAATATTAAATAATTAAACTTAAAGAAGTTATAAAATAGACTAGAAGTAACGGCTATAGAACTTTTAAGATTAGCTTCTTGCGCTTTATAGAGAGAGTAAGGCCTAATAGTTAAGTAAGGTTAATAAGTATAACCGACTACCGGTGCTATACTGTTGTCGACCTAGGTCGGACTTACTTACTACCATCTTACTACCTTAGCTGCTTACCCCCGTATATCTTACCATTTAGCTACTTACCCTTATAAGCTTAGACCCCTAGAACTTAGTTACCGCCCAAACTCGGTTATCCTACTAAAATTGGTTGTAATACTTTAGAAGCTATCTACACCTAACTAAATCAAATTAACTATTTACCCCTATATGCTATTTAATATATTGACTTCGCTCTTTCTAGCTAACACCTTATAAGGCCTTGATTTTAGCTCCTTTGCCCTTATTTTAGCCTATTTCTCCTCTACCTCCTCTATAGCTTCCTTAATTCAATCTCTATATTTAGAGTCTATATTTAGATCTACAGGTACTTACCTATAAATTTTTACGCTTTTAAGGTCTTTAAGTTATAATTGCAGGCTATATACTTAAGGGTCTATATATATAGCCTTTATAATAATCTGCTGAAGTTATTGATTTACTTTTTATAAAAATTAATTAACTAGGGGTAAATATTACCCCTGTAATAGACATATATTTATAGTTATTTAGTAACTATATAAAAGCCTCCTTTTTATAGATACCTCTTATAGTAATTAGGTTTATATATATACATAATATTACTCTAAATTCATCTATATTATAGGTTTTTTTTACCTCTATATTAGCCTTCCCTTTTACCCCTCTTATAAAGATTATAAAACCTTTAAATTTGCTTTAATTATGCCCTATTGATCTATATCTTTTCTATTAACTATATAGTTTAATAATTAATAATAAGATTTTGGTTAAAATGGCTAATTATCTATATTTTACTAAAGGGCTTAGTATTACTATTTGAACTAAATATTTAAGCTACTATTTTTTTAGAATTATAAATATAAGGGAGTAAATCTTTATAGGTCCTATTTAAGTATTCAATTTATAAACAAGACCTCCTATATAGGAGTTAATTATATATATAAATCGGGTTAATAGCTTGCTATTTAATTAATCGCTTAAAATTAACAAAGGGACACTATATGCAAGCACGGCTTTTCGCGCAGGCTTATAAACACCAGATTTGGAATCTACAATAGTCATTTATAAGTTCTGCTAATTTTGGTCTATATTAATTAACTCGTTGTAGAGAAAATAGGTAAGTTGATTTTGGTGTAGTGACCGAGTTTAGGAGGCGACCGAGTTCTGGGGGTCCGAGCTTATACCTTACCCCCTTTTATCTTATTATTTACACCTTCCTTATATATTTATATCACTTAATTTTTATAGATTTACAATTAAGTCGTTTACTTAACCCCTTATACTGTAAAGCTTATAGTTATAAGCCCAGATCGCACTACCTGCTATCCAATTAATCTACTACTATATTTAAGAAGTCACTACTTTTACTACCTTTGCAGTGTCTTAAGCTTCTTCACCTATTAAACGAACGGACGATTAACCCTAGTTGATAACCGTACGTACCTAACTAATGAATTAAAAAACGTTAAAATAAGGTTTTCGCTAAGACGCCAATTGGATCCTACCTAACCTATTAAATCCTAAAAATGACAACTATAAATGAATTAAAAGTTAACCTTATCCTTAACCAGCCTTCTAATTGGACATAGTGGTTCTTTATTATCTAAGACATAGCCAAAACCAATAAGGTATGGCAGTATATCATCGACCTATTTACAAAAGGCGAGCTTTTAAAGCTAGAACTACCGCATTAACCTATACTAGCGGACGTACTTCCTAATGCTATATTAATAGCCAAGCTAGACCTAAACCAACTTATTGCCTATAATTAGCTCTACGCTAAATATAAGGACGATTTACGCGTACACTAGAAGCAAAAACAGGCTATAAATAATATTAGCAACTATATCGTTCGCACCATATTAGTAGCCTACCTTCTACTTATTAACGACCTTAACACGGTACATAAACGGCTTTAAGCATTAAAGACTGTACTAGCCTTTACTACCTTAGGTTAAAAGTATAACGTCCTTAATTAATATACGGCTTTAAAAGCCTATAATAAAAAGCAGAGCATTAACAAATGGCTAAATAGCCAGCGGAACGTCTACAAGCTTATAGAATAATTAAAGCTCCTAGACGTACAGGGATTTAGGCCACACTACGATTTTGTTTAAGCAATTAAGCCTATCTCTTCTAGCTTTATAAGAGCACTAGAAGTAGATCTTATTAGAAAAGAATAGAAGGATAAAGCCGCCCTATCTATTATCGATCCAATTAAGGAATTTAAGGAGCACTACCGCATATAGCAAGCAGTATCCTCTGCTACCCCTACTAATAGCTCTATATTTGTAACCCTATAAGGCAATTCCAATTCTAATTTAGATTCTAACCCCGATTTAAATTCTAATTTAAAGTAGTATAAGAAATGCATCTGTAGTCGCAAACATTGATATAGTAACTACTACTATATTGCCGAGCAGAAGCGCCCTTAAGGGTAGAAACTAAGACTAGACGTCCTTAAGATAATAGAAGAAATAATATCTTCTATACCCTAGGTTAGACGCATAGTTAATTACATTTAAAAAGAAGAATAGGAAGTAAAGAGTATAGAATCTACAATTAATTTTAATTCTAAAACCCCACCGTCTAAGACCCCAACTAGCTATGCTGCCGTATTTAGTACTAGTTAAATTCTATTTAAACTCTAGAACACCTAGATACTTAACCCTAGTGCAGATACCTACGTTTGCAATAACTAAGAAGACTTTACCTTCTTCTGCCTAGCTATAGAAGATAACTATCTAATTGCTAGCGGAAATTTAAAAAATATATAAGCCTATGGAATAGTAACCATTACTATTAATACACCTACTAGGAAGTTAAAAATAAAGCTATCCTATATAGCACTAGTACCTACTATATTTACAAATATCGTAGCACTATTAAGGGCTATAGATAACGATATCTATTTCGACTTAGGACGAAACTTGCTCTACTGTCTAGGAATTAGTAAAATAGTATGCTATACGAAACAACTAGGGGGCCACTAGGCACTAATGCACAGAGAGCTTATAAATATCCTAGATTTAACAACTCAATTAACCTTCTTAATAAAAAGATATTAACTAAGCAGAATGGCCAGTAAACTAGTCGGAGCTACAGCTATAAAATGGTATAAAATACTTAGCTATATAGGACCTAACGCTATTAAGCAGCTTCCTAAGCACGTTAATGGTGTAGAGCTTAATGAGCTAATTAACAAACGAGCACCGCTTAAAATTAAATGTAAAACTTACTTATTAGTAAAGTACACGCAGTAGATCTCTTAAAGACGAGAATATAAATTCCTAGCCACTCAACTATTTAAGCGAGTAGCATTTAATATTATTACCCTTAGAGAACTAGGGTACAACGGCAATAGATATGTAATGTACTTCTATTACACATATTTTAAATTTAATTTTAAATTTACCGCTAAAAATAAGGATAAAGCTACTGTCCTACCTACTATCTATAAGACCCACCGTTTAATTAAAATACAATTTTACTAGGACGTCGTCTTCTTCTAAAGCAATAATAAACGAGCTTTTAAATAGACGGGAGACACCCTATAGATATAGTACGCAGACAAAGGCGTTACTTTTAAATGCTAAGCCCCCTATATAGAAGAATAAAATGGCAGAGCTAAATAATCTAGACAAACCCTTATAGAATAATTAAGGGCTATGCAGCTAGAAGCTTCCTTACCCCTATCTTTAGGACTAGAGGCTTTTCTTACTACTAGCTACGCACTTAATTAAACCCCAAATAAGCAACTAGGGTAGAAAACTCCGTACAAGATCGCCTATGGTAAGCCGTCATTACTTACCTATATACATATATACAGCTATAAGACCTATACACTGGATAAAAAGGTTTAAAGGGGAGATAAGCTAGCTCCTTATGCATTAATTGGACACCTAGTTGGCTATAATTTAACTAATATTTACTGTATTTAGATCCTAAGTCTCTATAAGGTTATTTAAACTAGAGACGTTATATTTAACAAGACCTCGTTCTATAACCCTAAGAGTTAAAACATTAACTACCTACTAAGGAAAGCATTAAAAGACACCCTCTAGATAATTAGTCTACTAGAACCTCTCTATAAGGATAAATCTAAGCATAAATCTAAGCATAAATCTATTTTATATAGACTTACCTTAAATATAGATTAAATAACTACACCTATATTAAACAATTCGGTAGAGCCTCCTATAAAGGATACTAAGTAGTTACCAACTCCTAGCAGAACGGTATCTTTAGATCTGTTAAAAACAAACACCATACTAGGAGGACTTTAAGACGATATTGTGGATATAATTAAAGCAATTTCTACTTAGCTAAGCTCGCCAGAACTATCTAATATAGCTTTACGAGCTAATAAATTCTCGGCTAAACCTTCTACCGACCTTATCCTACTAAAAGGATTAAAAAGAATTTAATATTAAGCGTATACGATAGCACTAGCCAATCTATCTACCCTATTTAGTTACTACGCTAGATTTGCTATAGGACTAGTAAAGGATATCGACTGAACTAGATCCTTATCTCTATATTAGGATAATCTACCTCCTAAACTAAAGAACCTTAAGGAGTTAAGAAAGTATCTATTAACTACCGGCTTCTAAAAGGCTATAGAAAAAGAATACAATGACCTAAAACGCTAAGGGACATTTAAAATCGTACTAAAGGAAGAGGTAAGCAACGAGCAGATCCTTTTACTAAAATGGGTCTTTAAATATAAGCTTAATAGCGACGGCTACTTATAAAAGCTTAAAGCTTGACTGTGTGTCCGCGGAGACCTTTTTTTTTATATTTTTTTTTAAAATCATTTGTATTATACTACGTACGGTACTGCGTATGCAGCCTCTAGGCTATGGCGCTATAGTTCTATATATATAAATCCTTTCTAGGCAGCTTAATATATACTAGTAGCTATGTCCTAGTAGTTTATAAACCCCTAAACTAGGAGTTTATAGCTCCTTAGTAAAACACTAAGTTACTACAACTACTAGGGAATGAGAAAACGGTAAGAAAAATATAAGAAATCCTAACACCTATCCCTGTCCTTTTGCAATTTATTTCTATCCTTTTGCTCTCTAATATCTTTTTACTAAAACCCTAGTAGAAGTTGCCTCCTTCTAGGTTCTTATTTTATTTATTCTTTTATAGAACCCTTTAAGCTAGTATATAGTACTAGCTTAGCTGCTTTAAGAGTCTTACAGTCTTTACTATTAGCAAAGTAGTTTTCTTTACAATTGATGTAAAGAGGGGTAGTATGCTTGTAGGGCTTGCCTGTTATTATATAGGTAAAATAGGAGTGGTCTTTAGATAAATATACAGCCGCATAAATTCTATAGGCTCTAGTAAAGCATCTGTCTCCTATATAGCCGAATTTTTAACAGCTAGTACACTACGTAGTAGGAGAGACATTTAGGTATTTTACTACCTTAGTAGCTGTACCCGCAATTAGAATCTCTTTTTGCTTAAGGATTTCTTGTCTTTTTTCTTCGTTTTTTATAGGAAAGACTATAGAGCCGAATCTGGTTTGTAGATTGTGTCTTTTTACACTAGATAAGATCTATTTAGGTAGTCCTTATATCCTTATAGGATTAAATGTCTCAATTTCTTCTTTTAGAAGCTTAGAGCCTCCCTCTTCTAGAAATAGTAGGGGAGGAACCCCATGGGCTATAATTTAAACCCATAGTTCTAGTTTTTGTTCTCTTTAAAAGGTAAAGTAGTTATACTAGATATCCTTATATTTAACTAAGAAATCTACATTATACTCTTCCGTAGTTATAAGGAGAATATTTTCTTTTCTTTTAGTTCTAGCTATAGATGCTAAAACTGGCTTTTTTACTTGCAGTTTTAATACAAATAGTTGATTGACTTTGTTTCGTATAGAGAAGGTATTTAGAGGTTAGTCCTTTTCGTCTGTAATTAGGACCAACTTCCTTTCTTATAGCTGCTTTTTTTTACTTCTAGTAGAAGTAGAACTCCTACTAGAAGGAGGAGGGGTAGAAGATGGTAATGATAAAGGGGGAGAGGACGAAGAAGGGAGGCCCCTCTTTAGCCTCTCTGCGTAAGTTTCTTTAATAGGAGCTACCTCCTTACGGAGAGCTCTTATTTCTTCTACTAGTCCTTTTAGGACATCTTTTGCCTCTTCTTCTTTTTCTTTTTCTTCTTCTCTTATAAAGGGGTTTTCTCCTATTATAACACCTCGTATATAGTCCAGTAGCTATCTAACTTCTTTTTCTTTTTCTTCTCCTTCTAGCCCTTTATAGGCCTGGATTAGGCTTTTTAAAGCATCGCGTAGATATTGTTCTGGAGAAAGGGAAGAGGGAGGTATACTAGGCATACTAGCCGTAGTAGTTATTGGTTTTATTGTCTTTTTTATAGGTTTTTGGTTTTCTTTTTTAGGAGAAGACTAAGGTGTCCTCTTTTTTCTCCTGTCCTAAATAGGCTAGGAGAATAAGAAGGGAAAAAAGTAAATATAGGCTTATTATCACTTATTTCTATAGGGGGTTATTTTTAGGGCCTGTTGGGTATAGATAAGAGTTCGTCATCACTTGTCTCTATAGTGTATTCGCCTCTAGGAGGCTTTTTAGGCTTTTTTTTAGGCTTAGTAGCCTAAGTATTTTTCGGCATTTTGTAGCTAGTAGCTTATAAGGGGGTTCCCTAGACAAAAAGTCTTACTAGTTTTTACTACCCTTATACCTTTTCTCCTTACTAATCCTACTAGAAGATTTCTGGGGAGATTAGGCTAAAAGGTAGTAGAAAACTAGCCCCTATTTGGTGTTCGTTTTAGTATTTAGTTTTAGTATTCCTATCTATACCTCGCTTATAAGCTAGGGCCACCCCTAAGAAGAATTTTCTGTTGGGGAAAAGGGGGTAAAATGACAAATAAATCCACCTCTAGCTCGCTAGGCAGTAGGAATTAGGTCTTAAAAGTTAAAAAATCGATTGTTTTTGATAGAGAGATGGGTATGCGTAAGTTTTAAAGTGTGGCGCTACCTTTTGGTAAGGTCGCATGTACGGTAAAGGGTTGAAAACTATTTATAAAATTAATAAAGAAAGAGAAACTATAGATATAAGAAGATAAATAGAAGATGTTTAAAAAGCTTAAGGAATTATTTACCTAGAAACTAATTCTTAAGATATACTAATTAGGGTTAGAAACGATTGTAGAAAGAAATATATTAGACTTTATATTAGGAGTATACTTACTATAAAAGTATAAAAACGTATAGTGCCTAGTATTATATTATAGTCGGAAGATAATACCACTAAAACTAAACTACGACATCTATAATAAGGAGTTATTAGATATAGCTATAGTATTTAAGGAACAAAGAGCATTATTATAAGGTTTAGAGAAACTATTTATAGTTAAGATAGATTATAAAAACCTAATAAGGTTCCTAATAATAAAAGAACTTAATTATAGACAAGTTAGATAGGTAGAAATGCTTAAAGAATATTATTTTAAAATTTAGTATATGTAACGGAACCTTGTAGTAGAAACTACAATGGGCTTATTATTAGGCTAGGTGTGTAGGAAATACAAGTATAAAAGTTAACAATGTAATAATAACTAGTAGAGTGGTTGCCTGATAGATTAACTCTAATTATATTCTAAGAATTACTATAAGGAAGGAACTATCTAGGTAGGAACTAAGGGTCCTTAAATACACAACCGTACTTCTATAAAATCCTTCTTATACATAATATACGTATACTCTATCTACTCTATTACGGATTATATAGATCCTATAAATTATATAGATTACGTTATATAACCTTAGTTACTATTTCTCATTATATAGCTCTATTAGCTCTATCTTAAACCGTGCTTATATTAACCAACTAGCTTCTTCTATCTCTTCTCTAAGTAGTCGTAATATTGTACTTAAAGCGTCCATAACACTATCTCCCTCCTTTCTATCTTTGTCCTTAAAGATTTCTAATATCTCTAAGTTATTCACAAGAGGTATAATGTCCGTTTAATTAATTTAGTTAATATTATTGCTTATTATACCTAAAGCGATTTCTTCTTCTTCGACTACTCGTCGTACTCACACTATCGCTACAATACTATCTCTTGGTAAGATTATGCCTTCTCTATATTCTTACTGTTTAAAAAAAGGGTTAGTTTATATTACGTTAGTAAACCCATCTTCGCGATAACCGTCCTCTTACTTAGAGTGCATTAAAGTAAATATTTATTTATCTTATAACGTTTACTCCGTCTCTAATACTAAATATATATAACCTATTACTTTTAATAGTCGTTTAGTTCCCTAATTAATTTATTTTAAAGTTTTATATTTAATCTATTACTACGGGGCTATATAATAAACTATCTATTACTCTTACTAAATTATGCTATTTTTAGGACGCTAAACGGGAGGTTACTAATACTTAGTAATAGGCCCTCAAGTCTTATCTAGCGGCGTCTACTTAGTTAATCCGTCTTAAGAAGGTATATAAGAAGGTTTATTTTAAGGAGTAAAAGCTTATAAAATAGAGTTTATAGGAACTTAGTAATAAAAGAATGGATTTTCTTCTAACTAAGAAGGAAATAAATCTAAGTAGTTCAGCAATTACTCTTCTTAGGTCCCCCTTAGGTAACTTATTTTTTAGCGATCCTTTTTTATTAATATTACCTAACCTAATCTCCTCTGATACTCCTGTACCTTTTTTATAGCATTCTTTAAATTCTCTAGTAGCTTCTAGGTAGTTTTAGTATAGCTTATCTACTTAACCTTATACTATATTTTATCGTTAATATCCTTATAATTAACAATCTTTAAAACTTGCTATTTATCTTCTTCTTGCCCTCTATATATATTTGCTTTATAGACCGGTGGCTTAATATTTCCGTATACTAGCTTTAGTATTATAATATACTATATAGGGTAGATCTTTATTTTAGCTAATAGGTTTAACTTAAATATAACTAGTAAAATTCTTTACTTAATTTTAAAAGGTCCTAGTCTAACGTAGTCTAACTTCTTACTTAGTTATTAACTCTTAAAATTTTTGTATAGTAGCTATACTTTATCTCCCTCCTTAAGATCTAGTCCCTTAGATCTCTTAGCATTATAATACTTTTTTATTCTCTCTTATACCTTCTTTACTAATTCTATAAGGTCTATATAAAGATTTATTAACGTCTTTATTCTCTCTTTAGCTATACTACTTATTTTCCTTACTTATTATAATAATAATAATATTCTTAGCTTATATCCGTAATTTGCCTTAAATAGTAATATACCTATTCCTTCTTAAGGTGTTATATTATATATAAACTATATAACTAGTAACAGCAATACCCAATTATTCTATACGTAATTAATATAGTATCTTAGATACTACTCTAGTATCTAATTTAATCTTTCTATTTAACCGTCTGTCTGCGGATAATATACGGTAAAAGTTACTACTTAAACTCCTTATTCCGCTAAAAATACCTCTTAAAATACTGCTATAAATCTTAAATCCCTATCTAATATAATCTTATTTAGTACTCTATACCTTATAAATACTTCTTTAATATAAATTCTAGCGACATCTTCTGCTAATATTTCTTCTATGTATGCTATAAAGTATCCCTACTTCATAAGCTTATTTACTATTATTAAGATTATATTATAATCTTATCCAGTAATAGGATCTCTTAACTTTAGTAACTTAATAATAAAGTCCTATAATATAACTTCCTATAGTCTCTCTGGTATTTTAATAGGTTATAGCCCTCTATATAGCTTATACCTTATTAGTTTATTTCTCTAGTAATTTAAACATTCTTTTATAACTTTTCGCGCTAAGCCCTAGATTCTATTAATAATATACTCCTTTTAAAGTCTTAATACTAAGCCCCTAGCTCTATTATATCCTTAAGTTATTCCCTTATAGAACTCTTTCATAAATTAGTCTGCTATACTTCTTAGGATATACTTTACTTCTCGATTTTTATATATATCCGTCTATAGATCTTCTAGTTATACTTTTAGAATCTTTTATATCTAAAAGCTTTTTAGTAACTTATAAACTCTTCCTAGTTCTTCCTAAGTTACTATAATCTTTAGATAATTATACCTAATTAATCTATTTATATCTTTTCGCAGTAAAGCCCCTAATGGCTTTTTATTATTCTATAGTTTAGCTTTACGGCTTAGAGTGTCTACCTATATATTATCTGTACCCTTAGTATACTAAATCTTAAAATAGTATTCTGCAAGCATCTCCGCCCATCTAACCTATTTTTAGTTAAGTTCCTTTATTATTAGAAATCCTATTAGGTTCTTATAATCCATCTTAACTATAAATAGTTCCTTTATGCCTTGCAAAAACGCTCTCTATTTCTTTAATGCTATAACTATACCTAATAACTCCTTATTATAAATGTTATAGTTTAACTCTAGTAGTATTATCTTCCGAATATAGTATGCTACTAGGTGCTATTTATTTTAATATTTTTATATAAAGTACGCCCCTAGTATATAGTCTAATATATCCGTTTCTATAACCGTCTCTAGTCCTAGTTAATAGATTTTAAGAACTAGTTTTTAGGTAAATAACTCTTTAATTTTCTTAAAGAGTTCTTACTATTTCTTTCCCCATACCTATAGTTTTTCTTTCTTTATTAACCGCGTAAGTGGCTTAATATTTTTTAACTACTGCGCTATAAACCTTCTGTAATAATTACAAAACCCTAAAAATAATCTTAACTATATAACGTTCTCTAATTCTTACTAATTTACTATAGCCTTAATCTTTTTTAGATCTATACTAAGTTGGCCTAGTTTAATAATAAATCTAATAAAATCTATCTTCCTAGTAAAGAACTTATATTTCTTAATTACTACTAGCATTTATTCTTCTTATAGTTTCCTTAAAACCTATTTAACGTGTTCCCTATATTCTTCCTTAGTTATTAAGTAGATAATAATATTGTTAAGGTATACTATGACAAATTTATCTAAGTATTCTCCTAATATATTATTAATACGCTTCTGGAATATTGCTAGTACATTTATAAGCCTAAATTATATAACTAATGGTTTATATAGTTCTTCCTTTAACCTAAAGGCTGCCTTTTATTTATTGCCTTCCTTAATCCTAATTTAGTAGTACGCCTATTTTAGATTTATCTTCGTAAAAATTTACGTGTTATCTATTCTGTCTTAGATTTCGCTAATTAAGGGTAAAAAATACCTATCCTTCCTAGTGATGCTATTTAACTATCTATAGTTAATACACAGCCCTAGCTTACTATTTTTCTTTAGTATAAACAGTACTAGATAACCCGCTAATAACTACGATGGTCTAATATATCCTTTTTATAGATTTTCCTAGATAAACTCTTTTAATGCTCTACCTTCTTCTTTAGTAAGCTTATAAATTGGAAAGAACCTTAGACTTATTCCTAGTTCTAATTCTATCTTATAGTCCTATACTATATACTCTAATAGCTTCTTACTTTTTAGTAACTATAGTTTCTTACCATACTTATGGTATCTCTTTAGTATATAACTTAAGCCTTACTTAGTCTCTTTATATATTACTCTAACTTAGTACTATACCATTTTAGCTTATTATTACATT
>Ga0307515_10012254_pt1 | contig 16146 bp, 17 predicted proteins | sample 17_EM_MG_FD_194513 | JGI IMG/M metagenome (GOLD analysis project Ga0307515, IMG submission 194513) | Populus trichocarpa ectomycorrhiza microbial communities from riparian zone in the Pacific Northwest, United States - 17_EM | ecosystem: Host-associated > Plants > Roots > Unclassified | place...
TAAAATGCATTATAGTATATACTTATTATTTCACTATTTATCTGTTTATCTACATATTTATCTACATATTTTAAAAGGAATTTACGAAGGTGAAAAGGTTTTAGTGGCTGTGTGGGAAGAAAAAAAAAAAGCGAGAGGCTGGAGCCAATGGGCAGTCAGGGCTTACGAAATTTAAAGTTCAATGTCCGCCCAGGTGGAATCGAGGTTTTTTTTTAATATATAGATAACACCCGGGTGGAGCGCAGACGTGCGAACTCTACGGTGAGTTGAGTTTGATTCCCAGAGCAATGTCCTGGACCTTTCAATCTTGTCCAGCCAACGAGCAAATACGAGTGATGGGTAACGAAGTGGCCAATGGAGAGGACCTCCTTCAACCCAAATATGTAGCTTGCATATACCACTTCCAAAGACATGTGAGATGACGGGAAGGGCCCCCAAGTCATCAGAGTGGTGTAAGATTGCAACTTGCAATTGTTCAAGCCGTGGTGGGTGCAGCTGTGAACGTAGAGCATAGGTAGGCCCGGTCCGGAGCGCTCTCACACTCTTAGTGTAGTCACTGGGGTGTAGATATAATAATTCTGTTAACTCCGGTCTTACAAAAAAGAACTGGGCCGAGCCCCCCAACTTCATCTGGCGTTTGTCTCCTTCATCCATGTTCACCTGGCCGATGCCTCAGACGACGTAAATCAAGTCTTCCTGGAACTTTTCGAATTTAAGGACGATTAGCCGCCGCGCCAAGCTGACAAACTGGCTTCTGTTTGGTTTCTTGCTTGTTTAGGCCCACTCGAGGAGGACGAATTCTTGATGTAACGCAGTGATAATTAGATAAATGACATTTATAACCGATATACATGTAGCACGAACCCGGTAGCGATTATGAGCTCCAGAATATTTGTTAGCGTCGAAACTTGAACCTTGAATATAGCATACTCCCACGCGGGTACATGTATATCTCACTACACCGCCTCATACCTCGTCACTCAGCTTATTACCTTTTATCAACCTTTCCTTTTTTATCTTGGCTCACCTGGCTTTCTTGGCTCGGCCATACACCACAACTGCCCGATCGCCCTCAGGAGCACCACCCGAGTCCGCATCCGTCGCCCTTGCGGCAATTCCCTCTTCCCATACTCACCCTCTCCACAAAACTCGCTGCTCTCACTGGTACTGGCGACCGCAATTTCCAAGGTGCTGTCGACCGTTCGACCTGACCGTTGGCTGAGGGGTGGTGACCGGACGTGAAGTGTAGGCGCATGCGAAGGAGGGAGCTGAGTGAGCGGAAGAAGTGAGAGGTGAATTGCGATACGCGGTCGAAGGACACATGGCGTTGGATGCTATGCTTTGAGAACATATGGGAACGAATGCATCTGCAACGTCCGGGGCAGCAATATTGTCCATAGTTGGAATGAAAACACCTTCCTTAGGCGGTCAATAACCTCCAGAATAGCGGTGGAGCCGTTAAGCGCAGGTAACTGCTCGATAAAGTCCATATTGATAGTCCCATGGGCGCTCCGGGCCCGGTAAAGTTTGCAGCAAGCCGTAAGGACGATGGCGAGAGGGTTTGTTGCTGGCGAGCGGACAGGACGCATTGTGAGACGAACTTCCTGCTGTCCGTGCGCATGCCCGGCCAAGCGTAGTCGCAACGTAGATGTTTTGATGTAACCTAAGTGACCTGCTATTGGGTGGTCCATGCTTCGCCTGGAGGACGCGAGTACGGGAGTTTCCTTGCTTGGGTCGATACTCTGGGGCGTATACGCGGTGGTTCATCAGCAGCAAACAAGGAAAACCCCGGGGAGGGACTCCCCTTGAGACAGAGGGCGAGGCCCCTACTAGAGAGGGGATCGACGGGTAACCCAGACTTGATATCTTCTACGAGAGCCGGGTTATCGGGGATTAGGACGGAAGAGTCTACAAGGGCGGCAGCGTCCATCGCGACCTCGCACAGCCGAGTAGCGCGGAGCGAAGTAGCGAGCTGTCCTTGCGTGAGGATGGGGCGCAAAGTTTTGCAGGTCGATAGCGCATAGTCCCTATCCCCCGTTTCAAAGTAGACATCCGCTCGTCGCGATTAGCGAGCTTGACGACACGTAAGCATCTTTGTCGATTCTTATGGTCCGTGATCACGTCGATCGTATGATGAGGAGACTCAAGATAATGTCGCCAGGTGTTGAAAGCTGCGAAGATGGCAAGCAGATCCTTATGTAGTTGAGCTCGGGACCAGATAAGGTGCGAATGGACTGGGCCGACCTTGACCATCCTCAGTGCGTAGGGAGAGAATACCGGCGATAGCGTAATCAGCGGCGTCCGTCTCGACCACTGGAGGAAGGGACGGGTCGAAATGGTGGAGGATGGGTGGCGAAGTAAAGGCCATGTTGAGAAGTTGAAAGGCGTCCTCACAGTGCGGCGAGAGGGTCATCCACGAGGGCGGAATCGGGAGAGGGGATGGCGGTGCGAGCGCGGATGGAGGACCACAGGGCATCTGGATAAGTTGGCGAGTACTAACCTGTAAACTGAATTATGAGTCTGTAGGCAGAACTACAAGTCAGCGGAGCCGTCGGACAACTTATGGGAAAAAAGGCAACGCGATGCAGAGAAGTGGAGCCATCTTTCGAGCTGGGTCTCTACCGTCGCATCTCGAGTCTCGCGTGTGATCGAAACTAGCTCGTCGTAAGTGGCAGAGAGAACATTTTTGAAGCCAGTTGTTTGTTGTTCGGACGCGGAGACGCGGAAGGGCGCAAGTCGTTGACAGCTGTCAGGACAAGCCAGGGCAAACACGACCACACGTTGCGACTCTCGCTGGGAAACATTGTTACCGCCCGTCTTCTGGCAATTACCCACCGCGAGCTGCTTAAACTTTTCGCTCGCATAGACGGATGCTCGACGCTCCTCGCCTCTCGAAGGGTTGTAAAGGAATTACTCCGTCCGTCGCGGGTATGTCCGATTATCTGCACTTTATCAATAACTAGACACAATCATTCGATGACGTGTCAGTGGCAGGAGTGTCAGGGCCGGATGTCGGATGAGGCGGCCGCAATCCGAAGGTGGCGAACGATCGTTTCCCGCACTCCCGCACGGCATACATAACGGAATCAGGAACAGTGCTCCCAGCCTCCAAATGAGAGCGGTCTATATCACTGTTGATAGCAGTACAGTCACGAATCGCCCATTGGCGGGGGTGGGGACGTATGATGGTATTGGTCTATATCCGGACCTATCTCGGCTGAGCTTGAGGACGACAGCAGCATCGTCGAACCGGACCGGTACCACAGAACCACCCACCACGCGCGCCTCAGCGCGCAGCTAAGTGTGTCCTCCAAGCGGTGCGTTTCCGCGTGCCGATCTTGACCGTTCCGTCTTCGGAAGGAAACCTTGGTTGTGTGTCCCTCGAGGGTTTGGATTTTCGACAGGGAGTTCCAGCTGTTGTCGTCGCCAGTCGTAACCGTGTCGACGGACGCATCATGAAGCGAGTCGAGCATGGATGGTTGTCTGTGAGGGACGAGTGGAGGGACGAGTGGAGAGGCTTCACCAACAACCAAATCTGGTGGCCGATCCCAAGACCCGCCACCTAATGCTTAGAGACATGGCATTTGCACACAACGAATATAAGAAACGTTCTCAACTTATTCATATTTCCATCTGACCTGCAAGCCCTTCCTTTGTGCTCCAAGTCGCACCCATCCCACGTTGCACGTTGCCGCCTCAAAGTGATCGAATGAACATGACGGCTCAAGGTCCCAAGAAGGAGAACCTGTAAGTACCCTCGACGGCTAGATAGAGCCCCGTGCATCCTCGCTGATGAAGAACCCAAGTCTGTATCTAGATCGTGCGGCGCTTCACCTCGATTTGCATCCAAACCGCTCATTTTGAATAACATACAGAAATTACACTGCAAGACGTTCCAAACCGGGAGTATACGCTGAGGTTGTTTGTCGAAAATGTGGGGAGAGAATTACAGAGGAAAGACAACAACACCTGGACACCAGCACAACGCCAGTATGTCCCTTATTTCCCCAATACGTACACTAACTGGTAGATGTGCGTATGTAGAGATGTTTCTCCAACATCCCAGATCCGCGCTGAGGTACGAACGAAGATCGGTCATTCATTTTGGGCAAAGTACCGAGAGGCGAACGAAGTCATCGACCTTGATGGACTCTTCAGAGATTACTGGAGCTCTAACAACCGCGAGTTTACCGTACTGAGTCAGTCGTTATCACCAGCTGGTCCGCGCATAGCTTCTGATAGAGAGGGACAGCGGCTATTATCATTGGAAAGCATAGTATCACTCTAGAATTACAATTCTCTGCAAATGATACTGTTCGTACCTTTGCCACTGCCCATCCTTGCCAGCTAATCCTGTCTGCGTAGGCGAAAGCTCTACGCTCATCGCTCCAACAACTCGAAGGATTACTAGAAGGATACGATCCACTTATGAGCGGATCGATAGAGAGTTCCTTGGACAGGGCGATGAAATATGGCAAGGTCATCGCAGAAGTCAGTCCTCCCACCTCCACATAGAACAAGCAGGGCATTGACACCTGTTAGTTGAACCCAATTGCGAAGACTGTCTTCGGTGTTGCCAGTGCCACGTTTGAGGTTTGTTCTCGCGACTGGCATATCGGAGGCGGAACTAACTCTTGACGGTCTAGCTCTTGAAGGAACAAAACAAGTATGACCAGATGCCCTCGGGTCTTTGCGATCGGGTGCAGCGGGTTTTGCCTTTGGTAGAGCGGGTTGCGGATGAAATCGTCACCGATGAGACAAAAGTCTTGAAGGAACTCATCCCTCGAATGTTTGAAGTAATGTACAGGGTCGCGAGGTTATCATGCGATTATGTCACACGTGGTAGGTTGTCATCCCCTTGGTTTGACAAATTACTGACGATCCGCAGCGAGAAGGATCGGTGGTCCCGCGTACCCGGAGATGATCGAAGAAATGGACAGAGAGTTAACCGAGGTGGTCGAAGACTTCGACCGTGCTATGAATTTCGAGGCTCTCCGCCTGGCTACTGAGACCAGTAAGCTCTCATTTTCAACCCGTAGATAGTTGATCCTCAACGGTTTGGTTTAGAGCGAGCAGAGCAAGAACGAGTAGAACGAGAACGAGAGCAAATGGAGCGAGAGCGACTAGAACGAGAGCGAGCAGAGCGAGCAGAGCGAGAGCGAGTAGAGCGAGAGCGAGTAGAGCAAGAGCGAGCAGAGCAAGACTTTTTGTTCAGGCGTCTCAAGCCTGTCGAAACCGGCTATCACCGCGAATTCCGCTGTATGGACGGCACCCGCCAATCTCTCCTCAATCAAATCGTGGAATGGGTGGCCAATAAATCGGGTCAAGGGAATGTTCCCCAGAGGAATACATACTGGATCTTCGGCTCACCCGGAATCGGAAAAACGTCGTTGGCCCATTCGATCTGCGCAAACCTTCACGAGCGAAACCACCTTATCGGAGCCTTTTTTTGCCGCAGGGACGACCTGAATTTGAGCAAGCCCATAAACATCCTCCCGACTTTCATCCACAAACTCTCCATAATCTTCCCCCCTTTTCGAACCATTGTAGCAAAACACCTTCGCGACGACCCAAACCTTACTCCAGAGTCGATGGAGGGCTCTCACTTCCTTGACTTCGTCAAGTCTCTTCCTCGCCACCCGGAGCACACCCTCGTCTTTGTCATTGACGCACTTGACGAGTGTGGCAACCGTCGAAATCGTCAAGTTGTCCTAAAGGCCCTGACCGACGCAGCCGCACTGGCTCCGTGGCTCAAGATTATCATCACCAGTAGACCCGAAGTCGATATCGAACGCTTCTTTCGTGGTCCCACAAGCTCGTCGTATTCGTCGTATGACCTGGCTACCGATCAGGAAGCCAATGATGATTTGCGAACCTTCGCCCGAAGGCAGTTCGCCCTGGTGGCCTCGCATTGGCATATCCGAACGGCTTGGCCTGAAGAATCAGACTTCAACGAGCTTATCTCTCGCGCTAACGGTCTTTTCATCTTCATCAAGACTCTTACTCTCGCACTTGAGGAATGTGAGGACGCTGAAGAGTCTTTGAAGGAAGCCCTACAAGGCTCAGCCGGTACTGGCTTGGAATCCCTATACGGACTCTATTCGAGCATCCTGAAACCACACAGCAAGAGTGGTGGGCTTTGGCGGATGATTGTAGTGATTATAACGGCTCAAGACCGCCCACTGTGCGAAGAGCCGATTGCAAAGCTGACGGGAGTGAAACACAACCTAGTCGAAAAGTGGGTGGATGCCCTCAGCTCTTTACTATACCGAGACGAAGGGGCCAATGGGGCAATTCGGGTCCGACATTTGTCAATTTCCGATTTCTTCCTCAGCGATCGCTGCGAGTATCAAGTCAATCTGCGAGAGTCGCACATGCAGCAGGGTATCGCCTGCCTCGAGACGATGGTAAAAGGGCTCCGTTTCAATATCTGCAGTCTCGAAGATTCTCGGCTCGCCAATGCAGACATTAGAGATCTCCCATCCCGAGTGAAACAGAACGTTTCCGAACCCTTGCAGTATAGCTGTCTCCACTGGTCGGACCATCTTTGCTCTTCAGCTAACCGCGATGAGCGCCTATCGGTGTTAGGAGGCTTGGAGAAATTCTTTGAGGGGTTGTACCCATTATTTTGGATTGAAGTATTGAGCGTCATGGGGATGGTCCCAATTGGCGCTCACAGCCTTCGAAGGTTGTTATCCTGGGTCAGGGTGAGCACATCCCAGCTCGCTGCTAGTTTGCATTCCAAGCTGATTCAGATTGGCTGTAGGATGTAGATTCAACGCTTCTTGAGAGAATTCAGGATATTCGCCATTTCCTGATCACTTTTCACACCCCGGTCTCCATCAGCGCTCCACACGTCTATATTTCAACAGGACCATTCCTGCCCTCACAGTCACCTTTATCAAGGATCTTCAGCAGAGAATTTACTAGTACCATCAAGGTACGAGTGGGGAGCTTGTCGTCATGGCCAGCACCGCCATTGGAGTGGACTGGACACGCGGGGCCCATTATGAGTGTGTGTTATTCCCCTAATGGGACCCACGTTGTTACTGGATCCGGCGACAACACGATTCGGATCTGGGATGCAGAATCTGGCGCTGCGATTGGCGAGCATCTTGCAGGGCATAATGGCACTGTGTATTCTGTTGCATACTCTCCTGATGGGCGGCGCATCATCTCCGGATCCTACGACCGTACCATTCGAATCTGGGATGCCGAGACTGGTGCTGAGGTCTGCAGTCCACTCAAGGAGCACACTGGCTCGGTGCAGTCCGTTGCTTACTCTCCTGATGGGCGGCGCATCATCTCCGGATCCGAAGACCGCACCATTCGAACTTGGGATGCCGAGACTGGCGCTGAGGTCGGCAGTCCTCTCAAGGGGCACACTGGCACGGTGCAGTCCGTTGCTTACTCTCCTGATGGGCGGCGCATCATCTCCGGATCCGACGACTGCACCATTCGAACTTGGGATGCCGAGACTGGCGCTGAGGTCGGCAATCCACTCAAGGGGCACACTGACTCGGTGCTGTCCGTTGCTTACTCTCCTGATGGGCGGCGCATCATCTCCGGATCTGGATCTCGGTCCCCCTTTGCATACACCGCCGGCACCATTCGAATCTGGGATGCCGAGACTGGTGCTGAGGTCGGCAACCCTCTCAAGGGGCACACTAACTCGGTGCTGTCCGTTGCTTACTCTCCTGATGGGCGGCGCATCATCTCCGGATCCTACGACTGCACCATTCGAACCTGGGATGCCGAGACTGGCGCCGAGGTCGGCAGTCCTCTCAAGGGGCACACTGACTCGGTGGAGTCCGTTGCTTACTCTCCTGATGGGCGGCGCATCATCTCCGGATCTGGACCTCAACCCCACTTTACATCCACCTCCGCCATCATTCGAATCTGGGATGCCGAGACTGGCGCTGAGGTCGGCAGTCCTCTCAAGGGGCACACTGGCTCGGTGCGGTCCGTTGCTTACTCTCCTGATGGGCGGCGCGTCATCTCCGGATCCTACGACCGCACCATTCGAACCTGGGATGCCGAGACTGGCGCTGAGGTCGGCAATCCACTCAAGGGGCACACTGACTCGGTGAAGTCCGTTGCTTACTCTCCTGATGGGCGGCGCATCATCTCCGGATCCGAAGACCGCACCATTCGAACTTGGGATGCCGAGACTGGCGCTGAGGTCGGCAGTCCTCTCAAGGGGCACACTGGCTCGGTGCGGTCCGTTGCCTACTCTCCTGATGGGCGGCGCATCATCTCCGGATCCGAAGACCGCACCATTCGAACCTGGGATGCCGAGACTGGCGCTGAGGTCGGCAGTCCTCTCAAGGGGCACACTGAGTCGTTGCTGTCCGTTGCTTACTCTCCTGATGGGCGGCGCATCATCTCCGGATCCGTAGACCGCACCATTCGAACCTGGGATGCCGAGACTGGCGCCGAGGTCGGCAGCCCTCTCAAGGGGCACACTGGCTCGGTGCGGTCCGTTGCTTACTCTCCTGATGGGCGGCGCATCATCTCCGGATCCTACGACTGCACCATTCGAACCTGGGATGCCGAGACTGGCGCTGAGGTCGGCAATCCTCTCAAGAGGCGCACTGGCTCGGTGCAGTCCGTTGCTTACTCTCCTGATGGACGGCGCATCATCTCCGGATATGGACCTCATCCCCACTTTACATTCACCACCACCACCATTCGAATCTGGGATGCCGAGACTGGCGCTGAGGTCGGCAGTCCTCTCAAAGGGCACACTGACTCGGTGCTGTCCGTTGCTTACTCTCCTGATGGGCGGCGCATCATCTCCGGATCCGACGACCGCACCATTCGAATCTGGGATGCCGAGACTGGCACTGAGGTCGGCAGTCCTCTCAAGGGGCACACTGACTCAGTGCTGTCCGTTGCTTACTCTCCTGATAGTCAGCGCATCATCTCTGGACCCGATGACAGCACCATTAGAACTTGGAGTTCTGAGGTTAGTACAGAAGCCGGCAAGCCTCATGAGGCGTATACCTACCCGGTTCAGTCTATAGGTTACTCTCCTGACGTGCAGCACACTGTCTCTGAGTCTTATGACCACACCACCCGTTTGAGGGACGCATTTCTATATACTTCTATCCGACGTCCCACTTGTGACCCAATACGTGCTGGTTTTTTTGCAAAGCCCGACATGGATGGTTGGGTCAGGGGCTCAGAGGGCGGCTTACTCTACTGGGTACCCCACGACTGTCGTAAAGGTTTGCATTCACCTGCCCTCCTGACAGTCCCTCTTACATCTCATAGTCGTTCCGTCTCTCTTGACTTTGATGACGTTGCCTTTGGAACCTCATGGACTCAAATGTTCATAAATACACCTTCTTAGCCTTTTTGTCACTGAGCTCTGGGCATGTAGTTTGGCCTTAGTTGCTCTTTCGGTTATTGAAGTTTCGACCTTCATTATTAATCGAGTTACCCGCGTATCTTGCACGTTATATTTTCCCCCAAACAGCATTGGGTGGGCGCAGATCACTATCCTCCCAGCGTGAGACTAACGAGCAGTGCCTTATCTGGGTTTTATGTGCCTCTAGTACGATTCCCGCCATTCACATATCTCGCCCATGTTCAACTAACCAACGGGGTCCACTTTCGGTCTCAATTTGATCCACATGAACTTTACAGAGCTCTATTTGGCGTCTCCGGAAGGACGTCCCGTGAAAAGCAACTCGATGGTGTCATGCCATGTCAGCGCTTTGTATTCTGGTTTATGTATGGTCTCCGTGTCCCATGTTTCTCTTGTGTTTGTGTGTTTGTTTGTATCAGGACGTAACTTGGAAGCGGGTGTCCTCGAAAGTTTCGCTTTCGGGCTGTTGTCCTTGCTTTTAATATGCTCAGTAATCAGGCTGAGTGACGAATAATCGACTGTAAGGTGAATTGGAAAGGAAATGAACGTGGGTCCAGTTTGGATACTTGAAGGAAAGGCGAGTGAGAAGTTCGGTATTCGGACTGATCTCTCTATGGACTTGTACATGCAATCTAAATACCACAGCTCGGTACTGCGAAGGATAATAAGTAAAAGAATAGAAGTCCGAAATGGCGAACACATGATGGGAAGCATAAAATGAACTATGTCCGGTAGGGGAATACTAGCGGAAGGCGTACTATGAGAGAATGAGTGGAGAGGGGTCTACGGTACAGCGAGGGTGCACGATCGAAGCGATTTGGCTATAATCATATCCTCGTTATCACTTGGTAGTTGTGGCATGAGTAGGCGCTTTGTGAACCACCTGCGTTGGAGTGCAAAGCAATTGCAAATAATCGGAACCGCAACAGTTTGGATGTCCGTGGGTGGTGACGTAGTATTCACGTATTCACGCATATAACAGTCTCCCAAACTTCTACATCACTTGGGGTATAAAATGAATGAGAGGCTTGTTAGGACTTGAGCACGGAGGGGCTGGACGGAACTTTCCCGAAAGTTTCGCTAACGGGGCGGTGGTGTCAACCAGGCAGGAAGGGACGCGAGGAATGGCGAGACAGAATCGGGCGGGTGCTTGCCCAGGTTGATATTCTGACTGGAGTACCGCTATCGACTGTACATGCCTTATATACTACAGGATTGTCGAAGTGAAAGTCATAGCGGTACCGGACTACTAGAAATGGCTGTCCATCGAATACAATAAAGTGACAACCGAAAGAATAGGAACGTCAGTCAGCAGACCGACAACGAGGTACAGGAGTCAAGCAACGGAGGGCTGAGACCAGCTACGGGATCGAGAACGGGGGAAGGTATCAAGGGATATCAGACGCTTGAGGTGTCTTGAGGTGTCTTGAGGTGTCTTGAGATGTCTTGAGGTCTGGGCTCATCGACGAGGGATGGGTGCGGGATCTCCAATTCTTGCCGACGGGATGGAGCGCGGAGGGATCACCGGTGGACATGTGAAACGGGATGTAACAAGGCTCTAGTTGCGGGATACGATGAAAATGGTTGGTTTCACTGCATCCTTCGTACAAAGAATGAGCTAGATACGAGAGGTGTGTAGGTGGATTAGTGCCACTAATGGTCCCCGGGCTGGAGCACTTTACGCGACATCGGGTTTGGTAGGCGACCTGGACAATCAAGAGGTACAAGCAGCTAGGTCCTGAGCGGGGTTAGACACATGTCCTATACCTTCCTTTCGTTCCTTCGTTGTTCCGCCGCTTCAAACCAAACCTTTAGGAATGAAAAGGTTCCGATTTGATCGCCTCAGGTGAATGCGCATTTCTGTTGACCGAGTTGATGTCACGGTGCTAAAAGTGAATAGTGAATAGTGAAGGACGGCAAGCAGCAAGGGGCTAATTTACTTTTGATAAAAGTTGTTTCTTATTCTATCATGTACTGGTACATTTTTTATTTAATTTTTGTGGGGGAAAGAAGGGAAATGCATCATGCACCGTGACGCCCGTGCGCCGTGTGTGTGTACTGGTACATGTGTCGGATCGAGACTAGTCATTGTCGCCTTGTGGTTAATCAAGGCTGCCGTTTGTCGCCGTCCACTTCGCGTCTTCGTTGTGGTTCCTGTTGCTCGCATACATCGCACCCGCCGTCTTGTCTATATACTTGTCGCTCGTATACATTGCACTCGCCGTTCGCATACATCGCACAAATCTACTTTTAATAACTTTGACACCTTCTCTTTATACTTTCAACGGTTCCAATACATAACTATCTCAAACTTATATTAATTCGCTGGCCTATTAGTTCGCCTGCCGACATTTTGTAAGTTTATCGAGTACTTGTTGCCTCGTTCTCAAATTGCTGGCACAAGTCCTTCAATTCCTTTTATTCGGAAAGAGACGACGGATACAAGTTGTGCGATGGTGTACGAGGGTTAAGTAATGATTGGCCAAACAAATTGAACCCACAGAAAGAATCATAGCCCGATTACATGATGACCGATAATAGTAGCCGAGAATCCTTACACGCTTGCAAAGTGTCCTCCCAGCCTTGCTTGAACAACCTTGTTGAGTGAGCGTGACTCATCACAGGTCACGTCGTTGCCTTTGTTGTGTCGTCCCGGCTCCGGTCGGTGGATAGCGCACTACATTGTGGGACGCCCTCTCACAGCCTCGTTGATGTTATATCCACATACTGCCCAGGGACAAAATGGCCTGGGCTGAGCAGCGCATCACGATCTTGATATTAATTTAATGACGCTGGTAGGCAAGAATACAAGACCGAGAACGTAACATAAGCTGTAAGTAGTAAACTGGCCATCACTGTAAGTGCGCCATGTAGACCGTTCCATTCCACAATTTATATCATACTACAGTTGAAATGCTAATAATGCAAAAGGTCGGTCAATGCTCAATCCTATGCATTATTACATATTTGCATTATCAGATCAAGGTTTGTATTTCAAGGAAAGACGGTCCTAGTTCGACTTGGAATTAAAGAACATATTAATAGTGGTCTGTTTAGTGCCTTCCCTGCTCATCCTCTGGAGGCAGCCTCAGTATCAGCGCAGGACCTGTGCTACCTTGAGTGCACCCTCTGGACATAGAGCCAGACTATTCTCCTCAAGTAACCAACATGCATCTATCATCTCCTTGAAAGATGGAAGCACCACTTCGAGCCAATCTTGTTAGAGATTATTGGTCTTTGCCACGCGCCGATCTGTGCGTGCTTCTTGTGCCCAGTTTTTAACGTGCTTGGATGTAATACAAACTCCGCTGCCACTTTCAGACTCAGCTGCATGTTTCCCCCAAAACGCTGAGCTGTAAGTCGCCTATTTCTTGTTGTATCATGTTGTTACTTATATCGAATACCTAGCACTATACTCTGGGTACTTAATACAGAGCTGTTTCCCCCGAAACGCTGAGCTCACTATACCCCAGCATCGAGAGGTTGGATGTGTGATGTGAGACCTGGCTCAAAGTAGATTAATTTCATTTGTTTTGGTTTATACTGAATACTATGGCTGGTAAAGTTGTCCAATGTAAGAGCAATTCAACAGTTTTCAAGCTGCAATTCAATATCCCATGATATTATAGCCAAATCTTACTTATTGCGGCTGATCAAGGTCGATCAGGTTGGCTTATTTCCAATCCTCATAATGCAAAATCACGCCATAAGGCTTTGCATTATGCATTATGCAAAAATGGTCAATTTAGATAGGAACCAACTCCGTCGACACCAAAAGTTTTGCATTATGGGAATTTTGCATTACTGAAAGTTACCACTCACCAAGCACCCCCCACTCACTGAGCACCCCCCACTCACTGAGCACTGTGCTCTAGAACCATTGTACATAGCTCGTTAGGTGTCCCAGATATAGAGAAATATGTATTATTCTTCCTGCCTGCATTTGAGACGTCCCGCCATTCAACATGAGCCGTGGTCAGTGGCTATGCAAATATTGCCCTGCCCGAGTTTGTGACACAAGTCGGGTGGGCATGAACCTCCAGCAAGGCATTTAAAAAGTTAAAATAATTTCTTTACAACTGTTAGATACTTCTATTGGGCTTCAAAGCCTTTCTCCCATCCCCGATCATGGCAGGAACAGCATGGCCTCCAAGCAATCTGCTGCAACACTGAGAGAGGCACTGCTCAAGGCTCAATCCTGGTGTAAAGGGAATTGTTGCTACTTCTCAGGTGTATTTGACATTGATTCAGGCAATAGGGAAGGAACAGCAGAATGCAGCCACAAGGAAAGGGGGCTCACAAGGGATGCAGGGAATGAGCACAGAGGAGAAGGACAGACGAAGCAAGATATGGAAGATTGCAGAAGCTGAGTACAATGAGTGAAAGGCTGAGATGAAGAGAACTGGAATGCTTGTCAAACATGCTGGCAAGAAACTGCTGCTCAGGTGGTTTAATGAGTCCAATTATCCTGAAACACTTCTTCAAGAACTTAGGAACTCAAATCAAGCCTCCTCCTCCCCTGCTCTATGTCAAACTCATCAGTGCCATAAAACATTCATTTATTGGAGAATGGTCAGATGAAGATGGCCAGCGCAATGATTGAGATTGTAGTTGATTGTAATACTCCATATCTTATAGATTGGCCCCATTTTATGGCCCAAATGTACCGGATTTGCCTCAATTTGCTTGTGCTCGGTGAGTGGTACAGCCCGATCTGCCATCAGCCATATCGTATCAACTAGCTCACGGGGGGCGCTCAAATTACAAACTTGAGTACTTGGTAATGTAAAGAAATCATCTATTGCTAACTCTATGCTACCGGAACTACAGGGAGTCGTGGGGAAACCTCCCGCTCGGTGAGCGGTAACTTTCTGTATGACCTTATGCATTATTAGCGTTTCAACTGTATTACTATTTGGAACACGATCATTCCTCGTACTACTTGGCTGCGAACTCGTTTGCCTGTTTAGCCGTCGATCCAACTTGTACCATTCACACCCTCGCTTTTCACTTGCTCTTAGTTCACTGTTTCGACAATACACGGGATTTCGATTGCACTCGGGAGAACTAGGCACTAAGTGACCTATTCAAGTCGGATTTCTTACAATCACAAGGGCCAGTATCCAGTATCCAAGCTGCTACAGACTCGTGGCCAAAATCCAAACCCAAAAACGAATTCTAAAGCGCAAAGTCCCATCTACGGCCGTTGTTCCTACTAATTTGCAACTCCATTCCGTATATCCCGGGACTCCTCTCGCCCAATTAATTTGTAACATGATATCGCGGTAAATAAATCCTCTTCCAACACCGGGCAGAGAGATAGAATGTTATTCTTCATCAACTTCTTACAATTCGCCGCGCCGCAGGGAATGTGGTTCCTCTATTCAAGCAAAACGAGACCCGGATGAAGTACAGACAAGCGAACTCTACGGTGAGTTGATTTTGATTTCCAGAGTAAGGTCTCTGGACCTTTCAGTCTTGTCCAGCCCCCGAGCAAATCACTCTCAAGCACCCGCGTTACGTGAACGTTTGATATTGACTTTGGGGTGCTAGGCAAATTGGTAGCAAGTTTGTAGCTAAGTGGAGGGACTCTCCGGCAAAAAGGAGGACTGCATAATGGCAACATACTCAAGAGACTGAAAAAATCCACTAATGCCGGGACATAAACGAGAAGATGAGGGCCATTCATACAAGCGGCGACATGTGGGCAGGATGATACGAGATCAACACGTTTAGCATGAGTAGGAGAGGGTAGTGTGCCGAGGGGTGGGTAAATGAATCAAGGGGCAATCTACATTGGATCAGCTCAGGCGTAAGGAACGATCCTAGTACGATCCTACTGTAGCCCAGCTTGACGGTTGAGGACGTACATCTGCAGGTCAAGCCAGCCTAGATATTGTCAACGATCAGCGATCAGTACTGTGTTGCGGGCAACCGCAGCCAACACGACGTACCTCCACCAACCCGGCACATAACTTTCCTGCTCACGTTCTCACCCCGTCCAACGTTGGTCAACCGGCAAGTAATCACCTTCCGGCTCAATGCATTCGACACCGCATATTGGCCTCGGACCTCATCAGGCTTGGGCGCATTAGCGGCGGGCCTCCTCGTAGGTGGGTCAAGCCGCTCAAAGGTAAACCCATGCGGCATGCCATTGACGACTTTCGCGACCTCCATGTCCAACTCGTCCCACTTGATGGCTGTATACACCGGAGTGTCCGCCAACATTGGCGTGAACGCGCCACCGCTGATGCTTGTCCTTGACCCGGGACGGGACGGAGTAGAAGTGCCAAAGTTGGGAGCAAATGGGGGTGCAAATCCGCTTGCAGACTTGAAGCTCGACGGTCCAGCCCGTGATGGCGTCAGTCTCGAAACAGATGCGCCAACGGTGACCGGTAGACTTCGTGTGGGTGTGTGATCGGGGCTAGCACCGCCATATAGCGTCGCCCCCGCTCTGCCTGCCTGGGGGGGAAACGCGCCAGTCGAGCTCGTAGTCACGGCAGATAGCGGCCCGTTGCTCATAGAGCTACCGGGCCGACTGGGCGGGGAGAGGTTGAGTTTTGGGGCCGGTATGAGGCTGTTACTAGCCTGCCGTGAATGAGAACGAACTGGCACCCCTGTACTTCCTGTGGGTGATAACGCTCGTTGCATTAGCGAAGTTGGACCGACTTGTGAGGCGGCTGACGAAGGTCTCGATGCTGAAGGACCGGGTATATGTGAGGGCGTTTTAGGCCTTGGACGAGATAAGTCGAACGGAGTCTGAGCACCTGCTC
>Ga0307515_10012255_pt1 | contig 16146 bp, 18 predicted proteins | sample 17_EM_MG_FD_194513 | JGI IMG/M metagenome (GOLD analysis project Ga0307515, IMG submission 194513) | Populus trichocarpa ectomycorrhiza microbial communities from riparian zone in the Pacific Northwest, United States - 17_EM | ecosystem: Host-associated > Plants > Roots > Unclassified | place...
GGAACTAGTCGTGTGTCGGTACTAGGCAGAACAGTTCCCCGCTCTATATGTACAGACATTAGCATATCTATTTATCACTACGATTGCTAAAATTGACTTGATCAGTACTAAATCCGCCGTCGGAACAACAAAACATGCACCCTCCCGCCCTGAAGATGTACTATAATTCTCCGCATTTCGATCCATACATGAGCTTTCTGGTTCTTCATACGGGCTAGGGGATTTGTGGTATCGACTAAAAGACCCATGCATACCACCCAACGCGCTCCCAGCCGCTTTGCCTTTAAAAAATATGTTCAAAGTACACTCATACATACAGACTCTTTTCTCCCTGGCTCTGGTGAAAAGTGTTAGTATACTACACTGAAGTACGAGCCATTCTGACATGATTTGGCTCAAGTGATCACCAAGGTTGGCCAAGAAATGCGGGGTGTTGGTGGGATTGGTGATAGGCGAGGGCATTGCGGAGTACAAAGTGCACTCTAAATGATGCACTTTCCTTAGAGTAACTGTTATCATTGTCATATATGGCCACGGTTCTCGTTGGATATCTTTAAAATGCTAGTCTTCCTTGATTCACATCCCTGAATCTCTCTCCCTTGGAAGCTACTGAAAACCTCCCTCGATCATAAGCAGGAATATCGTGATTGTGTCCTGCTCTAACTCCAAGCTTCCACTCTGGCTATCAGGATGAAGTCTTAGAAAAGACAAAGCCAACTCTGCAGCCATCTTCTTTCAGTAAATCAAGCAGAATCTCGTCTTCTACTAGAGCTTCTGGATCCATGCCGTTCGCTGGCGGGTCTTCATCGAACACTTCCTCTTTTAGTTTAGATGACAGATGTTTTACATCTAGATGCTGATACTGCATCAGTGATCTCAGCTTAGGTTTCTCATCTATCGAGTCCTTTTTCTTCCATAATTTTTGCTCCTTTATCCGTCGTTCCTGTTCTTCCATATTGACCTGGGATGCTTTGATCAAAGTAGGCAGATCTGGTAGCTCATCACCGCTGTCATCCGCGTTGCCTTCCAACTCACCGGTCACTTCTCCCATTGTAGAAAACTCGGCAGGAGTCGCTGGTTCTAACCCGGCATCATTGCCCTTCCCTTCACAGTCGCATCCAAGCAGCTCATGAGTCTGGCAGTGGTCCTTATCATCCAGACTAAAAAGATCCCGCAACTCCTCATGTGAAAAAGTTGCAGCGCTTGCCTTATTGTCCACAACCGCGTCTGCGAGACCTTGCTTCGTCACCTGGCGTTGGAAAATCTTCTCGTCGAGGGCGCCTTGGACTAGCAGACGGTAGATTTTACATGGCATCTTCTGCCCATCACGATGAATGCGTGCCATAGCCTGCAAGTCGGTTGCTGGGTTCCAGTCGAGGTCAAAGAGGACGAGGCGAGATGCGCCGATCAAGTTTAAGCCCACCCCACCAGATTTTGCGGAAAGTAGAAATGCAAAGCATGTCTTTGCGTCGGTTTTGTTGAAGCGTTCGACAAGAGCCTGCCGTTTCGAGGCCGGCGTTGAGCCATCAAGCCTAAGAAATGAGTATGAGAGTGATGAGAGGAGTCGACCGATGATGTCGAGCGTGGATGTGTAGTTTGAGACCAAGACTACTTTCTCCGAGGTTGTTGTGTGAATGCGGTGAAGTAGGGTATCGAGAACTCTTAGCTTGGTGCTAGACGCTGGGGATGAGAGAACCGAGGACGGGATGGTAGTGATCAAGCTAGCAAGCATTTCGGATGGTGCCTCATCAGATGTTTTAGACTTTAAAAGAGACGGGCTATTGCAGACTTTCTTTAGAATGTTGATCAGCTGCAGGGCAGTTTCAGAATTCCCAAGTGCTGCAGTGAAGACAGGCGAGGACAAAACATTCCGATAGACGGAGGCCTGAGCAGTAGTAGGCTTGCAGAATAGAATGTATTCCATTTTGGGGGGTAGATACTTGGAAAGCACGTCAGCAGTTCGTCGTATCATGAACTGACTAGCCAAGGACACAAGTTCTTGCCACTGAGCCTCGCCTTTTTCTATATCCTTTGCACTTGCATCAGGCTGCCGAGACTTCATAATTGGGTTCTCAAACTCTCTTTTGAAGGTCGCCCGCTTGCCCAGTAGACTAGGATTGACAAAATCTATTGCGGTGAAGAATTCGCTCAGATCATTCTGTAGCGGAGTTCCCGACAATATGACCCTTCGCTCTGTATTCAAAGACTGAATTGCCAACATGGCTTTATTATTGGCAGTCTTTAGTCGATGCCCCTCGTCGGCTATAACGATGTCAATGCCACTGCCCTTCTTCAGTTGATCTTGGACACTTCGAAGCATCTCATAGCCGATAATCATCACGTTGTAACTTCTTCCCATGGTAAAATCGGCTAGGCGGACCTTCTTGCCTTCAGCAACAAAGACTCCGATCCTCTCATTTCCCAGCCACTTACGGAATTCCCGACGCCAATTGTTGGTGAGTCCGGCTGGACAAACAATGAGAGCCTTCTTAACGACCGGCGCGTCTTCGTAAATGGGATTCTGCTTTAGTAAGGTCCATAGCAGTGCGATTGTCTGCAGAGTCTTTCCCAAACCCATCTCATCAGCAAGGATGGCTCCTTCGCCCTCAGAACGCATGCCCATGACACATTCGTATAGAAATTTCACTCCTTCGCGTTGGTGTTCACGAAGGTGTTTGCAAAGCACCGGATCCACGACTACATCGACGATTTGCTTGCCCTTAGGACATGATGTAGGTCGCTTCATAACCAGAGCATTCGGCTGATTTGGATCGTGGCGAGGTTGAGATGTTTGGGTGTTGATGGTCTTCGGCATGGCAGTATTAGAAAGCAAGGGACTTTTAAATTGCCCTTGGGTAGCCTTGCTGCTTGGAGCAGAAACGTTGACTTTGTTGACCTGCTGAGCTACGAGTTTTTCTTGCTTTGCCTGAACTTTTAGGCTCAGCCTCAACGGCTCCTCGAGCTTTGGTATGAGTGTTTTGTGAATGCCACCTAAGAAAGGTTTGCCAGCCAGAAAATCTTCCTTTGTGATAAGGCAGTCGACTTCCACATCTTTTCCACCAATGGATAGTGTTGAACCTGGCAGTAATGGCGCGTTCCATGCAGTTTTTCCCATGTCTTTTCCCGAAACGTCTTGAAGGTGGGCGTATCCATTACTAACAGACAGCACGCCATCTCCATCCCATGTCTTATTCTTTTTAGCCGTGAACTTCCGCCTGTTAGAAATGAGTGTTAGCATAACTCATGTATATTCCCTGCACGACTTACCATAACACTATATAGTATCCTTCAGCTCCATCACTAGACCGTTTCGCGGCACTGTCCGAAGCTGCTGGGTTTCGCACTAGAAGGTGGTTCCGTGTTATATTTAGTGATGGTGAAGTTCTTCCTTCCGTTGTTGAAGCGCTTTGGGATTCGTTGGCCTCCCGAGAGACTCGTCTTTTCTTCTGAGGCGGGCCAGTGGCGTTGGTTTCTTGTGACTTTGGCTGGTGGGGCTCACTGGACTTTCGGACGAGAAGCGGCGGCCGAAAGGGTTTCCAAATCATGATTAAAAAGGAGACAAGCTTGATGGAGGGGAAGCATTGAGCGGAGGCGGGAATGTTTTGATGTCGTTCATCCAAAGATCAGGATCAGGTGCTAGCGCGAGGACGCGCTTAGGCCAAACGACGCGTCAAGACGGATATCTCCGCCGCCGCAACCAGCCGGATATGCTTAAAATATCCTTGTGCAGCTCAGCCTCATAAGCGATAGCCCCTCGTCCAAATGTGCGCACTTTGAAGGTGGCCTACATGGAAGAGACTTGTCCCTTACGTAATTTAATACCAGGAATTCCAAATGAGCTGATAACGCCCATGGATCGTCATGGATCCCTTGTCAATTGCCTCTTCCGCTGCAGGCTTTGCAGGTCTCTGCATCAGGGTAGGTTGAGGGGCACTCTTCCCAGGCCTTTCCAACCAGACAACTGACTAGCTCGAACTCAGGTCTCTGGCATACTTTATACGTTTGTGGACGATGCTCGCAGCGTCGATGATAGTATATCTAGCTTATGTAAGGAGATAGTAGGACTTTCTCGAGTTTTGGAGGCTGTAAGTCAAGCCTGGAAGCAGAACCCGTTACTTGTCGCCGCTCAGGCCAATACCGATGGCAGTCTCTGGATTAGTGTTCGAGCGTCGCTAGATGATTGCAAGAGTACGTTAGAGAAGCTGGAGAAAAAGATTGATGAGGTGCAGAAGAGCAGCTTTCTTGGGCGAGGATTTCTTCGAAAGCCTACAATGTCAATCAAATTAAATATGAGGATGAGGGATATTACTACGTTCAAGCAACAGATTCACTCATACAACAGTGCGATGCAAAGCGCGCTGCAAATGATCAATATGTAAGCCCGACGCACATTGGAAAACGTCTCAGAGAGTTGCTGATCATCACCATAGCTGCCTGCTACTAAATAGCAATACCTCACAGGAATCAATTGGCTAGGTCCTAACAGGACTTAAATCTCAAATCGGAAGGGTTGAGTTTGCGCTTCAAGCACGAAATGATGCTGAACCACCTTCATCTGATATCGGAGAGGACAGCGAGCGTATCTCACGTAATTTGAGGCTCTTTGTTCAAGCAGCAGAATCTTTCCATTCAAGTGCGAGCACAATCATAGCAGATGGAGCAGGGTCAACGGTGTGGGGCGGTTCCGTTATGGGCGGTCCCTTGAGTGATGAGCAACACCGAAATATACAGGATTGGATACCACCGCCAATCATTGAAAAAGAGGACCGGACACAACAAGGAAGCCAACCATCAGGCCAAATAGCACAATCTAATGACGTGCCTTTAAATGGAACAGGAGAAGACTCTGAGCAAGATTCTGAGGCTGACTCTGATATGGAAAGAGACATGTTGAAAAGGTTTCAAGATTTAGCGATCACTAGCTTTTCTAAAGGAGACTATCCTAAAGCAGAACGATTTCTTGTGAAGGTCATCGACCGGTCAGCACGAGGCGATCCTTCAGAAGATATGACCAAGATGAAACTTATGCAAGCGTACACCTACGGCTATCAAGGCAACTGGAACGATTCTGAAAGAGTTCTTCTCGGTCTAGCAGCGCTTAAAGGAGCGGCTGATCCGATGGCTTTTTACGGACTCCATGCTCTCGCTCTCAGAAAATTTGATATGGGTGCGTATGACAATGCCATTCGATACTGCAAAAGAGCATTGATGGGAAGGCGAAGGATCGAAGGCAAAGAGGGTGCACAATTCTATGAGTCAATGGCACTGCTTGCGCATATATACGAAGCTAAAGGTGACTCGGCTGAAGCAGAGGGATGCCGCAGCTTTCTCCCTGCTGGCTACAGTGCTCCGGTGCAGCTTCCGCCTTTAGAATATCTGACGAAACCTTTGACTCAATATTTTTCACATCCTAGTACTAACCATCAAAACCTGTCTAAGAAATCCCATGGAGAAATGGTCGTAGAAAACACCAAAGAGACAACTACTGGAATTCATGGTGTGCATAATCTATCTCAAGACTTTGCTTTGGTTCCAGCTCAGGATACTAAACCTAACCCAATAATTCGCGGGTCGCCACAGTACTCGCAAAGACGATATACGCCCATGCCATCACCAACCCCTCCAGAAAATCGTCTTTCACCACAAACCAGCCCTGATCCACAGCCTGGAACTCCTTTGCCGCTCGCCGGTTCACAGCAGTATGGTCACAATTCTCCGCATGTCTCTCAACACTTGGCCAATCGAGCTACTGCGCTTGCCCAGCCGTACAATTTTCCCCAAGCGCAAGGCCCACCGCCACCCCCCCAGATACGGTCTGAACAAGCCCAGAAAAGTCGAATCATTGTAGCTGTAGATTTTGGGACTACTGAATCAGCCGTAGCTTATGCCTTTTCTAATGGTATGGACTCCAAGGAAGATATTGTTACTGTATGGCCTAGTAGTGATTCAGAAACTAGGTCTAGCGTAGGCTAAATTTTGGTATATTTGACTTCTATTACTGACGGTATCATAGACAAAAGTTCCCACGGTCTTGTATTACAACTTGATAGAAGAAGTTGCTGGTTGGGGATATGATGTCGGTGAGGCCCTTGCGCCGACTGGCTATCCAAAGCCTGGGTTCCAAAAGGTGAAGTGGTTCAAATTGCAACTAATGCTTGAGGGGAATTCCTACATTGATCCGACTAACCTTCCGCCACTTCCAGCCGGCAAGTCTGCGGTTGATGTTGCTGCGGATTATCTTTTCAAATTGCGGCAAGCTATGCGCAATTACCTCAATATAAATTTAGGCGATGCTTTCATCAGAGAAGAGCGATATATTCAATATTGCTTCTCCGTACCTGCAATCTGGAACGATACCGGGAAGGCAGCTTTACGCCAAGCAATTATCCAAGCTGGATTTATATCCAGCGTTGATAACCGTCGTTTATCACTAATTGCAAAGCCTGAGGCAACGGCTATTTACTGTGCTACAGCAGGTGCTGTCAAACTTTCGTTAAATGATGCCATTCTGGTCATTGATTGCGGCCCGGGGATTGTGGACCTCACTGCATATGAGGCTGTGAAGGAACATCCAATCCAACTTACCGAGCTCACCAGCGGGTCTAGTGATTCTTGCGGGTAAGTTCTGTGAAGCAGACATTCTCATCAAGAGACAACTTGTTAAGCAATACATGTTTCCAGATCCATGGCACTGAATCGTAACTTTTCCAATCTCTTGGGGGCAAAAATTAAGAGGACAAGATTGTCACCCGGATCTAAGACAGCGGGAAGAATCTATGCCAGAGCCATAGCGGAATTTGATAATCGCATCAAATACGATTTTAGAAACAATGGCCAGAAATGGGCACTTGACGTTGGTATAGAAGCGGAAATCCCTGAAGTTGATATTGAGGAAGGGTATATGGTTTGGACCAACGAAGAAATTCTACAATGTTTCGAGCCGGTGATCAATCGCATTCTGGAATTGACGCGGAATCAGATCATAGCAGTCCAGGCTATAGGCAGACAGTTAAAGGTGATTCCCTGCTGAACTTTCTAAAGTTTTTCACATACTAATTGTCTTGGTACAGAACATTCTCGTTGTTGGGCGGTTCTCAAGCAATGAATATATATTCCAGCAGATTAGGTTACATGTTTCGGCCCACTTCCAGACCGCTGTAGTGCGTCTGTTAGACAGCGAGATGGCTGTTGTTAAAGGGTTAGTGACAGCAGGAATTTTCTCACACTGTCCATGCTTCGAAAAAAGCTAGGCGTGGCTATTATATGCCAATTCCAGAGGTATATGTGCCAAACCTGCATCCTTCACAGTACATTTTCTTCGGTCTAGACGGGCTATCCTATTGTCAAAACAGCATCACCACCATCATAAATAAAGGCCAAGTATTGGGCCCAGACGAAATTTTCCGAATCAAAATTACGAAACTTATTATTCCCGGTGATGCGCTAGAGTTTGAAGACTCTTTGTGGACAAGTGATGACGAAATGCCTCCTGGTCAGAAAGTACATAGCAACTGCCATCCTGGTTCTTTGCCTCCCCGGCGGTTTCACCTGTACTCCGAAACAATAGAGCAGCGTCAGATGCCTGCTTTTACGGAATTAGCGAAAATAACAACAATTCTTCACGACAAGCGTCCGGATGTCGATTTCCGCAAATTCAGGACCCTTACGGGATCCGTCTGGTATAAGGCCGATTATGAAATTTTGTTTACATTTTCAGCAGAGCTGCGGGCCCAGTCGTATTTCGAGGGACAGCCTGTCTCTGCTCTAATAGAATATGTTTAAACAAACATTTAGCGGGTATGACAAGAATTCTTCCACTCGGAAAATTCCACAATCGCTCACGTGATCATCCCATGTCTGTTGTACATCTGCTCCAAAATAATCAGTATTACTCCCGAAACCATCTCGATGCACACAAAAAGATACGAAAATGACAGAAAGTATTTGAGCCGCACTCGCTACGGTTTACTGCGCGGAGTATCAATTTAACCAGACTAGGTTTGGTATATTGAATGCCAGCCATGACAACCGGCATACAGAACTTTCAGTCTCGGACCTGCCGCACCAAGATTTCTTTAAGAGTCAAATAGACCCAGCCGAATGAAGAACACCCGGACATTCTAAGACAAAAGGGCTATTGAATGTTTGCTCTGGTCGCTAGATCAATACGGCGGCGGTTTGTGAATCGTGAGTGCGATGTGACTATGCTTGTGGGGCTAAATTAGTTCATCACACCCTTCAAGCCAGTTTGCGGGGTGATATTTGCGCTTCTGGCCTCCATTCTCGAACCGTCTCTCATTTCTCTCGCTTATGACGGAGTACCCAAAGGAAACACCAAAAGCTAGCCGGAGCTGATGCTCTCGAAAATAGGACCACTTAGTTTTTGGCCAGCATCGCTGCTCTGAGGGGGTCATGAGATCTGGGGGTCGTGAGATCTAGGCATCGATTTCTTCAAAGAGAAACGCGTCCACGCGAGACGAGAAGGTTGCGTAACCGGGGCTCTGAGCTAATTAAAAAGGTATGTTCTGATTATTTTCTATATCGGAAAAGTGGGGTATTATCGATTCCTAGATTGTTAGGAAGAGTAGTGGTGTGATGATTTTAGGGAACTGCTCAGTGCAAATGTAGCCTATGATCGAGGTTAAAGGGGAAACAGGTAGAAGTGAAATGAGCAAGCCGTTATATTATTATTGCTAGAAAACGTCGGCAGACAAGAAACGGTAGATATCTAATCCAGTATCTTCACGGAATGCAAGTCCTCATTGAATAACGTCTTGCTATCAATAATCATATCCCAAGTTGAAACTTCTCATTGGTCATGATAATCGATGGTCTTCAACCACTTTTCCCCTGGCTCGAACCAAGTTCGCTCATCACTAATCACACAGCTGAATACAATGATCGTACAACACAGTTAAATTCCTTCACCTACCTTTTAGAGCTTCACATCCACCCTCTCCGCACTCTTCGGGACTCTGTCTTCAGCTACTGGCCCTCCCAGACTGCCCCTCTGACCAGCCGGCACATCTTTATCCAATGCTCTCTGACCTGCAAAGGCGGGGTCATGTGCGTTTACAACCTCGCCTTTGTTCCCCACTGTAGATCCCACTCCAGCGAGACCGTGGGTCTGCTTCGCCCCGCCTTTGCTCCTATCGTATCGTAGTTTTTGGCTCGTCTGGCCTTGGCCAGGATGACCGAGACCGTGTGCAGGCTGCCTCAATCGGCGCCGTTTAGTGTGTCAGAGGCGTGGTGGTACATTGATGCATTGGTGGTGTCGGTGCCTGCGGGGAGAGTTTCCGCAGAGAATTCAGGGGCGCGGTCTCTCTCTGAAGCTAAGACTCCTGGCTTATGCTGTGAAAGTGTTAGTCTTTGGAGATCTTCTAGATTATTAAATTGTTGAGATTGAAATTATGCGTGATAATCATGAGTCTCTTTTAAATGTGTATATTTGTAGCAGTGCATTAAGCTTTGAAAGAAATATGAACGAGTTGCAGCATGGTTTTCACGGAGAACTTGAGGGAATACAGGACAGTACAATGGACCTGGACTTGACCAGCATAGTAGATTTAATTTGAAATCTATAGCAAGAAAGTTGAAAAAGTAAATTTCGCTTATACCTTTCGTTTCTAGAGGGACACGACGAGAACGAAACTCGTCGGGCTGGTTGTCAACAGAATCTGGATTTTGCGATGCGCTCATTATGATTTCCAATTGAATAGCTGAAAGAAAATATGTTTTGAAGCTTTGAAGCGTTGAAAATGGCTTGAAGGGGTATTTAACACTTGAAATGGGTATATGGAAGATACTGACATTCAAATATTTGTACAGCGGCTACTTTTGAAGCTCGAAAATGGTGCCTGGTTCACTAACATCAAATTTACGTCACGGTAAGATGCGGCGAAAAGTGGAACCCTGAGCTTAGACTATCTTTGATCTTCAACTAGCTTGTGATCCATTACTGAATATGGAAGGACAGGCATCGGGATCGCGCATTTAGCAGGGAGCAGTGGTAGGGCATTGGTTGCGCGTCCCGGTCTGCATCGCGTCTTGGTGTTGACTACATGTGATAATCGTTTATGCTCGCAGCCAAATGTGAATGTTGTTTTGAAGACACATAGAGGTAGGAGACTCCATGATCTTTATTCGTCTTATTGTATTTTTGTTACGATGTATAAGGCTGGGACCTCATCTATTGCGCTTCTTTTTTATATTTTTGTTTTTGGTTGTCGGCGATCCGCAACGCTGTGGTTTACCCTCATTTTCTTCTCGGGCTCTTGAACTTCGTCCTCGCTGAAACCTAACCATTCCTCTTCTTCTGTATCTTGGTTTTCAGGGGACTCGATGGTCTCATTAGTGGGAACTGGACCATCACTATCCTTCACAAATCCTGCAACGAAGAATCCCATCGTGCCCTTTTCTGTTCCTTTCTCGCACCTGATACAACCTTCAAGTACGTTTCGTCTCTCCTCTTCTCCCATACTCTCCTTATTTCTGGCTTTTTCCGCTTCCCATACTCCTCGCCTTTCCCATTTCTTCATACCGTGAACCTGGTCGCTTCGCCTCAATATCCTCCATCCCCTCTCCTTTGCAATAGGAGAAGCAAGAGCGCGGAAAACGACTAATTCGTTCTCCTCGAAATGGACAGAGCACGTCGAATACGTAATTTTTCGGGCAGCAGGGAAGCGCATGGCGTGGGTTAAGATGCGAAGTTGGAAGCCCGAGAGGGCCGTGAGTCGGTTTTCTAGAGCCGCAGCGTCCTTCAACGTGTTGTCTTCTGGCAATTCTTCAATTTCTGCAGATGTAGATTCTGGAGGAGGCGCTACAGGAGCTGCTTGCTGGCGTTTCCGCTTCTTACTCTTACTGCGGGATGTAGTTGTGCTGTCGACCGCTTTCGGATCTGGTAGGAATATTTTGAGGCTGTCGTCTCGGCCCACAATTCCACTTCCAGAACAGCTTGGATCTAGTAAGAGAACTCCCACTCGTGACATCTCTGTCTCAGGGTTTGCGGTCAAAAAATCCTGTCCCCCTTTTAACTTTACCACCTTGTCTGCTCCGGCGAGCTTCACCATCTTTTCAAGTGTGTCCGCTCGCCGTTTGTCTCGCTCGTATGCAAATATGGTCCGTTTTTGACCACTCTCTGCTGCATCGTTTCTTCGCTCACATAAGATGGCTGCTAGATGCGTGGTTTTATTCCCTGGCGCTGCGCACGCATCTATCACGTCGCCATCTTCGACTCTAGGGTCGATGAGGTAGGCTGGAAAGCAAGATGCCTTGTCCTGAAAGATAAGCTCGCCGGATGCGTATGCGACCGACCTGCTCAAGTTGGCTTTTGGAGGGAGGGCGATGAGATTAGGGATGTGCGGGTCGAGGTAGAGCAATTTCGCTGCGCTAGACTCTGAGACTACATCGGCCAAATTGTTCGTTTGCGAGTATTCAGAGAACGTAGTATTCAGCTGCGCCTCAAGAGTTGTACGCAGAGTATTTATCCGTATCCAGCGTGGATGTTGCACCGAGGTTGTCTGCGCTCCATTATGTCCCCCAGCTGTATCCTCCGTGCCATCGCTACCACTGTTGATATGCTCCCGGAATGCTTGCAGTGTGCTGAAGCTTTGCCTGAGCCGTACCTTCGTAAATTCTGCGTTCAGGCGGGCTTTATGTCGTGTGATTGCTAGTTTGAGAGCATGGGTTGCGGGGGCCGTAACACCGCGTTTGGAAAGGAGAAGGTCATGCGTTAAAAGTAGGGCAAGAATAGGTGTGAGCTAGTAATTATCGTGGTCAGCATTTGTATCGTGGTAAACTAATTGGAGAGGTAGAAAATTTTGTGATGTAGTGCATAGTGACAAAGAAATTGCCAAGCAGTGTAAAGCGGAGAGAGTATCCTAGCCAATATCCCGCACATGATGGGACGCGAATAGTACCTTTCTCTCATCCTTAAGAACCCCACTCCTCTCAACTACCTCCTTCAAAACTCCTGACCATTTCGACGCCTCGGTTACTAGTGCGAAGAGCTGCGCTGGGTTGCTTTTGAGGTCCTTCTTGTCATAGATACGAGACTTGAGCGAGCCTCCGGCTTTTTCCGCATTGGTGAGCACTGAAGCCGCCTCATAGTACAGTGACATGATACAACAAGCATTTTGCGGCTTCTTCAAGTTTTCGAAATGGAGGTTGTGGCTATGGATTTGTAGGTTGCCGTAGCACGGTGATCTAAAAGTCCTCCAGCGCAGATTTCAACTCCGAAATCGTCGGACTTGCTTTTCATCATCAATCAACCTGTTTCCTTAGTCTCATTTTATTCCACACCATAACAAAGACTGGATATGACATGTCTAGAAGCTTTGTCTTGTAGCTGTCGCGAGATGTTTTCCTTCTCGAGGGAAGGAAGAGTTAGACAGAGTGTAGTGCCTTCTAGTATGAAGTGATGATCCACATTAGAAGTAAACCATTCTTGTATAAATTCTATTTGCCAGATTTCATTTCTAGAATTTCTGTATACTAGAACATCACTCAATTCATTATTCTCAATACTCTCGTTAGAAGAACATTATCCTATTACCAAGCACAATTGCCGATAATAATGGCTGCTTCCGGAGGAACCAACAACGGTAAAAAATCTTGTAATGATAAAGCATACAGAAAAATATCACTAGCATCCGAGCCGCTATCAACCGAGAATTTTCTAGAGATGCGTAAATCACTCAGACTCCTCAAAATTGCCATCCATGTTATTCTCGACGTTCCATCGCAGCGTCTGGCAACAAATGTCCGCTTAGGCTATGCCAAAAATTGGCCCAAAATCCGAGGTGCACTAACCACACTCCGCAAAATCTTCAAAGTGGCTCGGTTCTACGAGTACGGCAGAGACTGCGCAAACTTGCACTAGAGGACTGAGAGTATTTGGAAGATATGGCTTCGTCAAGAAGATAGCGACAGCTATGGCGACGCTCAGGTGGCCGATGAGAACGCTAGCGAGAACCAAACCGGGGCATATTGGAGAGATGAAACCTCAAAATTAATTGAAGATGAAGTACAGCATCTGGTATCTTGCATGGACGAACTCGATAAATTCTTCAGCAACGTGATAGAATGGGTTGAGGTGTTGTACATCAGGATGCGTGAAAGGCTTGGGAGCCAGCCACCATAGTTTCGGAGCTCCTTGAGGGGCACTGCAAGTATGAAATATTAGCTCGCGCCTTTCTAACCCTAACATACCATTACATGATCCTCATGGCATTGCGGCGGCTCTGTACCGCATCAAGCTGTGGCCTGCGAGCGTACTGGAGCCCAAGGAGGATACAAAGATGCAGACCACAATCAAAGTATTGGAGGAAAATGTCGAAAATGAAGGTATAATCACGGTTAATTTCTTCTTGCACTTTGCATTGCTAATTACTCAGTGAAGCAGTCGAAAAACCCCCCTCGATGCTCCCATGGCGCGGAAGTGCTCCGGACATCAATAAAGGATTTGAAGAACTACCTGTAGGACCCTCCCGAAGTAGAAGCATCTCGGATATCGCCAGAGAATCTAAAGAACTACCTTCGACACCCCCACAGCCTAGAGCATCCTCGGATATCATGAGAGAATTGGAAACGGCTTCGCCTGAGAACCTACTTGAGCGGATTGAGCAGGCAAAAGCAGAGATAAAAAGGAGAGACACAAAATGCGACGAGCTTAAGGCAGAGAATCAAGAGCTTCGGGCAAAGGATACGGAGCTTATGAGACGCTTGCAGGCTTCTCTCGACTAAATTACAGACTACCACTTGCTTGAGTAATAACTCAGTACTAGGCTGGAGCGATCCTGCGAGGGCGGCAGCAGACTAGGTGGCATAGTCAGCGGAAGTGCTTGTTAGTGACCAAGTTTTGTTATGAAGCTTACTTGAACGCTTTTTGGTCACTTTAGACCCAGTACGTAGTTAAGGCTTACTTGTGCTTCGTAATCATGGATATTTTTTTGTTAATTATACCAAAGCCAACAGGAGAGTAGTGAAGAACGGTGGTTATCCCTGAAACTACCCTATCTCATTAATTACAGTGGCTTTTCAATATCCTGATATTTGATCTCGCCGCCGTTAGTCTTCTCTAGAGGCGGCAACATCTTCAAATCCTCCATCTCCTAGATCGCATCAAAGATCCCTTCCCTTGTATCGACAAAACTATGCCAGCCTAGCTTCCTGCTTTTATCCATACTAATTATTCGTTAGCAACCATTTTCGAGTGAGTTGACATTAACATACCTCATGCTCCAGAGGTATCCGCCCAAAATCTCACCATCCAGCAGCCCAAACACACCCTTAACATTCTGCCCACTGAATAGATCTTTCAGCTCAGCAATCCCGTGTCTCTCCTTAATCGTTTTCCACGCCGCCACAACCTCGGGTTTCTTCGCCCATTCCTCAAAAGACCACCCAATCTTAACCTTCCCAGCTAGTCCAAACCCCTCGGCGGTGGCGCTATTAGCATCTGTATCGTCTGGAGCTTCAACTCGTCCACCTCAGGAATCCCATACGCGATGCCATACTGTTTCGCCAGCACAGGCCAAAACTTTCCACAAGTAAACATGCTGCCATCAGCAATATTCAAGATCTGGTCCGCCGCCCCATCCGACAGCACAGTCCACTCGGCATGATACGCAATCAGCTTCGCAGACGAGAGATTCTTCTCGACATCCCATGCCGCGATCTCGCCGGGGAACGGCCCCACCCGACCTCCTTCTGCACGCCCGCGAAGATGGCCAGGCCGTGTGCGATGTTCATGGCGGCCTCGCGCACGACGCCGATGATGAAGCCAGGCCGCGTCATATTCCAGTGCGTCTTGTTGGCGCGGCTCCACTCTCACAGGAAGTCCTCTTGCGCGAAGTAGAAGTTGGGCTCGCCGTGGAAGCGCGGGTCGGTTTCCTCCTGCGGGCTGAGCGTCGGCCCGAGGTGGATGCCGTAGCGCTTGCCGCCTGTTTGGGGTAGTAGGCGTTTGGGGATGATGTTGGAGATGGTTAGGGTGTTGAGGAAGTTGTTGAAGAGGAGCACTGGTGCGCGGTTAGTGTGCTGGTTGGTGATATGGAGTTTGGTGTTGGAGAAAAAATACTGTTCACTCTTTCCAATTATTCTACGTCGGACCATAGTCCCTGGCCTTCTTTTGGAGATGGTTGGACGTATGATTCAAAGAATACATGGTTACTACACTTTTTTCAGTCCTTATATTCTGCTTTCTTTTTTTAATTCTCCAAAATGCTTAAGCCTTGACATTGTTTTTCTTCAATATCTTCGCAATCTCGTCAGATGAGGTGAGGAGGTCGATTGCCAAGTTCTTCACACTGGGTGCCACTTCGGTGTTAGGTGGTTTCCGGCTTAAGGCATAGATGGTCTCCCAGCGTTGAGGGGATTCCGCAAGCACCCGGACCATATGAGCGCCTGTGATGCCATTTGCTCCAGTGATAATGGCAGAGTACTTCTTCCCATCATGGTCGGGAAATGCCGGAAGGCCAGGAAAGGTACCATTGGAGAATACGGTCTAAGTGGTCATGATGACAAATAGTTTTAGTTATTAGCAGTATAGTTTTGGTCAATGATCAATGTTCTGCTTCTCTTCAAACAGATTCTCGAGAGTATTTTTGCAGAGTTCCTCACTATTTTCTTACTCAATCTGTATAGTTACACGGGATTGGAGTATGCGTGGTTTCACCTTAAAGAAACCAACTCCGAAAAAAGAGAGCAGGGCAAACATTGGAAGTCAATATCTGACACCATCTCTTGACCACCTATTCCCTCCTTGTGTATGTCCTCGACATATGCTCGACAGCATCCCACTCATCGTAAGTATCCGGAACCTGTCGACGAAGTCAGTCATCAGCCAACACACCCTAACCCGCATCATCAACTCACCTCAGCCGTCTCCTCCGTCACCAAAACCTCAGCCCCCAAACCTCCATTCCCATCTCCCTCCCGCCCTCCAACCCCCCAAACCTCCTCCTTCCGAAAAAACACAACCTGATTTCCGCCTTCCTCCGTCGTCTCACAAACCACCAACCTCCTCTCGACCCTCCTCCACCTCCTCCGCCCGCCATCCCCATCCCTATTCCCCTGGGGCCCCCCCCCCCCCCCCCCCCCCCCCCCCCCCCCCCCCCCCCCCCCCCCCCCCCCCCCCCCCCCCCCCAA
>Ga0307515_10012256_pt1 | contig 16144 bp, 9 predicted proteins | sample 17_EM_MG_FD_194513 | JGI IMG/M metagenome (GOLD analysis project Ga0307515, IMG submission 194513) | Populus trichocarpa ectomycorrhiza microbial communities from riparian zone in the Pacific Northwest, United States - 17_EM | ecosystem: Host-associated > Plants > Roots > Unclassified | place...
ATGATTCCATTTGATGAAGGAAGTTCATATTAGGTGGTTTTTTTAACATTTAAAGTTCATGAAAAAATGAATATAAGCTCGAGTTGATTTTGATTTTTGAGATGATTTTTTGGGTTTTTTGAGGCCATAGATAAATTTATCACGGTTTCTAAAGTGTTTTATAGGTGTTTTTTTTTGTCCAAATGAGTTGAAAATACATCTTTTGTATAAATGAACTTTATTTTTTAAAATGAAAAAAAAATATTTTTAGATTATATTTCTAATATGTGCAGCCTTGCATGATGTTTTTTTCTCCTTTTATTTTATTCAATCAATTTAATTTGTATCTTTATTTTTATTATTGTTTGCTTGAATAAAAAATTATTTTAATAAACAAATTTAGCAAACATAATTGGACAAATATCCTATCTTCGAGATTAAATATCTTGATCTACATCTGTTTCTTGATTTTTCAAGTTTTATTTGTAGATATCGTTAATGACTTTTTATTTATTTATTAGCACACATGGTTCTCGATTTATTTGATTATATATATTTATAAAAAAATTTATTTGACCTTAAATTTTTTAAATTACCAAAACATGTTGAAAAAACTTATATATACACACAATTTTTTTATATAAAAAATAAAAACATTTAACCCACAATGGTGACATAACAAGTATTTATTCTAATCACCACCGAAAATGTGCTTTGAAAATGAAACTGCAGCAACTTGCGGGCATTTTCTTGTTAGCTCCGGTGAACCTCTCAAATGCTATGTTGCATAGCCAATCTCCTGTAGTGTATCCATGTATGACATTAGACACTCGTACGTAGAAAATTGAAGAAAAAAAATAGTCGATTTTCGAGGAAGGTAGGTGTGTGTTGTGGAATTACACTTTTGTCAGATTTGTATCTTCAAAATTTCAACTTTGGCTTATAGGGAGACTCTATCACCGAGTGAATGTTTGTTTTTGGGGTAAAAATAGTGTTTTAAAAGATTTAATTTAATTTTTAAATTATTTTAATATGTTAAAATCAAAAATAAAATTTAAAGAAATAAAAAATATTATCTTAATATATTTCTAAACAATTTTTTTTTAAAAAATAATCCCATTCATAATTCTTTCTTAAACACGAATGAAATCTCACCATTTGTTGTACTCCATTCAAGCAGCATTATAGAATGTGTTTTTATTTTGTCTGGTTATACAGGGGGAAGGTTCGAATTGAAGATATTTTGAAGAGAGGGGAGACTCTGCTACGCTTTGTGATAGCACTCATTATGTGTAATTTAAAATACAGAAAAACAAAGTAGAAAACAAAAGAAGCCCCCTGAAGCTTATCATTTGGGATGGCTCTGTAGCATCATTTTCAAATCCCAATCACATGCCTCCACTCTCATGGCCATGACCCTCCCCTATTTAACCCCTTCCGCCACCTCCTTCTCCCCTACACCCTTCACTTCAAACAAATTACATTTTATTCTCCTCTCGACTCTTCGTCCTATCCATCTTTCCACACAAACTTCGAGCTTGCTAGTTTCTTCATTTGGAAGACAGCATCCCCGTCATTCTTTTCTCCTCTCTCTAATCTTCTATTTCCCACTTTGGAGATTAACAACGTTTTGTTCAAAGACTTGTCCTTTTCTCTTAATCCCTTCTTTCCATTTTAAAGAGCCAACACACACACTCTTCTTAATGAATAACACTTGTCTTAAAATACCAGACATGTTTCCAACTTCTGGTCCTAATCATGGCTTCTTTGCTCACCGATGTGTATGGGTGAACGGACCTGTCATAGTTGGGGCTGGCCCTTCAGGTCTAGCTGTTGGTGCTGGCCTTAAAAGACAAGGGGTGCCATTCGTTATACTCGAAAGAGCAAACTGCATTGCCTCTCTTTGGCAGAACCGCACCTATGATCGCCTCAAGCTTCACCTCCCTAAGCAATTCTGTCAACTACCGGACTTCCCATTTCCAGAGGAGTTCCCAGAATATCCCACCAAATATCAGTTTATTAGCTATCTTGCATCTTATGCTAAGCATTTCGATATAAATCCACATTTCAATGAGATTGTGCAGTCTGCGAAGTATGATGAGACCTTTGGTTTGTGGCGAGTTAAAACCATTTCGACAAGCAGTTCAGATATTCCTAGTGAAGTTGAATACATTTGCAAATGGCTTGTGGTGGCCACTGGAGAGAATGCAGAGAAAGTTCTGCCAGAGTTTGAAGGCTTGCAGGACTTTGGTGGCCATGTTATGCATGCTTGCGACTACAAATCCGGTGAAAGTTATCATGGAAAGCGTGTGCTTGTTGTTGGCTGTGGCAATTCAGGCATGGAGGTCTCTCTTGATCTATGCAACCATAACGCAAGCCCATCAATGGTTGTTCGCAGCTCGGTGAGTAAGCATGTCTTGTAGAATTTGCTATCCCCATCATTAATAAGCCTTCAGCTTATACAAGTTCAAACTATAATTTGCTCTCAATTAATTACTGTAATGATCTACAGGTTCATGTCTTGCCTAGGGAAGTTCTTGGGAGATCAACATTTGAGTTGGCAGTAACAATGATGAAATGGCTGCCACTTTGGATGGTCGACAAGGTATTATTACTTCTTTCCAGGCTAATCCTCGGAAATGTTGAAAAATATGGTCTGAAAAGGCCATGTTTAGGACCTTTACAGCTCAAGGATACGCAAGGAAAAACCCCAGTATTGGACATTGGTGCACTAGAAAAAATAAGATCTGGTAAGATCAAGGTTGTCCCTGGAATCAAGAGATTCTCTAGTGGCAAAGTGGAGCTTGTTAACAGTGAAATTCTTGAGATCGATTCTGTAATTCTGGCAACTGGGTATCGCAGCAATGTACCTTCATGGCTAAAGGTGAGAAATTGGTTTGCCATTGGTTTTTCTATTCTTAGGATTTTTATTACAGTTATGGAAGTGGGTATTGCTTTAGAATCTATGCCTCTGTTTTTGATTGAGACAGCTTTGTTTCAGAGATTTTGGAACTGTGGTCCGGTTGCTAGTTTTTTCAATGGTTTATGTTTTGTCCTATTCATGGATCAGTAATAATAGTCAATGCTGAGAAGGGTTTTTTCCACTCTTATTCCTCTCTCCACCCATGCATTTGTGAGTTAGTGTTGCCTAGTAGTTTTTACCCGGCAGGCATACACAGGAGACATTAATGACTTGGAAATTTCAAAATGAATCAGGGCATGTCAGGTTGCTGCTGCTTCTGATTTTTTTTCTTGGTATCTCTCGGGTCGTTGGATTCTTTTTCATTGACCATTTGTTTGTGGCAACCATTCCTCTCTGGGAAAAATAAGTTTCAGACATTATCTCTGCACAAATTCCACACACTACGGTTTATACAACTGGGCTAATCTAAATATTTGGAATGTTTGTGGTTCTCAGGAGAATGAATTCTTTACTGAAGACGGGATTCCTAAAAATCCATTCCCTAATGGATGGAAAGGCAATGCTGGGCTTTATGCAGTTGGGTTCACAAGGAGGGGTCTATCTGGGGCGTCTCTAGATGCTATGAGCGTAGCACTTGACATTGCCAAAATCTGGAAAGAAGAAACCAAGCAAAAAAAGAAAACTGTGGCAGCTCGTCACAGGAGATGCATTTCACATTTCTGAAGTCACAAGTTTTTTTTTTTTAGTCTCTTCATTTCTTTTGTTCAGGAACTGAGACCGAAAAGAAAAAGAAATGAGATCAGTTTGTGTAGAAAATAATGTAGAGCACAAGAACAATGAACATAGCCGTAGCCCTCTCCTCAAGAAAACCCAAGATTGGAAAATAATTGGGGGTTTTTTTTTGTACAAAGGAAGATGAGGCTTATTGGTGTAATAATTTTTTTCCTGGCTCAAAGGAATTTTGTATCACAATTTATTTTAATTTATAATAAATTATCCAAGTCAAATGGTCATAATCAACTGATGGGCCATATCTCATCTCTTGGTCCACCTAGGGACGATCAATAATGTGGGCCCAGGTCCATTAACAAACAGCCTCACAAAATCTCTTCAGAATTAGTTATCCTGACTCTGATCAGGTCTGCATGAGAGAAAGAGTTTTCATGTTGCTTTGCACATGGACAGAGAGCCCACAATAGCGAAGGATAAACCATGTAATTGGAAATGGAGGTGTTGTTCTAATCGAAAAGGTGAAGAACAACACGACTTCACAAATCTAAACCAATCCAAACTGTCAAACGTTGCCTTCAATGCCATGTGGTTCCTGCTGGCTTCAATATCCTCTTGGAGGAAGATTCATCTATGTTCAATGCTTCTGATATAAGATGTCAAACACCTTCCGCCGCCGCCCCTCCCCTTTCTGGGGTCAAAACCAGAAATATCTGCGCTTGCCATCGCAAGTTTCGAATTATCTCTATTCAATGACATGAGAGTCGAGTAGGGGCTTGTGGTTTAGGGATGATTAGAAGCCTAAGTTTCTTACGAACTTGAATGGAGAAATTTATGCATATACTGCCAAATCGGCAAATCTTGCACCACAGCACCAATACCAGAATCTTGTTGGCTTTATATATCCATACAATTGAGTTGCTAGTTTAGCCAGCATGGCCGCCAGCCATGTGCAAACAAAACTTAGCCTCACCTTTTCAATTCAGGTTTTGCTAGAACAGTTTCCCTAAAACATTACAAAGAACTATACCAAAATATTAGAGGAAAAAAACAAAATGAAAAGTGAGAGTGAAGACAACCCATGAGTGCCCATGCTTTTGATTCACACGTGCAAAAGTAATACAATGGCCCATTCGAAATCAGCTACCTGTGCTCAACATTTTTGAAGCTAGAGAAACAAAGATTTGATAGTTTGGAAATTGCACTACTTCTAGACTACAACATTAAAAACTTGAACTGTATTTGTGTCTAATTCCACTAGAATATCTAGGGTGGTTCTCACAGTCCTGTAACCTCTTACTTGGAAGACATCACAGTTACCGGGAAAGGAAAACACATGGGGTGGCCACCACCTTATATCCCTTCTTGTTCCACCAATAACCCATTCCTACTGGTTCTGAATCTTATATAGCATATGTCAATGTACTACTACTATCAACAAGTTCTATACAGCAATTATATCCCACGAAAAATTGCAGATCTACAGTCCTGTATGCGTGTGCAATTGTGCATGCATGTATTTCGTGCGAGGGTTTTGAAAGAGTCTGAGACAGGAAGTTACTAACCTATAATCAAAGTAGCATAAAATTTCTCTCATGTCCAGCATGGATAGGCATTTTCTGATGGATTAAAAAATGGGAATGCATGTATTTACAGAATTATATACTCAATACCTACGCTCTAATATTTAGACATACAATTAAGTGCATGTACAAAATAAATAAAATATGGCAAGGTCGCATAGCCTAGAATGACCCTAAACCGAGAAAAAAACAGAAGTTGACAAATGGGATCTAGCTTGTGTCTGTAAATTGTTCCAAATCGTTGAACCGAGCTTGCCGACCCTTGCATGCGAGAACTTGCACCTTGGAATATGTATTCCTTTCTTAATCTTTGCCTAATAATTCCAGCTACAAAAATTTGTTTTTTTTTTTTTAAGGGGTATGGGTGCGGGGAATTGTTGGATATATGAAACAGGGGATTTTCATTGCTAAGCTAACAAGCCTACAGTCTCTGTCTTTTCAGAGCTAGTTTAGTATTGACAACTGAAAAAGCTAATAAACACCAGGAGTTGTGTTCATTTAGAGCAGTTATGTATTCAGATAATTCAAACTTCATGTTTTATTTTGGTGACATGCACGCCAAGATAGCTAGAGCAACATCAGCCTTGTATCAATTAGCTGATAATAGATTACACAGGAGGTTCCCAATTTTAGCAGCATAAACCATAAAGGACTAGGGTATGTAAACTATCAAAAGAATTAATTTTTTTCAAGGAAAATAGTTAAGGATAAGCTAACAAGCAAGTCAATAGTTATATGGCTTACATGGAAGCACCTGACAGTCACTTGTGAAATTTTAAGCTGCAAGATATACCATGTCATCGCCTAAAAATAACCTTAATACATATACAATACAAGTTCAAAATTTTCACATACATGGAAGCAGCTTCAGCATCACTTGTTCTGTAGCATCAGATCAATCTGACCATTCTTGTTGTATGATTCCACAATTTTCTTCGCGTATGAAGGTGTGTGCCTGTCAGCTCTGCATGTGTTGCAAGTTACAAATATTAAAAGTAATGGCAATGCATTATCAGAAAGTTCATTATTCATTTTACTCAACTACTGTACCTATCTTTTCCCCAAGTACGGTTTGTGTACAAATAGTTTCTGATGGTATGGTAGTCTAGTGAGTAACGAGCAAATTCCAGACCCTTTGGACCAACCTGGTTAAAAAGAGGCAAGTCAGAATGAAATATTTTCTCGGTTGCTTTATTACTAATACATCAGTTAGGGAAATCCTTACCAAGTTTAGTAAAAACGCTATAAAATTTCCAATGAACTTTGGGAGAGGTTGAGAAGGACCCTTTCCTGGGGGAAAATAACGAGGATTCAAACAGGTCATCAAATTGCTTTCATTCTTTGATAAATGATAAAGATTTAATTATGAAAGAAAATGATATATATCATCCTAAGCCAAATAAAAGATAAAACAATAAAACATGAAGTTTTATTAAGTCTTTCAACTGCAAAGAATTCTAGTACGGTATGGTATTGGTGTAAATAAATTAAAGGATAATTTCTGATAAGAATATTCAGACTTGCATGAGCACTTGAGCACACATTCCTGAATAGAGTGAAATCTTTTACCACTCATTAAATCCTAGAGAGTTTTTCCACAAAACAGTGTGATATGTCCATTAGATCAGATGCCCAACATTGCCGCACCATGAATTGTTTTAGAATCCCCATCTAGTGAGCGTCCCACTCAAGGCATTTAAGGAGCTTAAAGCCCATGCTTAGGGTCCCAGACAAAATGGAAAAAGCTTTCATAAAATAAGGAGAAAATGCCACACATACCCAGCTTTGCATTATCATCAGCATTGACAGTCTCCATAACAAATGGTCTCCGGTCACCCTGCAATAATATATTCATATTTGAAAGTCAAGAGTTTCTAGTTTACAGAAGAACTAAAGAAACCTGAATGTGATAGAGCTTAGGGTTTTACACTATTGATTGTTGGGGTAATCTCCAATAGGTTTTTTACCAAACCAATCATTTCTCTTCCTCGTTCATTTCTACAAATGAAAGCATTAAAAAAAGTTGTTATCATTAAAACACTACCAATCAACATCAAACAAAGTAACATCTCAGAATGACAAACTAATAATGTAACTAGTTTCAAGCATTCTCCTACATCTGATCTCACCTTACTGTAATATATTGTGGATGTTGTGTCATGCTGACCCCAGGATACTTCGGCACACCCATGTATCCAACCACCAGATCCTGAACTTTGATATATAAAAAAGTATTATGTAAAGTCGAGTCATATTATCCATAAGGAATTGAATATGTTCCCGGTGCTTGTGCAAGTAAATCTTTGTGGTATAATAGTTTTTCAGATTGAAAGCCGAAATAAATGAATGACAGATTGAGGATATTAGATATGTTGGTCACTGTTCAGCTAGAATGTGACAAAACCATAGAAGATTATATGCTGGTGAAAATAATTCATCTCACCGCTAAAGCATTCGTGTAGTCGAAGCAGCTGTAGGAAACCCAAAAAAAACAAGGTAGTTAGAATAATCTAAAACAGAAAAACATGTTTTCTGTCCAACCAAACTTAAACCTTCTCCAACTCTAAATGCATTTGACATGATAGACAGGAGTGGCCAGGAATTATCAGTTTGATGGTGAAGTTCTTTCAACATGGTAAAGTCAGCAATGTCTTGTTAAATCAATTTTCGAATGCAATAATACTTTACATTTCAAGCTATGTGTCTAGAGAGAGAATGTAGCTCATCCTATCAATTTTTTCTCATTGGAGAGAGAGGAAAAAATGGACAATAAATAAAAGCAATAATTGCCATCTAGAACTGGGCATACGTTTCCATCAACCTATGTATATAATTACAATCCCCGTGGATAGTTTTTTATTTTTTTTAAAAAAAAAAACAATGACATGAAATTTTCTAATCTGCTAGTCTGGTCAATATAAGAATGTTCAATGATACTGTATCTTAAGACAAGTGAATTACCTATAGCATGAAGGTGCAATAACATCAACTAACTCGTTTGCTGGCAGACAGAAATAAGGAACCTGCTTTAGTTAAGATTTGAAAGACATGAAACAGCAAGGTTTGTTAGACTTGGACCAAGCAGAAAGCAGAGGGGATGTATTACCTCTTCAATACGGCCATCCAAGTGCTTCAAATGGACCTAAGAAAGGATGAGCAAAGGATCAAGCTTTCGACACAATAAGATGAGGTCACTCTTCTCTCCTTCAGATACAAGGCTAGTTATAAATGTATGTTTGTGTGTGTGTGTGTGTGTGACTATCATACTTTCCTGCATAACAAATCAGTGTTCTTAGAAAATAGATTGATGAATGCTCTTTTTTTCTCCTTTTCCCCTCTCTTAGCAAGGGAAAATAGATATTATAATAACAAGATGTCCATCCAATAGCAAAAGGCATGTTGATCCAGTTGTCTTATGCAATATAGCATGCTCATAAATTGTTTACATTAATATCCTACAGATACAAGAAATCTCTTATTTAAGTTTGTGTTTTGTTTTTTCTCATGAAATGCAACATCATGAAGATTAGAGCTCGTATGAAATCCGTTAGAAGAAGACAAATGTGTTCAAGTCAAATAATTAATCAGCACAAACCTTGTAGTCTTGCATAAACTCGTAATGGAGAACAGTTTCTGGTTCATCACTAGCAGCCTTTAGAAACTTATCAAGCCCTTCTCGGGTTCCGTTATCCACTGTTGAATAAGAAGGTTACATACAATATAGATTATATGCTGCTAAGTAAATAGCAAATTGAGATTAGCTACGAGTCAGCAATTATCCATCGAGTACCAGAAATCTAAAAGTATTTAAATTGCATCATTTTAGACAAATATCAAAGTGATTAAACCCATTGGATAAGATTTTATCTTAAATCAAAAGGAAACGTTAAGGTCTGCTCCAAAACCAACTCTGAGAAATGCAGTTTTAAATCTTGTAATGTACACTCTTTATTGATCAATTAGGTAATTTACAAACAGGATGCTCACAAGTTTTATTTGCAATTGACTAAGCTGTACCAAATATAATTTCATAGACAGTCCAGATATGCGTAACTTTGTTCCTTGAATAGTAGATAACAGGTTTGGACTTAATGGGCAGAAGGTAAAACAATTTTGACACAATAAAATTATAACTAACTGCATATAAAGCTCTTAATTACCACAGTTGGTGCCCAGTACATAAAGCTTGTCCAAATTCAGATGGTGCTCCACAGATCTTAATGCTGCAGTTCAAGAAACCACTCTGCATTACAATAGTACAAGTCACAACAAAGAAAAGAATTGAAAGTAGAAACTTCCAGCACATGATGTCAGTCATACCTTGCACTTGGCAACCCACGCCACAGAAAAGAAGACGCTTAACACCAGCAGCCTGTTGTATAAGACAAATGATCATTTGTACCGCTAAATTTTTGAAGTATCATATTATTATAACCAATTAACTAATATAAAAAACCAGTCATTTGTACACAAACAGAGAAAGCATAAATCATGAACCATGTATTTTACGACCTAATGTTTGAAGTATTGGTCAGGATTTTTTACTCTTACCCAACAATATTTTTAATGTGCTCTTCAAACAACACAAACATTCAAATCACCTGAGTACCTAAAGCTACCAGAAAAGAGCTAAGGTGGCCAACTTCTACAAAAGCAAGCCATCATACCATAGGCCCATCACCTCAAAGTGTTATCCATAGGGACTTTTGGGCCTTACATAATTATATCAAGTATCAGCACATTGCACTATGAAGATTGAGTCGTGACAAACTCTCCCTATTCGAGCCATGGAGTGCTCCTTAAACCAAGGACAAGAGAACAAAATGAAGCCAAATCTAAAATTGGAATCAAAATAACCACACATCTTATATGATAATCAAATTGGCTCTAATACTTCTTGTAATACCAAATAACCACGAAATGCAAGAGAGAACTCTTTTCAAAATTAAAGCATCTAAAACATCGCGAAAAAATTGCCTCAATACACCACTGATGTTGGCAAGAATTGTTGGAAGACTGGTAGGCATCACATATAGAGCAAGAATTGCCTCATTATGCTACTGAAGTGGTGATTTAAAATGTTCCTGTCAGGATGACCACTTGTATGGTTTCTATCTTTGCCATGCAGTCCCATTTTTTGTTTCATTGCTCAAGTTTGCTCAAGCTTAACACGTTTAGTATGTTTTTAATTGTAAGAGCTTCATGAATGACAAACAAGACAGATATCAAATGTCGAAAGAACTGCTTATAAGAATAGTTGCTAAGCACCTCAACCAGTGCAAGGGTATTCAGATTAGGGGATAGTGTTGGCTTGACTCCTTTTGCTGCTAGAACTTCATCTGGTGTCCTATTACAGAAAACGAGGTGGGGAGTGGCAGAGTTGCGGAAATCATCAGAAAAATCAAAGAAATAAATCAAATTAAAAAAAAAAATCCAACGAAAATCTGAGAAGGTAATGAACCAAGCTAAAAGATGCAGTTACAAACCTGGCTAAAACAGGCCTGGGAGAGAATCTGTCCTCTGGATCACTGCAAAAAATAAATAGCTAAGAAGGTCATGTAACTTGACAAAGGAATAAATCAACAATAGAAGTTTCTCTATTTATTCACACACCTCTGTACACATATAACAGCCTCGACCATGCCAGATTTCAGCATCTCAATTGCAATAGAAGTCACTATTCCGGTCCATTGAGCTCCTGCCATCAAAGAAAGTTACAGACAAAACATAGAGAGCATTTATTAAAACTGAGCAGCAATGGACAACCTAAAACTGTGATAAGCAAAACATCATCTGCTATGGAAGTAAATTACATACGCCTAGTAGAATCTACCTTCAACAGGCTTTGTTTTACGAGCATACAAAAGCTCCTCATGGACCCCAAAGTATGTCTCATCAAAAGAATCTGCCTTCCTCCCTCTGCCATGGACTACAGGTTCCAAACCCTGAATGTCAAAAAAAAAAAAAAACAAGGAAAATGCATTGGATTGGATAATCAAGGTGCTAAAGAAAAGTAGCAAAGAAGAAACTTACTTCGATTTTGGACATTCCATCACCTAGAAAAGCACAAGCATTCTTGACATGGGCTACATAGTAAGTATCACATAAGCCACATTGACTGCAGTGGTCTTTTGCTGGATAAATGCCACCTGGTGGAATGGGTTTGGAACGTTGCCTCCAGTCCTCTCTTGTTACCTTCGCTGAATACTTCTTTGAGGAATTGGAGTTCGAAGAAGAAGATGATGAGGAAATGATTGGTAGTGAGAGCTTGCATGAGATTGAAGTCATCATTATTATTATTATAATGGATAGCACGGCAGCAACACAGAGTGAGGAGGGAAAGAAAGAAAGCAATGGAAGTGGAGCTTTGAACTTTGTTTCTGCACCACATATTATATACGGAGGATTTAAAAGAGATTAATTAATGGTTACAGTTTTTGTTAACTGAGTAACGACACCGTCTCGAAATTATTGCTAATTTAAAATCTAACGATATTTTAGGATCTTTTTGTAAGAAACCAAAATTACAAGTTATGTCCCTATGAAGTGTTCGTTTGGAATTTCGACTTAAATAGATGTTATGTTGGTCAAACAAATTTTACAAAAATTCTTTAAAATTATTTTTTTATATTTTTAAATTGTTTTGTATAAAAAATAAATTTTAAAAAATATATATTATTTTGATATATTTTTATAAAAAAACAAATATTATCATACTCCCAAACATCTCAAAATTTAATTACCTCTAAAATAATTATTAAATTTGTAAGACGTTTATTGACAACATAACCATAACTATAACGATGATCATTGTAACTAATACTCCACAACTGTTGTCACCACCAATGAGCATCACTACTACCATTAATGGAGTCGTGTTTTTAGTCATTGTTCTTTTCCTTCCCAAGAAAATTTAATTATCATTCCCATTTCGAGTTATTATTCCCAACACATTATTGTGCATCAAACTCATTTGAACCTATGTTGAAATGAAGTTATTTTTAGTTAAAAAACTGTGTTTGTTTTCTGAAAATTGATTTTTTAAAAAATTATTTTCCAAACTTTTATGTGTTTGTTTGTCATTAGAAAAGTTGGTCAACAAAAAATATTTTTCAGTCAAAGAACAATTTAACTTGGTTTCCAGAAAAGTATTTTCCTTTTATTTTGGATGGAAAATATTTTCCGGAAGTTGTGAAAAATTTAGAAATGTCATATTATTTGCTAATTATATCAAATTTGGTCCTCAAACTTTTGATTGCTATATATATATATTTGAGTATTTGTTTTTCAATTTCATCCCTTAGAATTTAATTTTTATATTAATTTTAATTCTTATTTTTATAATTATTATTTGTTTTTCCCTTATCATTTTTAATTGAAATTTTTATCATTTTTAATTGAAATTTTTTATCTATCAAATTTGATCCTCATTCTTTTGATTGTTATTTATTTTATTTGAAATAATTTATAAAATTATATATTTTTTTTAATTTCATTCTCATTCAACTTTTTAATTTGTAAGATTTATTCTTCATTATTTTAATAAATTATTTTCCAGCTCATTTTCCATGACATAACCAAATACTGAAAAATATTTTCCAACTTATTTTCCATTACACTACAAAAATAATTCACTTTTTTAAAATTTATTTTTTAAAAATAAACTACTTTACAGCAAAGAAAAAGAATAAAAAGATGCAAAATCACTTGTTTCATTTCTAGGGCTTTGTGCCTGTAAGTGCTAATGAATACAATAAATGTGGGCAGAAACTGAAAGCCAACAAATTCCCAATACAGTTTCTCATCATTGTCGGTAACTCTACTCTAATTTTTAACCTTCCATGTATAAAAGACATCCCTCTTTAGAATTTCTCATTAAACAAAATTATAGCCAGAAGAGACTTACTTATTGTCATATGCCAAAGAATGACAAACTGGATTAAGGCCGCCAAAAAACTTAATTTCCACGGGTTACAAAACAATGGATGGCATAACTGACTTGAAATATACAAACTACGACCTCCGTTTAGTTGCCAAAATAAGGGGAGCAGCAGATATAGAAGAAGCGCAGGATGGTCCTCCAGGAACGATGCTTGTTGTCCCAGTTTGATGAGTGATCCTGTCTCGTATCAAAGACGCTTGCCTGTTCTTCGTCTGGATGGTCCTCCAGGAAAGAGCTTCATAATCCACCCTAAAACCCTTTCCACCACCTATTTGGGGAAAAAGAAGAGCGAGATTTATATTTATCAGCAACCAATAAATGGGGAGCAAAAAAAAATCTTCTATTTCCTAATGAACATCTCTAACACTTGGTTTGTTGAGGAAGTAGGGAAAATGGATGGGAGAGAGGGGATGAGATGCTTCCTTGTTTCGTTGGGTGGATAGACCAAAGGAAAAGATCCCTTCCTGACATGTACTAATTTTAAATCTGCCCAATTTGGGCAGTTTATTTTCCATCTCCCTCACTTATTACATCCCATGCGTTAATATTCATCCTTTCTCCTCTCTATCCCATTGTAAACTTTCCTCATCCCCCTCTCCATCCTTCCTATTGAACAAAGCGTAAATTTTCCCTCACCAAATGGCTGCCACTCCCACGCCTTTGACATGCTCCAGGCGTCTTTCCAACCAAATAAGTAAGGCTATGCCATCTGCTCCGCAGAGTATATCAGTGGGTTCAAGAACAAGGATGAAACAGAGATACAAGTCAAGGTTCCAGTGCTGTTAATGTATTTACGAATACTCGGCAGGGTAAAAGTAGAATTCTATCCTGAATTCATTGAATTTTGCCATCATCCACCAATCAAGTATAGTGGACATAGATTTTCTTCATACAGAATAATCATTGCACTGCAAAAGTGTGATAAGGCCCAAAATCCAGGATCCAAAGAGCCATTTACCTTATCAAGTCGTGAAAAAAATGCAATTCCTCCCCTCTAATCAGACATTACCGACTCTACCAATAATTACAACAATAGTTCTAATATTTGGTGTTAGATATCATACCTCATCACCTTCATCTGCATATGTATTGCTGTCCTGCACGGTATGAGAATTGGGCAACCTTGCCGGGATATTTTCATTGGCCATACTTTGAGCAGTCAAAAGCTCTAATCTTTGAGTTTGAACCTCAAGTTTACGCGACAATTCATTGTTCAAATCCTTCATTTATTTGAAACAAAAATCCCAAAATATTATATAAGAAAACTAGATGAACATATTGAATACACGTCAGCATACAGAAATAGAAAATTAATCAATAGTATAAAACATTTGATTATTCAGGAAAAAAAAAATTCAACTTAGACTAGATCACTAGAATAACACTCCCCAACCTCGTCAATTTCTAATCCATAACCATTTCCTGATCTCGGGAGACACATTGATTCTAAGAACGTGTAAAATACACTAGAAACAACTTAAGTATACCACCTGTAGTAAAACAATACTCTCCACACATTCTAGTATGATGGGAAGCAAGCAGATCTTCACAGTTGTTTGTCCTATTAAATACAGTTTTTCAAAATCTTATTTCTAGAAATAAGTTTAAACATCAAAATAAAGTAGGAGGTACCACCTATGTACAAGAAAAAAAATGAGTGCATTGACAACATATTATGCAAAATTTATGATCTATAACATGAACTATTCAGAACAAAAAAAAAGAAGAAGAGGAATGGCTGTGTAATAAGCAAAAATGAGAAGTTTTAATCCAAAAATCTTTCAAACAGCTATGAGCAGACTGTACCCCCTTAAAAGCTCTTTGTTTTGCTCCTTTCATCAAAATCCAAAATCTTACTAAAGTATACACCCCATATATCTTTTTGTCTGTACAGAAACCAAACCCTCGCCGAGCATTTAATCCCTATTCATCTGAACCTCAAAGAGATCAATGGAAAGAAATGGTACCATGCACCATAAACCGTAAGATTCTGACACAAGCACAATCGAAAAGTACACTAGAATCAGCTGCTTCTATACATAAACAAGAATTGACTGAGACCTTCCCCTCTTTTCTCGAGATTAAATATAGTTATAATCCTTTCACAGGCTGCTTCCCTAAGAGGTTCGCATCCAACAAAATCACTTCACATATGATTGCTAACTCCATTGTTCATTTCAGGCTAGAGGTTACCTTTAGCTTGGAGCACTGAGATGACTCAGATGTCAAAGCATGCATCAACTCTTCTTTTTCCAATGCGAGCTGCGCCACAAAAGGGATATTGTTGACTTTACATTTATGTATTCTACTTCAGTCACTTCATAAATTATTTAATTATTTAACAGAAAAGAAGGGGAAAATTTTCTCAAATGCCTAGAGCACTTAGGCTTGCAAAGAATTGACAGTATATAAAAAACATACCTCGGAAAGTATTGTGTTAATGTTTTGAATCATTCTCATTTGATCTGATGGAATGTACACAGATGAAGCTTCAAGATTTGACTGACCATTTTCAGGTAGCATGGGAAAATCAGTAGCATCACTTCTAGGAACAGACGAAGTACCATGTGTTTCCTGGCTGGAAGTCACTGGGATGTCATCTGCAATTGAAATGAAGAAGAAAACCATGAATAATGGGAAAAGGAAAAGACTTCGAAGAACAAATTGCAAAATGATTCATTGCAGTACGGCAGTAACCAGAGTGAATATTATCTGAGGTTGTACAATGGTTTTACAGGAAAAAGGGAAAATAGTATACACCAAGAAACCAATGCCCAACACAAAAATTGAAGCTCAAACATACTCGTCCAGAATAAAATGTTGATGAAAACAAGAACAAATAGATAATCCCCCACATCTATAAGATGTCAAAGCTATCCTATCCCAGAATTCGATAATTAGAAACAAAAAAAATGTTTTGCCATCAACCAATGAAGCTAAATCTTGATCCAATTCCATATTGTTTTTCTATTTAAGATAACTAGGGGG
>Ga0307515_10012257_pt1 | contig 16143 bp, 3 predicted proteins | sample 17_EM_MG_FD_194513 | JGI IMG/M metagenome (GOLD analysis project Ga0307515, IMG submission 194513) | Populus trichocarpa ectomycorrhiza microbial communities from riparian zone in the Pacific Northwest, United States - 17_EM | ecosystem: Host-associated > Plants > Roots > Unclassified | place...
TTAGAGAAAGTATTTTTAAATTTCTAGTATTAACGGGGTAGTTTCTGTTCTACTAGCTCCTTATCTATAAGCTCGCCTTTCTCTTAAGCTAGGGCTTCTTTCTCTTTAATTATTTAATTAATTTTGTATAAGCTAGTTATAAAGGTAATAGTATTAGGCTGAACTAGGTTTTAGTAGAATCCTATAGCGCTAATATAGTAGATATTAACTGGTGTCATAGTGCTGTAATAAAGTAGACTAAATAACTACGTTATAGTATAAAGAGGAGAAGGTAAAAAGGGGGTATTGTATATAAATAGTAGGGCCAGCCGCTAAGGCACTAGTAGTGGGCCAACTAATAGTAGGAAATAGTACGAGACAGTATGGAACAGTATGCGTTAGGTTAGTGCCGTAACAGTACTCCTCTCTCTTAGATAGTTTAGTCTCTAAACCGAATAAATAACTCTAAAATAGGCAGTATATAGGGTTACCTGTTTTTTACTATAAAGATATTAATTCCGCTTACCGCCCTTAACTAAGCTAATGGCAATTTTCTATACCGGGCATAAAGAATCCTAATTAGTTAGTTTAGTAAGTAATATCGGTAGAACTCTATACCGCCACCCAAACCAATCCGTGTGGCGTTTCTTAGTAAGAATCTGGCTAATTAGACAACTTTGACCGCCGGTTAAAGTTCTATAACATCTTAACCACCACAAATTTTAATACAGTGGTCGGCCACGACCTTAGCATAACTTCTTCTTATCTCGTGCCCAGTCTGGGGGTCCTAGCTTCTTAGGGTGTTGCTTATAGAAGCGCTATACAGCTTATTTATAACCCTTTAGGTCTTTTTCTAGCTACCATGTAGTGTCCTTATAATATTTCTATTTAATCTTATAAGTTAGGCCTTAGGGGTCTTCGTTATATACATTAAGGATTTTCTTAAACTCCCATTTATCTTCTATATTACTGTTATTATCTCTCTTTGCTACTCATTCTTGTACATTACGGCGCTCTATAATATTAATATTTGCTTAGCTAGGGATCTCTTTAGCAGCCTAAAGGCGGACCTTAGATATATAAAAGAATTTATTTACTCAGATATAGTCCGGGAGGTCTACTATAACTACCCCTTAGTATACTGCGAGTACGGGGTACGGGCCGTCCCATTTGTTGTCCTATTTCTTCTTAGGTCTATTTATCTTTATATTTTCTAAGCTAACTATAACTATATTACCTTTGTAGAATAACACGCTCTTATCCCTACGGGTATTAGCGTTGTCTTTATAGCGTTACTATAAAATCTAGGCTAGGGCTTTAAGCTGTATTAATATCCGCTTAAAGCGGTTGGCCACAGAGTCTGCGCGGAAGAACTCCTTCTTTACTTATACTAATAGTATTAGTAGGCGGGGGCCAGCAGGCTCAATTCTAAGGTGAGGGTTAAAGCCATAGTTTACAAAGAATGGGGAGATGCCTATACTCTTATTAACTTGGTTATTTATAGCAAACTTAGTAAGCGGTAGGTAGTTAACCTAGTCGTCCTATATAAAGCTAACAAAAGTACAGAGGTACTTATTTATAGCGGCGTTAATAATTTTAGTTTAGCCGTCTATTTCTAGGTGCTAGGCTAAGCTTAGTTATAAGGTTGTCTTAAGGCGTTCACTTAGTTATTGCCAGAAGTCGCTAATAAATTATATGCCGCGATTAGAGATAATCGTGCTTAGTACACCGTAGAGCTTATATATGTTATTAACAAAGCCATTAATTAGCTCCTCTATTAAGAGTCCTGTTATTAGAATAAGATATTATATTTTAGTTAGGCGGTCTATAATAATAAGGATATATTTATATGCCTTACCGTGGCGTTAGTATACCGGCAGCGTTATAATATAGTTAATTAAAATATCTATCTATAGGCGAGCGGGTAGTTTTAGTAGCTTTAAAAAACCGGGCGGGGCAGAATAGGGAGTCTTAGTGCAAAAGTATAGAGCACAGTCTTTAATAAAGGTAGCCGTGAACTGGGAGATTCCTAGCTACTAGTATATTCGGTTTAAAAGGTTAAGGGTCTTAACCCAGCTAGGGTAACTAGCGGGGCCGCTGCTATAAGATTAGTAGATAACTTCTAGGCGGAGGTCTAGGGCGTTAGGGATAAAGAGGCGTTAGCGGAAGTAGATCTATCTGTTAATAATACTATATTTTAACTTATTGCAATAAAATAATTTCCTAATCTTCTTTAGCTAATAGCGAGCTTTTTAATCTTACAGGGCCGCCACTATATCTTTTACAAGTTTGTTCTCCTAGTATCCTAACTAGATTAGCTCGTCTAGTGACTTTTCGGCTATTTTAGGGTCTAAAGCGGCTATAAACTCCGCGTTATTAAAGTTACGGGACTTATATAGTAATTCTTCTAAAATTATAGAGTTAACTTTCTAGGGCGGTATAACAACTTAGGCTTAGTAGCGGAGGCGTTCGTTATTAGCGTCCTTAGGTCTTATTCCTAGCAGCTAGCTTAGGGCATTAGGGAGCGTGGCTTTGCTGCTAGGTCTGTATATAATTATAAAGTTAAACTATAAAAAGAACTCTGCCTACTAGACTTAGCGCTAATTTAGCTGCTTAGTAATTATAAACGTCTATAGGTTCTTATAGTCGGTAATAATTTTAAACGGCTCCTTAGTCCCTTATAGCTTAAGGCGCCATTCCTCTAAAGCCTTAATAATAGCTAAGAGTTTTTTATTGTAGATCTTGTAGTTATACTCTGGCATAAAGTGCTTTACGGAAAAGAATATAACCGGTCTTAATTTACTATTATTGCTATACTAGGAAAGAACTCCACTAGAGGCCTAATTTAATGCGTCTATCTCTACCACTGTTTTCTTTATATAGTTATAGTATGCTAGTACTAGTGCTGAAGTAAAGGCTCTCTTAAGGGCCTTAAACGATTTAGCTTATTCTAGTCCCTATAGCCATCCAATATCCTTCTTTAGGAGTTTTATCATTAATATAGCGACGGTAGAGTAGCCTTAGATAAATCGTTAGTAGAAGTTCGCGAAGCTGAGAAATTATTATAGTTTTTTAATTAACGTTGGGTCCTTCTATTCCTATAAGGCCTATACCTTCTTAGGGTCCATAGTTATACCATTAGTTAAGATAATTAAGCCGAGGTATTTTGTTTTAGTAGAGTAGAACTTAGACTTATTAATATTAATCTAAAGTCTAGCATTGCCGAGTCTTTGGATAACTTTATTTATATACTTAGTATACTCGGCACATATTTTAGAAAAGATAAGGACGTCGTTAAAGTAGACAGTGCAGTAGTTATTAAGGGCGTTATATAAAATATGGTTAATATAGTTCTAGAATATAGTGGGTGCATTATAGAGGCTAAATAGTGTAACTAGTATCTTATAGAGTCCAAACCGGGTAATAAATGCTATAAGCCACTTATAGCCCTCCGCAATCCGGATCCAGTTAAACGCAGTAATTATATTAAGTTTTATAAAGTACTTAGCACCATAGAGTGCGTTAAGTGTCTCGCGGATTAGTGGCAATAGGTACCGATTCTTAATAGTGACTGTGTTTAGGCCTTAGTAGTCATAGTAGATTTATATACCGCCGCTAGGCTTAGCAATAAGAAGGAGTAATACGGCAGCTAGTAAGGTCAATTTGCGGATAAAACCCTTATCTAGTATCTTATTAACCCACTTCCTTACATACTTAAGTTTAGCAGATAAGAGTGGTCTATTTTTATAGTATAGGGCCTAGTTTCCAGGGATAATCTCAATTTTATGGTTCTATAGTTAGTAAGGGGGCAGCTTATCTACGTTTTTAGAAAGGAAGTGCTTAATATATTTACAAAACTCCTTTAATAGGCGTTATAAAATATCCTCGCAGGTCAATCCTAGTTTGCCTTTTAGGAATTTTTTAACATTAGTGTTAATTATCTTTTGGTATAGAAGCTCAGGCTTAGTTTTTAAATTTGTCTTAAGGAAGTTGTGGAAATAAGGGGGTAGCGCCTTATAGGCTTCCTCTATTATATAGTTACCTTCTACTAGCCAGCAGAAGGATTCTTCTAATAGGTTCGGTACCTTTATTAAGCCTATAGGCAGTTCCTTAAGCAGCTATTAGTGCTTTTCTTATTTTATTAGTTCCACTAGCTCCGTTATATAGATCCTTATTACCTTTACGCTTTTTTATTTATAAAACTAGGCGAAGTTTACAGCGCGTACGTTTATAATATCATCCAGATTAGGGCGTATTTAGTCTTCTCCCAACGTCACGGCGGGGCTAGCTCGTCTTGGTCGGCTCTTAGGAGCGGTTTCTAGGCGGCAGCCTTACACGAGGCGTATAGGGAGTGGGTATAAGGTTAGGCGTTATAGTGGCTCGGTTTCTATTATCTGGGTCTTAGTAGTTTTATAGCCAGTCCTTACTATAACGCGAGCTGTAGTATATACGTATAGTATATGGCTTAGTTCTAGGTATTAGGCTAAGCGGCTAGGGTTTAAAGGGTGTCTGGGTTGGCGTTAAACTCTTAGTAGTAGCGGCGTAAAGCGGACCTTCTTTCTTAGTCTCGGCGAGGCTAGCTGGCCCGTTATTTCAGTCTTAAGTATTAGGGTGGTCCGGTCTTCTGCTATCTTATTGCTTTATAGCTGTATAAGCTCCCCTTTATTAGGAACGTCTTCTACTATTAGGGCTTTGTATATAGTTCTAGGCACTAGGCTTAGTAGTGCCGAGTATCTACGCGGGGCGTCCCTACTACTGTCAGTTATCCCCTATAGGAGGTAGTGCCTAAAGTAGTAGTCTAAGTCGAAGCGGATCTTAAGCTTCCTAAAGCTGGGGCGGGGCTCGTGCTTTTAAAGCTAAGGTATACCTAGAATAATTAGGGTAGCGGGCGAGAGTTTAGTAACAAAAAAGAGCATGGCTTTAGTATAGAGGCCAATTAATATTTAGGTGGTAAAGTAGTCCGTAATAAGCGAAGTCGGGATGCTGTCTATAAGGCGTAGTGGCCTAGGTGCTAGCAGCTTCTTAGTTATAACATTATACTTTCTTATAATAGACTCTACGTCGGCAAATGCTATTATAGTACTACTAGAGTCTACTAGGCTTACTGTATTAATATAGACTTAGGGGTATAGGTTATATAGTAAGGAGAGTTAGGTTTAAATAAGGATTAATTTCTTATTACTATTTACTAATCTAAGATTAAGTGGCAGTTTACTAATAGAAAGGACTAATTAATCTAGTAATAGGGACCTAATCTTCTCGTCTTCCTCCTTATATAGTTTAGACCCTTAAACGCGACTTAGTCTAAGGGTCTGCCTTTTAACGACTGGGGTATAGGGCTGTCTTAGTAGGGCGGTCTAGTGTCCGTCTAGCTGGCGGTGTTAGTGTTAGTATCGGTCGGGGTATAGGAAGACGATACCTCGCCGACGACGTAGCCGTGTTTATATTCGTTAGCGCGGAGTCACTAATACTAGGCGTTATTAACGGGCTAAGCTCCTATATAGGGCATTATTTAGAGTAACTAAGCCATAGGGTTAAAGGGGGGGGTTATCCACTACGGCTATAATAGGCTCCGCGGTCGCCGCGTCCGCGGTTATTAGTTTACGTTATTTAACGGGGTGGCATTGGGACTAGGTTTACTATTTTAGTGGGGTTATAGGCATCCTTTTAGTGGCCGGGTAGGCCATAGGTAAGGCATAGTCTATTATTAAAGCGGCGCTTACGCTCCGTATCTAAGATTTTATTAAGGTCTATAGGTTCTCTAGTTACTGCTAGGGTTAAGGTTAATATAGGGGCAGGGGCTTAAGCAGGTAGGCGGTGGTTAGCGTTCTTCTTAAGGTTAGCTCGGTATATATAGTTCGCGAGGTTTTTAGCAAATATATCTATTTACTTACTCCAACCTATATAGTTATTATTATTAATTTTATAGGCAAGTCCAAGTACCAGCTCTTTTATCTTTAGAGAGATAAACTTTTAAAGTAAATCCATCTTCTATTCGTCTGTCTTCTTAATGTAGGCTATTAGCTTATTAAGCTCTCCCTTCCAGGACTAGTAATTACGCTCGCCCTAGGGGAAATGGTTAAGCTTATTCTTTACAACCTGGGTTATATTAAGGACCTTATAGTGAGTAGTAAAATCTTTAAGCATATCTTCCTTAGCGGGCCATTTCCACGTAGATATGTTGTTTGGGTTCTTATATATAAGCTCTAGGCCCTACTTAATAAACTTATAGGCCTTGTCCTCTAGTATATCTAAAATGTAAAGGATCTAGGACTAAACTATGTTAAAGTAATCCTAGTCGCAGTTAAAGACTCCCTTAATCTTAATATGCCAGGTCTTAAAATTAGCTTATTATTTTAGTGGGGTGCCTTTTCCGCTAAATATTAGTAAGTCTTTAGACCTCCGTTTTTTCTACTAGGTTACTACCATTATTATAGAGGTTAATTATTTTAAAACGGCGATAGTCTCTGCCTAGGAGTTAATAGTTTCTATTTAGGAAGCAATAAGGGCACTAAGGTTTTCGTTGGCTTTTTTATTAGCGGTGTTTGTGTTATATATACACTATAGTCCTACTTTAATATTATTAAGGAACTCGTTGGTATAGTCGGCAAGGGTAAAGTAAGCTTTACTGGGCTTAAAGGTTTTAGGGTACGGTAGGGAGCGGCGGATTATCTACGCGATATTAGGGTATGTCTATATAAAGAGGTCTGCGAAAACGTCGCGGGGGTTCTAGGTTTCGGCTATTTTAATATCATTAATATCGCCCATCTAGGCGCTAGGTAAAAACTAAAGATTGTTTTAGGACTATATTAGGGATATATTGGTTTCAGCAGAGGCGTATATAGGTCGCGATTGCTCTGGGGCGGAGGTTAATTAGCTAGGGTATAGGGAATTAGTAATTGTGACGGGGCGCAAATTAAAGATACCATAAACTGTCACAGTGCTGCAATAAAGTAGACTAAATAACTACGTTGTGGTATAAAGAGGAGAAGGTGAAAAGGGGGTATTGTATATAAATAGTAGGGCCAGCCGCCAAGGCACTAGTGGTGGGCCAGCTAACAGTAGAAAATAGTACGAGATAGTATGGAACAGTATGCGTCAGGTCAGTGCCGTAACAACTAGTAGGAAGTCTATAGGTTTCTTTACGGATATTTATTGGGCCGTATTTTGCGGTATAGGGTTTATAGTCTTCCTTAGCTTACGTTCTATTTTCCGCAAGTTGTCCTTCCGGTTTATTAGTTTAGTATATTATCTAATATCCCTAGCCTTTCTTTATGGCTGCGTAGGGCCTAAGTTCTCTATTAGGGACTTAGCTAGGCCACTACCGACTTTCTAAGTCTTTAGTGCGGGTGGTATAATATAGGCAGTCTGGGGGCGGCGTAGTATACAGATCTGTTACGGATTAAGCTATATATCCTTCTTAAAAGCCTAGTCCCTACGCGTTGCATTAGCCTAGTAAATGGTATTTATCTACGGCCGTATAAGGTTTTCTATTATAATACTAATCTCTTTTATAAAGGAAGGCGTTAGGGGTATAGTTTTGGGCTAGATAAGCTGCCTATTCTATACGTCGAGCTATAAGCCTAAATAGGCTAGCTATTTTCTCCCTAAGATTATATTATGGCTTCTAAGGTCCGTAATAAGGAAGGGGACGTTATACTACCTTTATCCGTTAACGCGGAGGTAGATCCGCAAGATAGTTATAATAGGTAGTTTTATTCGTCCGTTATAACCGCAAATAGGGACTAGTTTAGGTAGTTCTTTAAGGGGTGCATTTAAAAAGTTAGCCAGTTTTACAGCGCACTTTATGTTAATTAAAGTAAAGGCATTTGCTCCTAAGTTAGCTAAAGTAAAGGTTAAAACTTAATATTTATTATAAAATAAAGTATAAGGGATAGTGTAGCTTCTTTTACTAACTAGCCGACCTAGATCGATATATAACATATTAATCCCTTTTAACCCTAGAGAGGAGTCTTTCTTTAAGGTTCCTCTTTTTCTGGCTCTATATTGTCCTCCTAAATTAATAGGACCTTATTTATCTTTGTTTTTATTAGGCAGTTCCTTATAGGGTAGCCTATTTAACCGCACGAGAAGCAAGCTCCTTAATCGCTAAGGGCCTATATATAGGGGTCGCTATATATAGGCCGGGTATATACCGGGCCCGTAGTAGGGGTAGCTACGCGGCTAGCTGCTAGGTTAATTATAGGAGTTGCTGATTATACTAGGGCACTATAGGCCGTATTTGTAGTACTTATGGCCTGGTTTATAAGGTTTCTAGTTTTTAGCTAGTTAGTACGTGCCTTAATTTAACAGAGGCCTTAGTTAATAGCTAGGCAATAGTTTATAAGTTCCTTTAATGTCTATGCCGTAGTATAAGCTAGTAATACGGCCCACTGTAGGTCTAGGGTAAGCTTATTAAAGAGGTCTAGTAGTAGGTCTTCCTAGGGGATCTAGGCCTGTCCGGCTAGGTATAGAAAGCAGGTTTAGAAGGCTAAAAAGGTCTCCGTTATTTTTATATTTAGGCTTTTATAGCTAAGGTAGGCGTTTTATACTTTAAAAGGGTTTTTATAAATAGAAGATAAGTGTTTAATTATTTTTTCTTTAGAGATAAAGGGGTCTGCTAAGTCTTTAGTATATTGCGGGCGTAAATACATTTAGGTATCTCCGCCAGTCCAGCCGAAAATATAGGCTATTCTAGCTCGGGCGTTAGGGAAGTAGTCTACATTAACTTCTAGCTTATCCCGCAATTAAAGCTTCTAATTATTAAATATAGGGTTGGTTCCATTTATAAGTAGCGGGGGATTTACAACCTTTACCGACCGCCTTAGTACTGTATAGATCTTAGTAGGTCCACTAAGGCGCTAGGATAGGGCCTAAAGGACTATAGTAAGTCTTTAGTTGTCTAATAATGACTTATTATTAGATATAGGGGTGTCTCTAGCTTTAAGCAGCTCTCGTAGTTGTTTAATTTCGGCATTAGTAGCCGCAAGCTCCGCCTAGGGGGTTAAAACGTTAATTATTTCTTTATCTAAAGTATTTGAGGGTCCTATAACTGCTTTACCTGCTACTATGGTTTGTAGTATAGTAATAGGGGTGTTGGGTAATTCTAGGTAATTTCTTTAGGGGTTCTGGTCTATATATATCTTATAGGTTCTTTCCTTAGGGTTCTGTCCTTTTCTTTTAGGTCCTGTCCTTATGGTCCTATTAATGTCCTTAGGGTCCTGTTCTGTGTTCTTATAGATATATTTAAGTTCCTTCTTAGGAAAAAGAGTAGAGTGAGCTTTAGATAATATTAGTGACTTAGTTAATTAAGATATAAGTACGGCAAAAGGGTCGCGCAAGCCTGTATAATTGGATTGTCTATAAACGAGAATCTAAAGCTAGGGAAAGGAAAGGAGAAGAAGAGTAGCGCCGTTTAGTGTTTTATAAGATCTTCGCGTCACGTAATCGCAATATACGGCAATCTGTGGCAATTTGTGGCAACTTGCCGGTGCGAAGTTCTGCCAAGTTCTGCTAGTGCCGTAACAGTAGTCGTATAAAGACATCCCTACTTAGGTAGGTATTAGACTGCACGTAGGCTTATAAGATATCCCGTAAGTATAGGGCTATAGGTTTAGTTTGCTGTAGTCCTAGCGTAAGTATAAGTATAATCCGTTAACTAACCCGTTAAATTATAGGTAATTATATAAGGACTAAGTCTTTTCCCTAGTTATTATAAGCTTATATAATAAGCCTTAAATTTTTAAAGGCTTTATTAGTACTAGGGTGCTTAATTTTATTAATAAAGCGTAAGTTAAATATACGGACGCCTTGCGGAACGTCTCTCTTTATTATAACCGCAAAGATGCCCTTCTTAAGTAGTCCGTTAATCTCTTTACGTCATAAGTCCATAAAAGGGGTTTCCTATACTAGAACTAATATATCTATAGGCGGATATTGCTTTACAGATGTGCCTATAAAGGTTAGGTGATTCTCTATTATAGGGTTCTTATAGGGGCGTCCTTAGCCACGCTTTAGGGTAGGTTTAGTAAGTTTAGTGGGTTTCTAGGGGACCTTTAGGGTAGGCAAGGGTGCTTCTAGTTTATCTAATTCGGCGGGTGCTTCTAGTTCGTCTAGCTTAGTGGGTGCTTCTAGTTTATCTAGCTCGACGTTATAGGTGTTTTTAGGCCGAAAATAGGGTTTTACGGACGTGCTTCTAAAGTTAGTTGGTCCGCTAGAAAGTTATACGTAATATATCTCATCTTCTACAGCCAGTAAACAGTAAGGTCTAGTCTAATTGCCACTCTTACGCCATATAAGGACTTTAGAATTAAGTGGGAGGTTATAAACTAAGGTTGTATTAGGTCCGTTACAGTAGTATAGGGCGTTATTAACAGTTTGTTTGGCCCATAATTTAACTATTTCGGCCATTGCCTTTTGTATTATAGCTACTTGTTCCGTAATAGACGGGGCAGGAGGGCCTAGGTTGCTTATCCTTAGGTAAGCTCCGTAAACTAAGAGGGTAGGTACTAGCCTATTAGGGCTAGCGGTATCGTTAATAGCTTTTACGGCTATCTATAAAGCTAGTTCCTTTTAGATGTCCTTATACTTGTTTATAATAATTTAGTAAGCTCTCTATAGAGCTAAGTAAGCTTATTTAATAAGCCTAACGGACTAGTACGCCTTAACTAGAACAGCTTTTGTTAAAATAGCTATGGCCATAGCGTATTATTAGAATTCCTTGCTAATAAAGTTCCTACTAGCGTTATGGGTAATGTACTTAGGGGGTCTAACATATATATTAATCCAGTAGGTCCGTAAAATATCCCAAATATATTTTATAGATATATTTTACAACTAACGGGCGGCTTAATAGTAGGTTGCCTTATTAATTATATATAATACTAGGCTGCCGTTAATATATATAATATCTACGTACACTAAGTAGTTAAAATTAAGGTCTTTATAAAGAGTAAACTTAAATTAGCCTAGGGAACGTTCGTATTTCTAGTAGAAGGAGTAGTATTTAGTTAGGTGGTTAATTACCTTCCTATTAACGTCGTTGTATCTAGAGCGTTTAAGGACTCTATATAGCTTTTCGGCTAATAGGTGGCCAAAACGGCGGTATAGGCGGTAGATTTCAGTACTGGTAAGGTAGCATAGGTTATAGTTAAAAGATTCCTAAATATAGGTTTATAAAGTCTCTCCCTATATAAGGAACGGGTGTCCAAATTGTTGTATAATTAGCAGGGTAATATGCTTACTTCCTAGGGCAGTTATAGGGCCAATTAAGGTGTCCGTAACGTTATTGTAGTAGACCTATAACTTATCTATATCCGCAAGGCAGAGTAGAAAAGGGGTATCCGCTTTTATTATATAGAAGTTAACTAGGCTAATTAAAGTCTTAACTTTAATTAATCTAATTAATGCGGTTAAGCTAATGCCGAATTAGACGTTTACGGCCCTAGTTTATATAGTATTAATATCCGTATTATTATTTATAATGGTCTTATATATAAAGTATTATCCATAACCTATAGTAGACTTCTTAGAGGCACCTATATCAAGTATAACGCTATAGAATTCTTTAGGGGTGTAGCGTTCTGTGGTGATATATGCAAATAGGTCCTATTTGCGGTCTATAACATCTATAATAGGTCCAACAGGTATGCTTACAGGCTAGTTTTTGGGTGTAATTAAGTGTATAAAGGAGCGGTCGGCTAATACGGTCGTAATATTAAAGGCTTAGTTATCCGCAAAAGGTCTAAAAGTGGTTAGGAACGTCTCTAAGGTCTCCTATTCCTAAGTATTTAAATTAAAGTTAATTATAAGGGCTTCTATTAACTCGTTAGAGACTCCTCTACTTCCTCTCCTTTATAGTTTAAGATAAACTAGTTAATCTAATTGTTAAATCTCTTCGTAGACTTATTACGTTCTTCCTAGGTATACCTTATAGACTAATATCCTTCCTTACCGTATATAAAGCACTTCTGGCTAGTTTGTCTATAGGGGTATACTTTTATATAGGAGTTACTGTGGGGGTTATAGGTAGGACTTAGTCGGTACGGGTACTGCCGGCGGTAGTGGCAGTCCGTAAAGTAGGCATCTAAGTTAGTTTATAGATTTTGTAGGTCTGTAATAAAGGCATAAGTACTGCCTAGTAGGTTTAAGGCTTTATACATTATAATAGAGGACCGTAAATTATTAATAAGGCCAGCTATGGTGTCTATGGGCTTGTAACAGGCGTATTTATAGGGTTTCATTTCCTAGCATACCGTAATAAGTTTATTATATAGGAAGTCGTCCATTTAAAGCTTAATATTAAGACCGTGCTATAGGTGGCGGAGGTTTTTAATAAGGATTTACAGGCACTCTATAGTTAATTTTTTAGTGTTCTTATTTATTACGGTCCGTAACTTAGTCGCATTCTATTAGGTAAGGATATTACGCTTATATTCCGGTCCTTTAAAGTAGTTACGTATAGCTTTATATAGCTTATTAAAGGGAATACTAAGGGGGTTACTCTTAAGGTTAGTGTAGTAGTGGTTAAGTACTAGGCCGCGCAGCATAGTAGAGTAGGCTTAGCTAAATACCTATTTAGGAATATTAGCCTTCTAACAGAGGTTTGTAAAGATGGTTAGTTTAAAGTTAAAGTTATTGTTTTTACCGCTATATTTGGATTTGTTGGTATAAAGCTTAGCTAGGTTAGCTAGCTCCTTACCGTAGGTTTTTACTTAGGTAGTTTACGGATCTATAACTTAAATATTAAAAGGGGTTTAGTTCGTAATTTAATTTATAGGGGTATTATAGTCTATAATTTGGGTTACGGGGGTATTACGGTCTGTAACTTTAGTACTAGGTATACTTTGGTTTATAAGATTAATTCTAAAATCGCTTAGGTTTATAGAACGAATTTAGTTAAGTAGGTTAGGTATAAGGCTAGCGATGCTATTAAGTTTAGGAGAAGTAAAGAGTTTATTAGTGGCTTTAACCTAGTCTAGGATTTCCTCTTTAGTCTATTCCGTTTAGTCCTCTTCCTGTATTATATTATATAAGGACCATATAATAGTAACTTGTTTATCCTTTTTAACCTATACACCTTAGTGACGTAAAAGGGTTTATAGGTTATAGATAGTAATAGGGTTATAAGCCTTAAGAATAGCTTCCGTAAAGTCTGCAAAGTCTTCCTTATATTACTCCTATAGGTTATTGTTTAGAAGCTTATAGTATCCGTATTTAAGGATTTTAAAATTAATGCAGTTATTAACGCCGTCTATAGACGTAAGGTCGACTCCCTAACTCTACTTCTTTTGACCTTTAATTTACTTAGTTATATCTGCTATATTATGTAGCGTAGTATATATATATAAGCTTTAGTAGGTAGTAGTAGCTTATAGCGGGTGGAGGAGGTCTTATAACAGTCCGTAAAATTAATTAATGGATCCGTAATAGTTTAAGAGGTCTTACAATAGTCCGTAAAGGCAATTAACGGGTCCGTAACGGTTTATAGAAGGGTAGAAGGTTTCTATAAGGTCTAAAGAGGTTTAAGGTTTAAGGGGTTTAAGGATAAGGGGTTCCGTAAAGGTCTATATTCGCGTTTATAAACTTCTAGTAAACTATACTAAGACTTAAATAAGTATATAGAGTTGGTGATAAGTCCGTAATCCCCAACTTCCGACCTTCTAGTAGGTTGTACTAGGAGTCTAAACGGGTGGTTGCTGTCGTATATCGCTTAGTGGGAGGTATTAAGTAATTGCTAATCTGTGCGCGCTCACTAATTAGTGTTCGTACTAATTTAATAGTACGAGTAAGTTATATCCCGGGGCACGAAATACGTATAGTATTGTATGCTCTTTAGGATGGTGGTAACTGTCGATTCTATTAAGGTAGACTACGTAGTCTATATACTAACGCGCCTCCCCCCTAATTAGTCAGCACATAGGTGGTTGGTGCACGAACGCGTAAATACGCGTTTATATAGTAGGTAATGTAATCATATAGTATTAAAGATAAAGGCTTTATCCTTTTAGGTTAAAGCTATAAGGGGCAAGACTAAGGCGGAGAAGTTATTAATAAACTATTAGTAAAAATTGGCAAATCCTATAAAGGCTCTTACGTCCTTAACATTCTTAGGTTCTTACTAGTTTATAATTACTTTAACTTTCTTTAGGTCTATTTATACGCTATTTATAAAAATAAGAAGCCTAAGGTATAAAACCTCTATTTTATAGAATTTATATTTATCTTTATCTAATTATAGACTAGCTCCTTATAGGGCTTATAAAATAAAATAAATATATTTCTAGTATTTAGTTAGGTTATTACTATATATTAGAATATCGTCAATATAAGTAGTATAGAAGATATCTAGGTAAGGGCGTAGGGTGTTATTTCTATAATGTTAAAACGAGCTTAGGGCGTTTATAAGGCTAAATAGTATTACTAAGTACTTAAATAATCTATACTGGATACGGAACGCGGTAAGCTATTTATTTCCTTTAGTAATATAGAGACGGTTAAATACGGAGATAATATTAAGCCTTATTTAGTTAATATAGCGTCTTTTATATTAATAGGATTATATATTAGTTCTTAATAGTAACGGCGTTAAGAGCTTAGTAGTTTATATAAAAGTGTAAACCGCCGCTAGGTTTCTTAATAAAGATCACTAGTATAGCTATAGGCAAAAAGCTTACTCTAATAAATCCTTTACTTAGGTTCTCGTCTAGGTACTTTTATAGTACTTAGAGTTTATTTTAGAATATTCTATATAGGGGTCTAAATCTAGGCTGCTGTAATGGAATGCCTTAGAAGGTACATATTTAATAAAACAGTAGGAGGTTTTATTAATATCCTATCTATATCCCAAAGAAGATACGGTTAGATAAATAAAGGGCGAAAGGGTTAATTACTATCTTAAAAGGTTTATATACGAAGCTAGTTCTCCTCTAGAGAAGAACTAGTAATTAGTCTCTAAATAAAAGAGGTTAGGAAGTAATTGTCCTTTAATATATAAAACTCATTCTACTTTTAATTTACCTTTAACCTACCTTTGACCCACCTATAACCTATAGGTAATACTATTAATTAGATAATTATACGTTCTGGTAAGGCTAGCCTCTTATAATTTTAATCGCTCTTAAGGAATATACGGCTATTAATTAACGATAATGGGCTATACTCCCTTACCCCCTAAAATAACGTCCTTACTACAAGAGGCCGATAGAGCCTCCCTGGTAAAGCGTATCCCCTCTACTTATAAAAGAGTAGACTAGGAAGCCACGGCTAGTCCGTCTAACTTTATAAAACTTTTAGGGACAATTACCTTTAGAAAATTATTAGAGTGGTCACTACGTAAGGCTCTATAAAAAATAAAAGAGTTAGAGATATAATTAAGATAAGTGTATTAAGATTACTAAGAATAATTATAAGGATAAATAAGAGAAGTATAGACACTATAGACGCGAAGCGGAATTGAAGGTGGCATTATTAGCTTCTTTAAAATTATTAAAATTATATAATTTAGTTTTAAGGTTCTTTTAGGGGTATAGGTTAAGTACAGTCTAGCCTATAAGGTATGATATTATTAGGGCCTCCCTAGGCAGTATAGAGTTGTTTTAGTATCTAAGTATAACGCGTTAACGCGTCGTTATAAACGAAGGTCTTCTTTAGGGTAGGATTTTTTTATATTTTTTTTTATATCCATTGTATTATACTACGTACAATACTACGCATGCAGCCTCTAGGCTATGGCGCTATAGTCCTATATATATAAATCCCTTAGGGCAGCTTAACATGTACTAGTAACTATGTCCTAGTAGTTTATAAGCCCCTAAACTAGGGGTTTATAGTTCCTTAGTAAAATACTAAGTTATAAGCAACTACTAGGGAATGAGAAAACGGTAGAAAACTATAAGAAATAAGAAATCCTAACGCCTTTCCCTGTCCTTTTATAATTTATTTCTATCCTTTTGCTTACTAATATCTCTTTTCTAGAAGCCTAGTAGGAGTTACCTCCTATAGATCCTACTGTTATTAGCCACTTTCTAGTAGCTATTCCTGTCCTACTTAGAAATAGAAAAAGCGCCTCTCTTCCTTTTTGTGTACAAAATAGCTTCTTTAGAGAGAGAGAAGAGCCTAGTTTCTTTCGCATTTCTCTTCTTTCTTCCCTATATAGGTTGCAGT
>Ga0307515_10012258_pt1 | contig 16142 bp, 9 predicted proteins | sample 17_EM_MG_FD_194513 | JGI IMG/M metagenome (GOLD analysis project Ga0307515, IMG submission 194513) | Populus trichocarpa ectomycorrhiza microbial communities from riparian zone in the Pacific Northwest, United States - 17_EM | ecosystem: Host-associated > Plants > Roots > Unclassified | place...
TATAAGTTGAAAACAAGTTAATTGAATTCTCAAGTCTTGTAGGAAATAAGAATTAAATATCTTGAATTATCTCATTGAATGCCTTTTTAATCGTCTTAGCTTTTGACCTTATAATAGGTCCAATTAAAAAGTGCAACGGGTCTTGTATAATTGCTTGATGATTCTCACAATTTTCTTTTTTCTTAAAAGGATTCGACCTTGAATTGTCATCATCCATTCTAAGCTGCAACTTAAATCTTCTATGGGCTGGAAATCTTTCCTTTCTTATATGCACCAAAACCCAATCAATATCAAAAACCAAATTCAATAGCAACCCGAATTCAATTAAAAATCAAACCAAAGAAACCAATTGCTAATAAAAAAGAAGTTAAGAACCCAAAACTAGTATAGATCCAATCAATCCGAAATCAACTTGGCACTTTTAATTCAAATTGATCTCAATTCCATAATCCCAATAACAAACTGATTTCAATGAATAAACTTTCAAATTAGCTTGATTCAGCACAAACCAATTTTCACAACTTTGATTTGTGATACTGATATATATATATATATACTAAATAACATACTAAATAACTTTTTTCCTTTTCTTTTATATATAATTCAAAGAAAGCGCAGCACTAAGCTAAATCATATAACAAGTTGAAATTCAAGACACAAGAATTAGGACTCAATAATCTTAACAGACAACCAAACCTAACAAAGAAAACAAGACTCAACACAAATAAAAACTGAATTTAAAGATAGATAGATAAAATCTGATTTTAGAGAAAAATTCTAATACCACAAACTTATGCAAACCCGGAGGACAAGAACCTTAGACTAAACACAACCTAAGAAAGCTAAAACAAAGTTGAAAAGAATCCGACCAAGTGATTACCTGAATCAAAGAATCATAGTTATTAAATGAAAACCAGAACTTGTTAATTATAAAGAATCAAGAACCGAGGGTAAAAAGTTGAAAAACCCAACCCATTGATTATAACAAACCAAAAATCAAAGATATAAGGATGAACACCATAAATAAGAAATCTTTGATAATTTTTGAAAGTTCCATAAAGAACCAAGAGTAAGAGTAAACTCTCTTATATAAGTTTTATTTTTGAATAATCAATCCATCTCCCTAAATACAAGCTTAAAAATCCTATTTATACTAGGTAAAACATTCTAAATAAGGCTAAAAAAATAACAAAAAAGTTCTAAATAAAATAGAGAAAAGAATCCTAAATCATTTAGGAAAATATTATAAATCCCGAACAATAATTTTTGGGATTTATCGCAAGGCCTTCTCAATATTTGATCACTATAAAATTTTAACCCAATAAGAAACACAGTCTTTAAAATCTTCAAGCAAAATTTCAGCCTTACCCAATGGTCAAATTAAAAATTATTCTCATTAACATAAAACTGCACATTAGAAAAATAAATCTAATCCACGTGTAAGTAGGAAAACAAGTTGAATTAATAACTTTTATAGAAAATAAGGCTTAAATATATTGAATCAGCCCATTAAATGCTTCTTTAATCACCATATCTATTGACCTTGTAATAGACCCAATTAGCATATGTAATGAATCATATGATGTTGCTTGATGGTTCTCATCATTCCCTATCTCCTAAAAAAGATTTGACCTTGAATCATCACCATCTCCTTTAGGCTAAAACTTAAATCTTTTATGGGATGAAGATATTTCCTTCCTCATCTGTACTCAAACCCAATCAATACAAAAAACCAAATTCAATAACAACCCGAATTCAATTTAGAACTAAACCAAACAAACCAATTGCCAATTGAAGATAACTCAATAACTCAAAATCAATATAGATTCAATCAACTTGAATTTAACTTGGCACTTTTAATTCAAACCAATCTCAATTCCATAATCCCAACAACAAACCGATTTCAATAAATAAACTTTCAAATTAGCCCAATTATGCACAAACCAATTTTCACAACTTTTTTTCTATATAGCGTACAAGTTTTGTGCATAACACACACATGATCAAATTTGTGTATATCCTTTTTTTAAGTTAATAAAAGGTAGGGAATCTTCTTGTAATTATTGTGGGCAATTTTATTTCTTTACTTGTGTAAATTCCGCTTACTAATAACAAGCAAGAGTATGGGGAGAACCTTTTTGGTTAAGTGAACACCTAGTTATAGGTAAACATTAGTGAAACAATGAGAAAAAACTGAGTTTAGTGGGATTACATTGTTGTATAGAGGCTAAGATTTAAGCAAAAATATTATCTTTGTAATAAGTTATATCAAATTATGTTTACATTTAAAATTTTGCAATCTAAATTCTTATGCCAATAATGGAAACTATTTAGGAGAGACTGACAACACTTCAAAGTTTGATAGGTCAATTCTAGAGGAAGAAGTTTGCTTTATCAATGACAAGTGATAGGAAGTCATTAAAAGCGCTGAAAAGACTAAAATTTTGTATATTAATTTGGTAGTAAAAACTAAAAAAAATTACAAGCCATATAAAAAGAAATTGTTATCTTAAGAAAGGTAATGGACAACAATTATAATGAGGTAAATACTTCTAAGGTTAAATTGAACCAAATTTTTTGTGAGGTAAGAAGTTCTAAGGAACTTGAAAACTATCTTTGGGGCACAAAATAATATTTTAGCGTGGCCAAGATCAGCTTTGGTAGGCAAATCAAAATCATTGTAATGTAACTTACATGTAATGCAAAGTTGTGGTAATAAAATAAGAATTAAGAAGAGCTTAAATGTTGGATGCTCTAAAATTAAGACATGAAGCATCTGAAATAAAAATTGAAAGAACAATTCCTGCCGAACAATACTTCCTAGTTGGAACAAGAGGAATTGAAGAAATTAAAGCAAGATAAGTTAGTTCAAGAGTATGTGAAAGAGTTTAGTTCTCTAATTATCAATATTATAAATATGTTGAAAAAAGACAAGCTGCTTAATTTTATATTGAGATTACAAAAATGGTCATATATTGAGTTGAGATGACAAAAAATGAAAGATTTATCCTTTACCATTGTAGTTGTCAATGGTGTGGTGGACTTTAAACCTATCATAAGAGAGGGTCATGTCGTAGTCTCTTCCTTGAAATCCAAGACAAAAGGGAAAGGAGTAAAAAAGAAAGAAAAAGTTAGGCGGGGTGCATCTAAGTTTGCTATTGATAAAGGTAAGGCTAAACAATTAGGTGGGAAAATAAAGGATGTCAAACTAAACTTACATTGTTTTATTTGTGGAAGATCATACTTAATAAGGGAATGTTTAAAGAAGGAGAATTTGAATGTCATCTCGATTAGCAATGGTGATGAAGTAGTCACACACATAAATCCCAAGTGCAAGCTGAACTGTTTAATAACCAAGTTAGGGGATTTGACCAACGAATCTAGTATTGTTGAGCAAGACTTAACATAAATTAACACATAACATAAAAGAAATCCAAGTGCTTTAAATAATCTTATGTATGCCAGAATTAGAATAAATGATAAGGATGTTAATGTAATGTTAGATTTGGGTGTGACCTATCTTTTTGTGGCTGACAGGTTGGTGAAGAAACTTAACTTGTGATTGAGAAACAACCATATCATGATAATTGTAGTAAATACAAAGGCATAGAAAATAGTAGGCATGACCTATAATATGTCGATAATCCTATATCAATGGAAATGAAGACAAGATGTCTTGATGATAAATTTAGATGATTTTGACATTATTCTTGGCCTTGATTTCTTGAATAAGGTTAAAATAGCTCAAATACCACACCTCAATGGCATCGTGATTTCAAGTGAACTTGTCCTTATACTTATCCCATGCTATAAGGTTTTGATGAAAAATAACATTAAGGATATAAAGAGTTTGGTGGATGGAGAAAATGGTTTAGTATGGAAAGCTCCCACGTTTTATTGCTCATGTGTTAGAATAATACAAAGATGTGATACCTTTAAAACCTCTAAAACAACTTCCACCAAGGACCAAGATTGATCATCGAATCAAGTTACTATTAATAGTTGAACCACTAACTCATCCTTCATACTGAATATCACAAATAAAGTTGGCAGAAGTGAGAAAGTAGTTGAAAGAGTTGATTGACATTAAATTCATTCATCATTCTATAGCTCTATATGATGCTTTAAGTTTATTCTAAAAAAAGACAAATTGGAGACTTTAAATGTGTTTGGATTATCAAACACTTAATAAGGTGACGATCAAGAATAAATATTAAGTTTTTTTTTTAATTCAGGATTTTATGGATAAATTATATAGGAATTCATATTTACAAAGATGAACTTGTGGTCTAGATATTGGTAAATGCAAATTATCAGGGGTGATGAAGATAAGACTACATGTGTAACAAAGTATAATGCATATAACTTTTTAGGTATGCTGTTTGGTTAAACAAATACCCCAATAATTTTTTCGTAACATTATAAATAATGTATTGTATGATTATTTAGATAACTTTGTCGTAGTTTATTTAAATGATATTGTAATCTATGGTAGGGTAATTGAAAATCATGTAATGCATTTTTTAAAAGTTACATGTATATAAGTTCTATGTAGATTCAGTGAACATGAGTTGTATGTAAAGACAAAAAATGAGTTTGCAATATTTGAAATTATGTTCATTGGTCATTATGTTAGGGAGAGTTAAGTGAGAATGGATCTTAATAAAGTTTAGGCTATTTTTGATTGGTCAACACAAAAGATGATTTTAGAGTTGCGATCCTTTTTAAGACTTACAAACTACTAATGATAGTTTATTAAAGGTTATAGTAAAAAGAAGAGCCTTCTTTTAAAATTGTCACAGAATAATAAAAGGTAAGAATGGTTTGTTAAGTATCAACGAGTTTTCAAGATATTAATAAAAATAATGATGTTTTATCTAGTGTTGAGATTGCTAGGTTTTGATAGGTCTTTCGAAGTACATACTAATGCTTCAGATAAAGCCCTTAGTAGGGTTCTAAAACAAGTTGGACATCTAGTGGCATTCAAGAGTAAGAAATTAAATAATACCAAGCAAAAATACTTGACACATGAAAAAGAAATGATCATGATAGTGTATTATCTTGGTATATGGAAGGTGTACTTGCTGGGATAAAATTTATAGTAAAGATAGACAACATAACAAACACTTTTTTCAAGACCTAAAAGAAGTTGTCATAGCGATAAACTCTATGGAAAGAATTCTTGATAGAGTATAACTTTGTATAGGATCACAAGTCAAGAAAACATAATTAGGTTGTGAATATTTTGAGTAGGAGTGATGTTCGTGCTATTATTTTTTGCTATTATACAAGTGGAGTCTAACATATTGAAACAACTTTGCCAGGCTATTAAGGAATATACAATATATAAAAAGCTAGTTGATCTTATACAAGAAGGAATGATATTAAGATATTGGCTAGAAAATGACCTTCTCTATGTACAAAGATGTTGAATTTATGTGCTAAGTAGGAAACCACAAAAGTATTTGATGTTGAAAATGTATGACCAACAATGGGCTGGCCACTTAGAGAGGGAAATAATATAGGCTGTTTTTTGTCCCAAACTTGCCATTGGCAAAATATGAAAGGAGATATAGATTTAAACTTAGAAACTTGTCTTTTGTGCTAATAAGATAGTATTATGGTAGAAAACGACATATTTGTTGCAACCACTATATATTCTAGAAAAACCTTAGGTTTTAATTTCATTGTAAGGTTTTCATAAGTTGAGGGCATGAATATTGTGATGGTAGTTGTAGATAGAGCCACTAAGTATACATCGTTTATTGATGCTTCAAGAATGTGCATGACTAAAGTTGATGTTGGGTTGTTTTAAAGAAATATAATGAAATATTTTCGAGTTTTTTGGACACTGTTAGTGATCATGATATATGTTTTATAGGCATGTTTTGGACAACACTATTTAGCTTGATGGGGACTTAAATGAAGTTCTCTACTGACAACCATCCTCAAACTGATTAACATATTGAAAGGATTAATGCTTTGTTAAAGGAACACTAGAGACATTACATGATGATAATGAAGCAAATTGGTTGGAGTTGTTGGGCAATACATATTTTTTGCTATAATATCCATAAGTTTTTTGCAATTAAAGCAAACCCATTCAAGTTGGTGTTGGGGCACAACCCTAAACTCTCATAAAGATTACAATATAAAAATCTAGTGGGAAAAGTCTGACATACACAAGTTTTTTAGGGAAATATAAGAATTGTTTGAGCAAGTACAAGATAACTTATATAAAGCAAGATATGACAAAAGTATGTAGATCTAAAAAAGGCATTAGAAAGTTGGTATCGAGATATGATGAGGCATTTGAAATCATGAAAAAAAATAGGAGCTGTGGTGTATAGATTAAAGTTGTTAGAGTAGCTGAAGTTTCACCTCACATTTCACGTAAGCTACTTAAAACCATTCCATGAAGATCAAGATAATTTTGAGAGGAGTAAGTCACAACGTGTACCTCTAACAATTTGGAAAGAATTTGACAACAAAGTCATCAAAACTTTGGATCATCGAAGACTTGGCCAGTGCAAGAGAAATTCGAGAATTGAGTTTTTTTATAAAGTAAGAGAAAACCCATAAGGTTTTATGGGAGAAAGATACTGATTTGTGGTAATTTAAGACAAAATGCAGTAGTACCTCGCTTCTAAACTCTTTTGATAGGGGTGGTTTATTAGAGGTCCAGATGTGAAAGTATGTCAACAAAAGCACACTACCTTAAAGATGCTAGCAACCATGACAACTCATACGAATATTGGTGAAATTGGTAGGTAATGAACAATAGTTTGTCCAAGTTAAGGGTTGGACTTGGCACAAACTAGACTTGAATGATGGATTGTCCAAGCTAAGTAGAAAACATAATAGTTTCAGCAGCGTGGGTCTGGTAGATTGACAATGAATTTGTGGGTAACAGTTATAAAAAAGTTGTGGGAAGTTATGACAGTTACAAATATGTCCAGTTATAGAAGAAAACTAGCAAAAATATGGGTAATGTGCTGACCAATATGGGGTATGATTGAGCATGCTTTATAAGCCACTAAGTTTACGGAGAACATGGGGCAAACTTGCTAGAAAATGGAACCACTAAATTCATGGGCAAACTTGCTGGATAAGGGAGTCATTATGTTCATTGAAAACATGAGGGAAACTGTCCACTGCTTGTTAGAAATTAGAGTGATATTTTTCTTGTAAATGCTCTATAAATAAATTGTAATGTTCTCCTATGTATTATGCAAGTTTTGTGAACAACACACACACAATCGGGTGTGTGTATATCCTATTGTTGAGTTAATAAAATGTTGGAAATTTTCCTGTAATTGTTGTGCACAACTTAATTTTTTTTTCTTGTGTGATTCTTGCTTGCTTATGACATGTAAGAGTGTGAGGAGAATATCTTTTGATGAGTAAAACACTTAATTATAAGCAAACATAAGCGAAACAAAGAGGAAAAAATAATACCCTGTTTGTTTTTATGGTTGAAAATTATTTTTGTAAAAATTTTATTTTTTTTAATTCAAATTAATTTTTTAAGGTGTTTCTAGATTATTCTGATACGTTAATATCAACAATATTTAATTTTTTTTTATAAAAAAATAACTATCATTAAAATACTAACAGCTCTAATTCTAACTAGACTACCAAATCAGTGCTGAAATTTGAGCGAAAAATTTGCCCATGTGACATGAGGCATGGTGAAAAAGGCAGCACGAGTTGGGATGTAAATGGCACGAGGGCATAGCAGTTACTATGGGCAGGGAGAGAGGTCCACATACTGTGTCACCAGCACCCACCATCCTTACCATATACCCTTTTCCTCTCTCAAAAAACACCACATCCTCCTCTTCTCTAGAGAGAAAAGGAGAGACTAGCCCTCTCTATTTATCTTTTCCTTTTTTTAGCCGACAAAAAAAGAAGTAACCTAAACTAAATTATAAAATCAATCTGTCTCTGTAAATTAAAATCTAATTAATTAACTGTTATTAACGATGGGAAAGAAGAGGAAATCCATAGCAACAAGCCTGGACGAGGTGGATCGGACCATGTACGCGTCGTTTTGCAGTGCTGCGAACTCTTTGTCCCAGCTTTATACACAGTCTATGAACCACCAAAAACTCTCCTTCCAAGCCGGTGAACGTCAAGGCCTTGTAAGATTCCCTCGTCATCTCTTTGCTTTAAAGAATACCAGCTTGCTCTTTGTGTATATGTGTTCCTTGTGGGGTTGTTCTTCTTTGTGGAAAAGTTATTGTTTTTTAATCAATCAAGCTTGTGTCTCTTTGTTGTCCTTTTATTGGGTCACTGAATTTGGTTTTATTTATTTATTTATTTATTATTGTTAGTCTAGTTTAAAGGTTACCCATTTCGATTTTTGTTGTAAACTTAAATGGGCTGTTTGATTCTGAGTTAATTGTAAAGTTTAATGGCTAGATAGATACATTATGCGGTTTTGTTAATGGATTCACATTGAATTTATGGTATGGTATTTTAGTTTTTGTTAATTGTTGTTGGAAATTATCATTACAATTGAACTAGGCACGTTGCCTTTTCACTTGTTTCTGATTGGCTTGTGCTTTGAATAAATTGGCATTGTAATTCGACTGTTGAAGAGGTATATTGATCAAATCATCAATTTTTTTTTCTACCATTCCCATTTAAGGAAGCAAGCGGGATGTGGGTATTTGACTATTTGGATGCTTTGTGTGGGGGAGAAACAATATAATCTTGACTGAAATAAAGTTTTAATCTTTTAGGGGCTTAACTTTTAAATTGGAGTTGTTGGAGTGTTTTTGCTCTTGGTTATGAATTTACTCATCTGTGCTATGAGATTCTTTTTCCTCTTTTGAGAAATTGCTGATGGCTGTGAAGCACTTATAACTACGAGAGGTTTGTCGTGAACCTATAAGTAAGCTTGGAAAGTCCTGATGGTTTTAATTTTAAATGGAGATACAAGAGCATAATTAGCCTAATTGGCGGTGGAGGAACTCACCTTTGTTTCCAAGTTGTGGCGTTGCGTGATACTTTGATATTGAGAAAGTGCTGTTTTGAAATTTGATATCTATGAGTGAGAGACATGAAATAGTTCAATACTTTGATAAGAAAATAGATAGTTTTTATGGAGTTTGTTTTCTAAATAATTAAGAGGGTGAGGCAGCTAGAACACCAGCATAAGACTAGAGTAAAAAACACATTCCTATAATTTTGGATCAATGGGTGTCAAAGAATAGACTTTTCGGTACTCTGAAAGATAAAAGGAAAGCAGGTCTCGTTGGTCTGGAACTTGTCTGTTTTGGGAAGATTGGAGAAGCTTAAAAATGGAGTTGTTATAGATTGGCTTCGGCCCAAAGATTGGACATTTTTTCGCAAAGTCTTGGATGATAGCTACTCGTTGATTGTTGGCAGTGGACAAAAAATTATGGAAGAGCTAGAAAAGAAAATGTGGACTGTAATTTATGTTTGATGAAGCTTACTGGCAGTATAAGTTAACAGTATCAAAGAAATACAAATATTTGAAATTGAAACAAATCTTTGTTATAGTTTTCATTTTGTACTTTTCCTTTTTAAGCATTTAAGGTGCAACCTTTCTATTTTTCATGTGGAAGTTTAAAATCTTTTTCCTATAGTGAAATCTTGAGGCTGGATAATACTAAGTTCAGGGGACGGGATCACCTACACCAATTAGATTAAGCACCAACTTAGAGGAGTATTATGGATTTATCAGAAAAGCCATTAAAGGTGGTCCTTCTTTGCATTGATCATTTGTAGGTGTTCTGTGTTGATTCTAGTCTGACACTATGATCACTAATTTTTCCCAAGATGTCACACATCTTTTATCATTGCATTCTCTTGTGTCTGAAGCTGTTTCCTTACGTCTTATCTATCTTTTAAGTCGTGGAGCATGAGCCCTTGAACCGATTTTTGTCAGTTTTATTCACATAACTCATTCAGTCCAGAAATGCTTTTGGCATAAGTGAGACATTTACTAGGAATATCAACAGTGAACAAGCTATGAAGTAGTCTAGAGATGTTTATTCCTTATTGAGAGTGATTAGGGAGCTTGGTGGTGGTGGTGGTTCCAAACTAAGAAGTTTTGCTGTGTTTGAGATTAGCTCAGAGTGTTTCATGTTAAACTGTAAGGATTAAATATATTGGTTGGTTGTGAAAATGATTTGTAGGGCAATTGTATGGTCAGTTTTGGTTTTGCATTCAAACCTGTTTTGTTCTTTTCAACTTTAAGATAATATATTCAGCTCAGCATGGTATTTCACCAATTAAATGCCTATAACATTAAGAACAATTATCTTCTTTTCCAAACTAGCCTACTGCTCTTTTCCCACATGCAGAGTTGAAAATACAGTGGGAGAGAGATTCTCTAAAATGAAGATTAAACAAATTCTATACCATTACCTATACCTGCACACTACAAACTACACACTACACACTCACTCAGTGCCAATAAAACTTTTCTCTTATTAGAGTCAATGGAATAACCCAGAACACATGTTCTTGATGATGCTCTTGTTCTTTTGATGCTTTTAAATTGGAAGGTTGTTGCTTGGTGAATGCCATTTAAGCTGTCACATTAAATATATCTTCCCAATCAGACTTTATCTACTGACCCTTGTTAATGTCTTGCAAGCTTAGTTCTCTTGTTGAATGATGATGTTTTTCTGATATAGCCTTCTCGCATTGTTTTCAGGAAAAACTTTATCAATGGATTTGGAGACAACAAGAGGGAGGTTCTCGAGTGGCAACGGTTGATATAATCAATTACATACAGGTTGGTATCAGTTATTTCTTTTTGCCTGATTTATTGCAATTGACCATTTGTGTGTATACTGACATATCCAACATGCACATATGCTTGCTTCCTGTGCTTGTGTAAATGATATTGGCACTTCCTTATCTCTGAAACAACAGTTAGATTATGAGATATCTGTTTAAAAATTTGAGTGATAGTCTTCCTGGAATTCATTGTTCATTATGATACTGAGAACATCTTCATGTACAACATGGTAATTTTACATCTACAGTAGCACATGAAGATGAACTTTGTCATTGAGTGTCTAAGATGTGTCTGATAACCGTCTTTCAATTTTTTCTGTGTCTCAGTATAGGAGATCTAGCTATTATACGGGCTTTTCTATAAGTAGTATGAAGCCAACAATAACAATAAATAAAATGTGATGCACCAAAATATTAATTTGTCTTATAAGAGAACCTTAAATCCTCTAATTTTTTTTCCTGCTCCAGAAGATAGCTCTCCTTAACAGTGCTGGATACAGTGCTGCATTACCAAATAACAAAATGTCTGGAAAAATTCATTAAAAACAGGGATATTGTGAATGCAATAAGTTTTTGTTGCAATTGGCATTCAAAAAACCTATTGTTTATTTTGTAGAGCTAATAGTGCATCTAATGAGTTGGTTATCTTTTCCGATGGAAGATACTTGAAAGCCATGATGATTGCATGTTAAAGAGAAACTTATATGCTGCATCATATTTTCCCAGTTCGAAACATCAGAAGGAATTTGAAGTATTGGTTTGCATTTAATCTGGAATGTGATTTACCTGTTTTAAAATATCTCAGGACTATACACTTGCTACTTTGGAGGAGATTGGAGTTTGGGTTTCGATCTAGGTGTGAGACTCTTAGGCATGCACAAGGCTAGAGGCTTTATTTGCCAAGGCTGCATATAACATAATTTTATTAATTTAATGTCAATTAAAAAATTAATCATGCTCCAGCCACTTGAAACACTGTAAAACTTTTTTTATTTGAGCTTTGTTTGCAAACACTGCATAAAAGAGGATTTGATTAACTCGATTGTCAATTAATATTAATTGCATTCCAGTCACCTGAAAATGTAAAACCTTCTTTTTCGAGCACTGGTGTAACGGAGACGTTTCTTTACACAGCTATCCAATGAATATTGGTGTATGTCTAATAGGCTTATCTTTTTGATTTTCTGGTTTTATGTTCTTTTTTTGGATGCACATGTGTGTGTGTGACTGGGTGTTATGAGTGACTAAGACAGTTCTCTGTTGGCTATTTAACTATCCATGTTTATTGTTTAGTTGAGATCTGAAATGAAGTGGATTCTCTTGTATGTGTATTGATAATAACTTGATTTTATTTAAAATTGAGAAATGCTATGGTCTTGACGCAGAATGAACTGGACTATTGTGGAGAAGAACCATCAATGTCCCCTAGAACGCCACATCAACATCAGACTTCCCAACCTATTCCATTCACAAATTCCACCTTTCTGGTTTCTTCAGGTTCATCTGGCCTAACCGCTACTGCTCAGGGCACTCGTTCTGAACACTGTGATCAACAACCCAAGAATACAGTTTTCTCAAATGCTTTGTCGAGCCCCATTCGCCGGAGTCTCCAGAACTATCACATTACTCAGGGAGGCTACTGTCCACAAGGTGGCTCACCCTCAGGAAATGGAACCCGCAACAATGAGCCCAACTTTCTTCAACACCATAACAGGGATCCCAATCCTCCCAGTTCCAATGATTCCTCTATGGACATCTAAGATAGCAGGTCCCGCAAGCTTCTTTCCATGTTTTGGTTAAGGGACTTGGATGGCTGTTGCAGTTATGTTGCTGTTTTGGTTGTTGCAGTTCTCTTCAGGAAGAAAGCAGATGGAAATGGTGACTCCATTCTAGAATAATCACATGATGCTGTTAAACTTGTTGAAGCGTGTGAAGAAGGAAAGCTTAGTGGTGAGTTCTTATGGAGCAGAATGCTTATACTATGAGCACCATAACCTATCATTTTATCTTTTTTGTTGTTTTTTTAAATGGTTAATTTGGTTTATGTCATACGTAAAGTGCTTTGTTGAATTGGTCACACTACTTATAAATTGGTATTAGCTGTTGCATTGTCTTATATTGTTTTGTTCTGCATGATGTTCTGGTTTACTAGGATGTGTTTTCTGATGATCATTTCGCAAGTGTAGTTTTCACTTTTGATATGTGCTTTCCATGATTTTGCTTCAGTATGTGTTATCCTGCTGAAGTTTAAATTAAAATGCTAAGAAGATAGCTTAAAGCATTGATACCATCAAGGAGTTACATAGGAAAGGGAAAAACAATGTTATGAATCATTCGTTTGTGCAATGCTAGATTGCTTCAAGTAGTTGAAAATCTTCAGATGAAAGAAAGAATCTAGCTTGAAAAGGTCCCTGATCATATATTCTACTTGGCATTAACTGGTTTTACACTGCATTTTTTCACGACATTCCCTATTGCACCAGACATAAAATCAACTGGTTTGATTGTTCCTTGGATTATGAGATTTCCCTTGAGCCTTGCCCATTCTTTCATGCCTTCAACACCAGCATTACAAGGTGCGCAAGATACCTTGCACCGCACCTTAATTATTAGAATTGCCAATTATTGTAAACGAGAACTAGTTGACGTGTATAGCGAGTCCCCAACGTAAATAGCTCAAAACTTCTGTAATGCTGAATTGTATTTTGTACCATCCCCCAGAAACAAACTAACAAAGAAACAAATAACGTAGCAGAAGATGTGAACCTTCTGATTGCTGCCAGAGTAGCAGCTCAGCTGCTGGAACAGGGTGTCAGGCGCGATTTGTAATCTTATATCAGACAATGATCATGGGGGTCCAAATCCCAATCCCACATGCTCAGGTCTCTCCTTGCTTTGGCTTGGCTAGAAATGAATATGCAGCTTACCTATCAGCATTACTCACTCTCGCACTTAGTTCTTGCATTAAGAGAATCCCATTCAACTTGCTAACCTTCCATTAAAAAATGATTGATGTTTCTGTTTCCTCAATCTAGTTTTATTTTTTTCTCTGTAATTCCTGGACTCCTCTGCAGTTGATAAAGGTATTGGTGGTTATATGACCCACAAGTCGTCTTTTTTCGCCAAAAGCACATTTACGAATCACTTTTAAGACTTCAATTTGATCTAAACATTTGGGAAGATAGATGAAGAGAAAGAAATGCAACGCCACAACTTTTAGACCACTCCCTCAATCATTGATCCAACGAGATTGGCTTAAAAGTTTATTGTAGGGTTTACATTGCAATTAGCATCCTGGTCTAGAATTATGCTTTTGAGTGAGTGCATAGGTGACAAACACGCGTAACCTATCGAGTTCATCATATTCCAACTTTAGGCGCTAACCGCATCCATTATCTAAATTATGAAATCTAGATTTAATGTTTATATTCACAATCGATAAGAATCGGTTTTAGGGCATTTCTTTTGTGTATAAAAACAGGACCAAAACCTTTTGACAATACAGAGAAAGGAGTCTGGTCAAATACTCTAGGTTTATGGATGTCTTGACCTTAAAGAAAAGAACCTACAAAAAGAATACCATGGCCGCTGTCATACAAGAAAGTGGGGAACAAGAAGCTAAAAGAGTGCCTCGGTGAAGATTATCGGAAAACTCCAGGCCACAAGTTTCTCCTCCTGCTTTCCATAGAAAGATTTATCGATTAAACTCATCTTTTGACTGTGGAATTATAAGAAAGAATAGATTGTGGAGAACTCCATCTTTGACTAATCTGATTCAAGTTGGGATATTTTCCTTGTCGAATGTGTGTGGCCCAGAGACACCGACCCTTTATAGTCCAAATTGAATGAATATTTGGCGTTAAAACAAAATTAATGAATAGATAATTCATATGATTGAACATTGTATTTGCAGAACAACCACTAGAGAGAATTAATGAAGACATCTTGGAATGGAAAGAGAAGCCACTACCATTGCTGTGTGGCCTATTATTGACAATTTAAGGCCCTAGTTCTCGACACACAAAATTTAGGGATGATCTAATCCAAGGAGACATCCAAGTTTGGAAAGACAAACGAGGCCAGCGAGTTGTTCATAATTACTAATGTCCTCTCCAAAAGACTAAAAATCTTGTCCCCAACACGAGAAGGAAAAACCAGTAAAATTATTGTAGAAACAGACCTCTGCATGGTGGAGTGGAATCTAAATGATTGGCCAAAGCTTTTTACAGGGTGTTATAGCCTCCTATACGGGAAGTTTTAACACGAGGCTCATTAATTTACTGCCTTTTTTGTTTCCTTTCTGACCCATTGCTCTCAGCAGCATGACAGGCTGCACACTTCCCTTTCACAGGAATTCAGCATTTCTTTGGAAGTTTCAAGTTAACTTCCGATAAAGTTGGTGGTCCTCATCCATGCATTAAAGTGACAATGTTCTTGCCTCGAGAGTTGGCGGTGCTGCTTCTTCACGACCCACTGGACCTTTCTTATTTCTGGTAACCATAAGCTTTAGAGCTATTAGGGTGCCACCGTGACCATTAAATCCTTGAAGCTGAGACGACTGCATGTGATAAATTACTCGCGCCGGCTGCTATATGTATATATGTGCTAGCCAGCACACGTTTTCAATGGCTTTCTTCTGTTGTAACCTAACCTACTTGTAAGAAATAGGATACACCGAAAAGAGGAAGATCTACTAGCCAAATAAATTAAAAAAAAAAGTATAATTCTAAAGGATGTAATTTAATTAATCAGGGGATGAATTTGCTATAAAAAAATCACCAATTTGAATACTATAAATTTTATGACCACTAAAGATTTATATTGTTGTTAATTTCAGGTCTTAGAAAATTAGTCAAAATACGTATAAGTTGGCCCGGATATCCACGGTTAAAAAAAAAAAACATGCACAAATAAAATTATCCATGGACCTACATGCAGTGTTATAAAATCCAACCAAAAACTCAACAATTCCACTATCTAATTGAATTAATTTCAAAAATTGCATTTCAAGGAATCCAATCAAATCAATTTGGTTGAACCAACAAGTAACTCGTCAGTTGTCAACCTGAGGATGGAGGAGAAGTCTTTCATTAAGAAATCTCAAAATCGTTATTCCAAAGCTGGTGGACTTATTTGAAATAGATTTATAGGGTTTTTTTTTTCAATTACTGTTGAACTCACTTAACAGGATTAAGGGGTTGCCGAACAACATGCCAATATTGTTGTTTACTGCGTATAATATATCTAGTCACTTGAAATTTGGTGAGATTGTTGTTGAAGATGGTGGTTGGTGAGAGATCAAAGAAAATGGAAGATTATGACTAGGTTTGGTGTGGAGGGGAAGAAGATGGAGAAAGTTTTTT
>Ga0307515_10012259_pt1 | contig 16141 bp, 13 predicted proteins | sample 17_EM_MG_FD_194513 | JGI IMG/M metagenome (GOLD analysis project Ga0307515, IMG submission 194513) | Populus trichocarpa ectomycorrhiza microbial communities from riparian zone in the Pacific Northwest, United States - 17_EM | ecosystem: Host-associated > Plants > Roots > Unclassified | place...
CCTGCAGGGGAAAGCGATCGAATAGGTTCTTCTTGATATATAACTACATCTGGTACATGGCTATCTACCGTGCCCTCAGATTTCAATGAACACCGCTAAGCTGCCCGGCAGGTGGTATACCACTGTAGTCGCGTTGGGGCCTTCAGAGTACCCGTGTCCGAACTCTAAAGATTATTCTTGCTCGCCCTCCAAAGTTTCTGGACATTCCTATAATACATTATTGGTGGACGCCCAAACAACTCATCCACTTGGTCTGTTGTTCAAAGGCGTATCGGGTCTTAAAGTCTCCCAGATGACATCCGCCAGACCATAGATCCGATACAACTCACATACTGCCTGTTCCTTGTCCGTTGCCTCGATCATCAGGTCGACGTCGTCCGGGAGACATTCGCGGCGTTCGATTATTGATACTCCTCCTGGGCGTAGTTTGGAGAGGTGCTGCTTTTCCCGGGTGCCTTTGCGTACCCAGGTTTCGTTCACTATGGGTATGAGATCTGCGATTGGGCGGGAAGAGGGCTGGAGTTGACGACACGTCAGTCAACACAGCGTACTTTGATCCAATCGTGGTGATAGTCGACGACGGTGGGGATGTCCAGGTCCGGACAAACAGTTAGGAGGTCATCGATATTATAACGCATCTGCGAAACGACATCAATGACCTGATTCGCGAAAGAGTGATAGCGGTAGACAAGGACCTCGTTATTTTCAAGGACACGCCGCTTCTTGACCGCGTCACTCACTCACTGGCTTGGTGTTTTTTCGACTCCCTGAGACTAGGCAGTTTGGACTCAACACGACCCTGATGCTCACTTTTATGGTTCGTAGTATCTTGTTGAACGTCCCCAAAAGTAGCTTGGGTTGTATAGCTATCTAATAGTGTATAAGAAGAATATACACCTATGCTTCGCGGAACTCACCAACACGGAACTTGGGTACCGCCAATTCCGACCCAGTTGAACGTAGAGCGAGGAAATGTGTCGCTATTGGATAGCTCAGTGTCGGTTCAATAAAAAGGTGACACCATAGATCTTATGCCAGGACAATTTCGCGCGAAGAAGTTCTGGTGGCGGACTGGTGTAGGAAGCTCAATGACCTAGGTATAAAATCATTTCCAGGGTAATCACGCGTCCATTGCCCAGTTTGATTTGGTTTACCGTTTCCGCGTTTCTGCAAAAGATGTTAAGACTAGTGAATTGTTGTTCGGGTGTCCTACGCTTTGGGTCTTTTAACCAAGTGACTTTGGTGGTTGAGCCCTCCTTGATGTGAGCAGCTTGTTTGAGCTCACAGATACCTTCATCGTCTGTCTGTAACAGGGTTGGGACGAATCGTGCTACTACCGGGTAAGAACGTTCTAGAATTTCATACGGGTTTCGTAGTAGTTGTTCGAGTATGCGTGGCGGGTTGCATTTGATCCAATTGGTCGTTTCTTTCGTGGTGGTTTCGATGAGGGTTTTGTTGCTTTTGAATTTCACGGTTGCTCTGATGGCGCTTTTTGGTGGAGGGGGATTGTCGTCGTTACCGGTGTTTGCGAGCCATCGGTTCGCCGCTTTGATTGTGGGGTAGCTTTCATCCGGGTAGGCATGTTTGAGTGGGTTCGGGTGCTCGACTGGGTCCTGATGAACAAGATTTGGTATGCGTTGATGTTGAGCCAGATATGTAGTTTCACTTCGAGGGGCGTCGACTTGGGGCTTGCTGCCTGCTACCGTTGACCAGTACGCCTCTGTAGGAGATTTCCATGTTAGTCGCTCGTTGTTCTGCGCATACCATTTTTATCCTGTAACTTTTCGATGGCGATGTTGGCTTTTTCGATAGTTTCGGTTTGTTTCTTGGTGGTGGCGTTGACCGCGTTTAAGGCCTGATCGATGTGTTGTTGGTTGTGGGGTAGCTGTTGGCTGTAACGGCGAGTTTGGTTGGGCAATGATTTTATCGGCATCCTCCGCACGGTCTCGTCCTCGAACATGTATGCCAGCGCTTTGATGGTGTTTGCCGGAGTTTTGGGGATGTTGTCCGTGGGTTGCCACTAAGGAGAAGTGGATGGTTGCGGGCGTCGCATTGGAAGGATCGATTGTTTCGTCTCAAGAAAGTTGCGTGCTTCCGTTGCCATCTTGATTACACTGGATGTGTTTTCGATCGTGACTTTGAGCTGACTGAGTGTTGAGCTCATTGAGGGTTCATTGGGCGAATAGTTGCGGTCCTTCGTTTTGGTTTTCCCTCACCTCGGGTAGCTGAGGAGTTTTGTGGCATTACATTACGTTGGCTATTTTACGTTTTTAGATACGCTTGGTGTTATTTTCAACGCGCGAACCGGGGGTGGATGGGACCAAACGTACAAGCTGCTTTGTTGTCCGTACACCTCTGTCTGCGAGGGCTGCGAGGGACGATTGGAGATGTAAGGAGTCTCGGTTACTAGGTTTATATTATCAAATCAGGGCTGTGATTCTTTATGTGCCGCGGATTGCCAAGAATAACCTAATCCACAGGATTCAAAGGAACTGGGCGACTGACTGAGAATATCAAGGCAATAAGTATTCAAGGTACTCAGAGAAGAGGTTGAACACCCCTATCTGCTGAGCGGCACTTGCACAACAGCGAATATAAAAGATATGTTCAACTTGTTCATATTTGCTCATCAACCTTCCCTGCGTCAGGCACGCAGCCGTCAAACAGGTCTCACCCACCACACGTTGCAACCTTCAAGTGATCGAATGAACATGACAACTCAGGATCACAAGAAAGAAAACCTGTGAGCACTCTCAACGGCCAGATAGCACCCCGTGCATTTTCGCTGATGAAAAATCCAAGCCTGTATTTAGACCGTGCGGCGCCTCACTCGATTTACACCCATACCCCTCGTTTTGACTAAACCATAGATATTAAATTGCAAGGCATTCCAAATCGGGAGTATAGGCTGAGGCTGTTTATAGACAATGTGGAGAGAGAATTACAGCAAAAAGACAACCACACCTGGACACCAGCACAACGCCAGTACGTCCTTTATTTTCCCCATACGTACACTTATCAGTGGAGGTACGTGTATAGAGATGTTTCTCCAACCACCCAGATTCGCACTGAGGTCCGAAGGAAGATCGGTCATTCAGTTTGGGCAAGGTACCGAGGGGGGAACGAAGTCATCGGTCTTGATGGACTCTTCAGTGATTACTGGAACTCTAACAACCGCGAGTTCACCGTACTGAGTCAGTCATTCTCACCAACCGGTCCGCGCGTTTCCACTGATAGAGAAGGACAGAGGATATTGTCGTTGGGAAGCATAGTGGATCTCTAGAATTACAATTCTCTGCAAATGATACCGTTCGTACCTTTGCCACTGCCCATTCCCGCCAGCTAATAATGTCTGCGTAGGCGGAAGCTCTACGCTCATCGCTCCATGAACTCGAAGGACTGCTTAGGGAATGTCACCCACTGATGAGCGGATCGATGGAGAAGTCTGTGGACAGAGCGATTAAATATGGTGTTGTCTTCGCCGAGGTCAGTTCTCCCACATCCCCATAGAACGAGCAGGAAATTGACGCCTAGGCCTCTTAGTTGAACCCAATTACAAAGGCTATCTTCGGTGTTGCTAGGGTCACATTTGAGGTTTGTGCTGATTGCTGGCGTATCGCAGGCAGAATTAACACTTGACGGTTTAGCTCTTGAAGGAGCAAAACAAGTATGACCAGATGCCCTCGGGTCTTTGCGATCGGGTGCAGCGGATCCTGCCTTTGACGACGAAGGTCTCAGATGAATCGTCTCCGAAGAAACAGAAATATTGAAGGAGCTTATCCCGCGAATGTTTGATGTAATGCACAGGGCCGCGAAATTATCATGCGATTATGTCAAGCGTGGTAGGTGGTGATCCCCTCGGTTTGACAAATTGCTGATAATCACAGTGAGAACGATCGGTGGTCCTGGGTACCCAGAGATGATTGAAGAAATGGACAGAGAGTTAAGCAAAGTGATCGAAGATTTCGACCGTGCCGTGAACGTGGAGGCTCTCCGCATAGCCAACGAGACCAGTAAGCTCTCATTTCCTCAATCCGTCGATGGTTGATCCTTAGGGGTTGGTTGTAGAGCGAGCAGAGCGGGAGCGGGTGGAACGAAAGCGGGTGGAGCGGGTGGAGCGAGACCGGGCAGAGCGAGACCGGGCAGAACGAAAGCGAGTAGAACAAGAGCAGGCAGAGCAAGAGCGAGTTGAGCAAGAGCAAGAACAAGCAAAGCAAGCGCGAGTTGGGCAAGAGCAGGCAGAGCAAGAGTGGCTTGAGCAAGAATTGTTGTTTAGGCGTCTTAAGCCTGTCGAGACTGGCTATCACCGCGACCTCCGCTGTATGGACGGCACCCGCCAATCTCTTCTCAATCAAGTCCTGGACTGGGTAGCCAATAATTCGGGGCAAGAGAATGTTCTCCAGAGGAATACGTATTGGTTCTATGGCTCACCCGGAATCGGAAAAACGTCCTTAGCCCATTCGATCTGTGCAAGCCTTCACGAGCGAGGCCACCTCGCTGGAGCCTTTTTCTGCCGGAGGGACGACCCGAACTTGAGCATGCTCAGAAACATCCTTCCGACTTTCATCCACAAACTCGCCATACTCTTCCCTCCTTTTCGAACCATTGTAGCGAAACACCTTTGCAACGACCCACACCTTACTCCAGAGTCGATGAAAGGTTCTCTCTTCCTTGATTTCATCCGCTCCCTTCCCTGCCACCCGGAGCACACTCTCGTCTTTGTCATCGACGCGCTTGACGAGTGTGGTGACCCGCGGAGTCGCCCACATCTCCTGAAAGTCCTGACCAATGCAGCCGCACAAGCCCCGTGGCTCAAGGTTATCATCACCAGCAGAATAGAAGTCGATATCCAACATTTCTTTGATACTCGCTCCCAGCCGTCGTATTTTCAATACGACCTGGCCACAGATCAAGATGCCAGTGCTGATTTGCGAACCTTCGCCCGGAGCCAGTTCGATTTGGTGGCCTCGCATTGGCATCTCAACACCCCATGGCCCGAAGAATCAGATTTCAAAAGAGTTGTCTCTCGGGCGGACGGTCTTTTTATCTTCATTAAGACTCTTGTCCTTGCCCTTGAACGTTGTAACGACCCTGAAGAGTCTTTGAAGGGAGCTCTGCAAGACTCGGCCGAGACTGGCTTAGAATCTCTATACGAACTTTACTCCAATATCCTCAAGGCACAAATTATGCGTAATAACGCGGAGTTTAAGCGGATGATTGAAGTCCTTGTTGCAACATCTCCAACCCGCGCCGTGTGCGATGAGACGATTGCAGAGCTGGCGGGCGTGAAACCCAATCTCGTTAAGAGGTGGGTGGATGCTCTCAGCTCTTTACTCTATCGAGATGAGGCGGCCAATAGAGGGATTCGTGTCCGGCATTTGTCGGTTTACGATTTCTTTCTCAGCAACCACTGCGACTATCAGGTGAACGTCCTCTACGCGGAAGTGCAGCTGGGACTTGCTTGTCTCCAGGTGATGGTTACGCAACTCCGTTTCAACATCTGCAAGCTTGAAGATTCACGGCTCGCTAATGCGGAAATTCAAGATCTCCCATCCCGAGTGAAGCAGAATATTTCAGATCCCCTGCAGTATAGTTGTCTCCATTGGTTGAGCCATCTTTGCCTGCCTCCAGACAACCGCGATCAGCGTATGTTGGCGTTGGGAAGCCTGAAGAAATTCTTTGAAGGATCGTACCCACTATTCTGGGTCGAAGTGCTGAGCATTATGGGGATGGTCCCAATTGGTGTTCCAAGCCTTCGAAGGTTACTATCATGGGTTAGGGTAAGCAAATCCCAGCTTGATGCTAGTTTGCATTCCAATATGATTTGAATTGGCTGTAGGATGTGGATTCAACGCTTCTTGAGAGGGTTCAAGACATCTGTCATTTCCTAATCACTTTTCACACCCCTGTCTCCTTCAGTACTCCACACCTCTATATTTCAACGGGACCATTCCTGCCCTCACAGTCACCTTTATCAAAGTTGTTCAGCAGAGAATTGACCAGGACTATCAGGATACGGGCGGGGAGTCTGTTGTCATGGCCAGCGCCGCCATTGGAATGGACTGGGCACACTGACTATGTCAACAGCGTAAGTTATTCCCCGAATGGGACCCGCATTGTTACTGGATCTGTCGACAAAACGATTCGAATCTGGGATGCCGAGTCCGGTGCTGTAGTTGGCGAGCCCCTGACGGGGCATATTGGGAGTGTGAACTCTGTTGCTTTCTCTCCCGGTGGGTGGTACATCATCTCCGGGTCCGAGGACTGCACCGTTCGGATCTGGGATGCCAAAACTGGTACTGCAGTCGGGAGTCCTCTCGAGGGGCACACTGACCTGGTGTGGTCCGTTGCTTACTCTCCCGATGGGCAACACATCATCTCCGGGTCCAAAGACCGCACCATTCGAATCTGGGATACCGAGACCGGTGCTGCAATCGGAAATCCTCTCAAGGGGCACACCGACTCGGTGCGGTCCGTTGCTTACTCTCCCGATGGGTGCCACATCACCTCCGGATCCTTTGACCGCACCATTCGAATCTGGAATGCCAAGACTGGTACTGCAGTCGGAGATCCTCTCCACGGGCACACTGACAGGGTGCAGTCCGTTGCTTACTCTCCCAATGGGCGCCACATCATCTCCGGATCCTTCGACCGCACCATTCGAATCTGGGATGCCGAGACTGGTGCTGCAGTCGGAAATTCTCTCTACGGGCACACCGAATTCGTGTCGTCCGTTGCTTACTCTCTCGATGGGCGCCACATCGTCTCTGGATCCTTCGACTGCACCATTCGAATCTGGGATGCCGAGATTAGTGCTGCAGTTGGAAATCCCCTCAAGGGGCACACTAACTGGGTGCTGTCCGTTGCTTACTCTCCCGATGGGCGCCACATCATCTCCGCATCCTCCGACCACACCATTCGAATCTGGGATGCCGAGGCTAGTTCTGCAGTCGGAAATCCTCTCGAGAGGCACACTGACTTGGTGCGTTCCGTTGCTTACTCTCCCGATGGGCGCCACATCATCTCCGGATCCGACGACTGCACTATTCGAATTTGGGATGCCGACACTGGTGCTGCAGTCGGAGGTCCTCTCTACGAGCACACTGGCAGGGTGCGGTCCGTTGCTTACTCTCCCGATGGGCAACACATCATCTCCGGATCCGACGACCGCACCATTCGAATCTGGGATGCTAAGACTGGTGCTTCAGTCGGAAATTCTCTCAAGGGGCACACTGAGCCGGTGCTGTCTGTCGCTTACTCTCCCAATGGGCGCCACATCATCTCCGGATCATTTGACGCCACCATTCGAATCTGGGATGCCAAGACTCGTACTGCAGTCGAAAAACTTCTCTACGGGCACACTGACAGGGTGGTGTCCGTTGCTTACTCTCCCGATGGGCGCCACATCATCTCCGGATCCGACGGCGGCACCATTCGAATCTGGGATGCCAAGACTGGTGCTGAAGTTGGAAATCCTCTCGAGAGGCACACTGGCTGGGTGCAGTCCGTTGCTTACTCTCCCGATGGGCGCCAGATCATCTCCGGATCCGACGACCGCACCATTCGAACCTGGGATGCCAAGACTGGTGCTGCAATCGGAAATCCTCTCAAGGGGCACACTGACTCGGTGCGGTCCGTTGCTTACTCTCCCGATGGGCGCCATATCATCTGTTAGGGTGGGAGCACGGAGGAGGGGCTGGGCGGAACTTTCCCGACAGTATCGCTATCGGGGCGAGTGATGCCAACGGAAGCAGGACGGAAGGGGACGTGAAGAGAGGCGAGACAGAAACGGGCAGGGTGCTTGCCCAAGTTGATATTCTGACTAGAGTACCGCTATCGACTGTACATGCCTTATATACTACAGGACTCGAGGTGAAAGTCAACGCGGTACCGGACTACTAGAAATGGCTGTCTGTCGAATACAATAAAGTGACAACCGAAGGATAAGAATGTCGGTCAGCAGTCCGACAACGAGGTACAATGTCAAGCAACAGGATCGAGAACAAGTCTGGGCTCGTCGACAAACCGGCGGGATGGAGCGCGGAGGAATCAATTGGTCAGGCCCGACGGTCGGGTGGCGCGGGATGTAACAGTATCCCCTCCTTACGACTGAGCCCGCGAAGGAGGCATAGGGGTGACCATCGGAATGTGCTTCATGAGTTGTCGGAATGGCGAGATGGCGCTGAGAATTGGGGAGACAACAGATTGCCGACAATGTATCGAGTTGCTGATAATGCTCAGGGAGCGGCGAATATTGAAAAGGGGGAAGGTGATTGAATAGATGATCGAAGCTCTGGAAAAGGGAGTGACTCGCCAATGTAGCGCAGGGAATGCAAGCTTATCCTGTGTACAAGACCGCAGACCGAGTCTGGGATTTTTTGAGCAGGGAGTAGGTGAAGTCTTGCAACGATACGCATGCTGGGCCATGCAAACTGCGATGTCGAAGCTTGCTGTGGAGGATGCGAGCACACAAAAGTCTCGTTGCGCGGCTGATAATTGCACTGTGGCTGGCGATCGGTCCAAAAGATTAAAATTTTAAAAAATTCGGCCAGCGCTGCTGCATCTGATAGCGAAGGGTGAAGGTGTGTACTGTGCAGAGAAATTCCCATGTGATGTGTATAGGGCGGCAATTGCGGGTTTGCGTCGCGAGGACGTAGTCCCTATCCCCTCCTTAGCGCGGAGGCCACGGGAGGAATGATGCCGGAGGATAACACAGGAGAGGGCGTGACTTGGAAGGTTGACTAGGACAAGAATGCCACGGAGTGGCCAGGAACAGGAGGTTGCGGAGCAGATGGCGGATCTACTGCAGCAGAATGCGGAGTTATTGAACTCAGCCCAGAAGGCGCGCGTGCGAGAGTGTCGACAACGGAATATCGACAGACGGACTTATCGTGACTGGTGCTTGGGAATGCTATATCGAGAGTTACCCAATTAATCGACGGATTATGGCGGTGTAACTAAGAATTGTCCTAGAACAGCAGTTTCGGATTGATCCAGCAGAATCAGGAGGAACTAGACGCAGTGTTGGGTACTGCACAGGAATCGAAGGCGACAGAGCCATCGAACAGAGTGAAGCGATGAGCAATTTTTGAGGTTTTTCGAGTGGGCATTAATGTGAATAGCGAATAGAGAGTCGAGGAAGCTGATCAGAGCACGAATATTTTTGATGTTTTCGGGTTGTAAGTCGATGGATAGAGCTGAAGGGGAACGGAAAGAGGCGGCATTGAGGTCTACTCCATCAAGCGAGGCCGAATCGCTCAATGAGGACGCGCTAAGTAGAGCCGGCGCGTCAGCGGACAATGTACCTAGTCGGATTCCGAAGACTCAGCTTCGGAAGCAGAGCAATCACTCTGCTCTTCATCGTCCTTGATGGTGCGAGAGGGGCATTCATAGGAATAGTGATCTGCGGAGGCACAAATGAAACACAGGCTGTTCTTTTTGCGGCGCTCCTTCTCTTCAGGCAAAAGCTTCCCATCGGGGCCCAGGAATTTCGCAATGTCAGGCCCGAATGGCTTCGACGACGATGAAGACGCTGGTGTAGAGGATCTGGAAGGATTTTTTGAGGCAGAGGCAGTCTTAGAGGAGTCAGAGGACGTAGCTGAAGACGTCCCGAAGGACCGTGAACTAGAAGAGCCTGACGCATTCGCGTCGCTGGCTTGGGGTCTGTCTTCGGAATTGTGCTCCCAATAGCGCAAATCGCATTCTTGGGCTCGTTCGCGAAGTTGAGTGTAAGTGGCTGGACGAGGGCCGTATAACATGGCGTCCTTGAGGCGAGGGGCGAGACCCTTGTAATAGTGGGCAAAAAGTGCGCGTTCGTTGAACCCAGTGAGGGTCGCGTACTCAGAGAACTTGACGTCGTATTTATTCAGATGATGATGGTTTTTCATTACCAAATTGTCGAGCTTGTTCGTTGCAAAGGTAAAGGGGTCGGGTTCCCCGAACGTGGACTGGAGTGCTTCGACGAAGTCGTCCCAAACAAGAGCGTATTGAGGTAGTTCGTGATCTGGAAGAGCCAGATTTGGCTCAAACCATCGCTGGGCGGTCCCCTTAAGCCATGACACCGCGAACATAATCTTGAGGGCATCGTCCCTATACTCGTCGGGTCGGCTTCGGAAGACTACTCTGCATTGGGAGATAAAAGCACGTAGCTTAGAAGGATCAGATCCATCATACGGATCGGGGTCGCGAGTTTTGACGCGAGATCGGTGGACGGGAGCTGGCGGGTTTGCGAGCTGAGGAGCAGCTCCTGCCTGCGGTGTGATCGAACGGAAGAAAGCAGCCATTGCGGCCTGCAAAGCCGGGTCAAATGCTTGTGGAAACTGAGGAATAAGGGGTGTCGGAGGTGCAAGAGTAGCGGAACTTGACGTGGAAGGATTCGGGGTAGGATTCGGGGCAGGATTCGGGGCAGGACTAGAGCCTTGAGCCTGCTGGTGCGGCGGGGTTTGCCCAGAACTGAGGTCTGACATCGAAGAGGGAAGGATCGGAGATAATGAAGAAGAGGAAGCGGATGCAATTCTTGCGGATGGAGATGTTGGAACTAATGGTCGGGAGGTTGGGTTTCGTGACGATGAGGCAATGGTTGGCTGTTGCAGAGATTTTGTCTTGCTCCGAGTAAGCCGTCCTTCTTGCATGCAATCAAGTAGTTGACTGGGATGGGAGGTTGACAACACTCAGCGCAGTCAGAATATACTGTTAGGGTGGGAGCACGGAGGAGGGGCTGGGCGGAACTTTCCCGACAGTATCGCTATCGGGCGAGTGATGCCAACGGAAGCAGGACGGAAGGGGACGTGAAGAGAGGCGAGACAGAAACGGGCAGGGTGCTTGCCCAAGTTGATATTCTGACTAGAGTACCGCTATCGACTGTACATGCCTTATATACTACAGGACTCGAGGTGAAAGTCAACGCGGTACCGGACTACTAGAAATGGCTGTCTGTCGAATACAATAAAGTGACAACCGAAGGATAAGAATGTCGGTCAGCAGTCCGACAACGAGGTACAATGTCAAGCAACAGGATCGAGAACAAGTCTGGGCTCGTCGACAAACCGGCGGGATGGAGCGCGGAGGAATCAATTGGTCAGGCCCGACGGTCGGGTGGCGCGGGATGTAACATCATCTCCGGATCCAAAGACCGTACCATTCGAATCTGGGACGCCGAGACCGGCACTGCAGTCGGAGATCCTCTCTACGGGCACATTGGTTCGGTGTTTTCCGTTGCCTACTCTCCCAATGGGCGCCACATCATCTCCGGATCCTTCGACAGCACCATTCGGATCTGGGACGCCGAGACTGGTACTGCAATCGGAGATCTTCTCTACGGGCACACTGAATCGGTGTCGTCCGTTCCTTTCTCTCCCAATGAGCGCTACATCGTCTCTGGATCCGATGACATCACCGTTAGAACCTGGGATGCCGAGGCTGGGACTGCAGCCGGCAAGCTTCTCAAGGGGAATACTTACTCGGTCCAGTCTATTGCTCACGCTCCTGACAGGCAGCGCATCGTCTCTGGGTCTTCTGACAATCCTGCTTCTACGTGGGACGCACTGCCATCTCTTTCCATCCAACCTTCCTCTTGTAACCCAATCCATCCTGGTTTTTGTGCAAAGCCCGACATCGGTGGTTGGGTCAGGGGCTCAGAGGGTGGCCTTCTATATTGGGTACCCCATGACTGTCGTATGGGCGTGCATTCACCTGCCCTTCTAACAATACCCCTTTCATCTCCTATTCGATCCGTTTCTCTTGACTTTTCCGACTTTGCCTTTGGAACCTCATGGACTCAAATTTACAAAAATGCACCTTCCTAGCCGTTTTTCCGCTTTGATTTGAGCATGTAGTTTGGTAATAGTTGCTCTTTTGGCTATTGAAGTTCAGCCCATCATTATTGATTGAGTTATTATCACGGTAAGTTCTTCCAAAGAGGCCAAATAGGGCTCTAGAGCAGTTCATACGACTCAAATCGAGACCAAAGGTGGACACAGTCTCGTTGGTTAGTTGAACAATATGTGAATTAGAGGCACATAGCACGCAGATGAGGTATCGTTCGCCGGTCTCGCGCTGGAAGGATGGTGATCTACACCCACACGATGCTGTTTGGGAGAATATACCGTGAAAAACACGCAAGTACCTTGTTTGCCCTTGTATTCTTGTCTCACGAGGCACCAATTCAAAATCTTGACTTAAAATGGACATTGAAGTTCTCTTTGGATTTGGTGCATATGAGCAGCAAACAATATCTGATTAAATTTACCAGATCATGCCTCGATGGTCCCAGCTGCCCAGCTATATGAAACCAACCACATAAACATCGGGTAGTATAGAGCCTCACCACTACCCATACACTGGCCTTGGAATTGCACCCATGGCAACTGTCCTTGCCTCTCTTATTGGCGGAGATTACATGGGGGGTACCTATGTGTGTCGATGGCCTGATGGCTATTGGCGAACTGCTAGCGAAGTGGAATGGTGGAGATCAAAATGGAGGGAAAAGAGGAACAGCGTCTCGAGGGAGATCGTTGAGTACTACTGTCCTCAGTTTCCCCCTCAGAGTCAGAGAGCGAGTTGCCGATAGATGTGGAGCGGAGCGCACATTGTCATCGGGCCGAAGCTGTCCACAAGGTCAGGCCCGGCTGTCAGATGAAACGAGCCGTAACTGTATTCCAAACTTGAACCCAACCACCACCCGGAAAAAAGGAGCATCACGAGATATTTCCGGCGACAACCCTACCCTCCCAATTGACTTGAATATCGGATGTTCTTGTTGTCCCAGACACTGATGAAGACTTGTTCGGCACCCTCGTAAACCTCTTCCTCGACGTCGAGAGGGATACGAGACATGGAAGGCGCTCCTTAATTGGCACAGCGAGCTCTATCTCAAGTTTCCATCGTGGTCAGACCAGCTTACCCGGCCATTCCGTTGATGGGCACTTTGTGGGCCTCAACACTATGCATGTATATCCCGGGAAGTCGTCGAGGTTCCCTTAGTAGGCACAGGTGCTATGGCGAGAAGAGATACAGGTCAGCAAGGATCGACGGGAGCAAGGAGTTTGCTATCACGCAGACCGATGATGTACATATCAACGGTGCTGTAATTGTATCTGCAAAGGGCATGTATGCCGAACTTCAGGGTGTCGCTGGTCAGTAACTTTGAATTTACTGCCCCAGCCCGATCCGTGACCCCTTTCTTTCGTAGACTTCAAGCTGGCCGACGACGAATTCTCTTTGGTCAATGAAAACGTACCCGTTGATCAAGGGCGGCCGTATTGTCAGCCTCAAGGGTGTTGGGGAGAAGTGGGTGATTCATTTTCTCACCTGAACCTCCACTGACGCGTGTCACCCGGAGTATCTGGGGGACTCGTCTTGTTTGATGAAAAACTAAACTACTGGGTGCGTTTGGTACAAGTAGGAGGTTAGCAGCAAGGGCAAGTGGTAGTACATTTCGTAGTAGAATGTGGTGGAAATAGTTGTGAGGGAGGTAGTTGTTTAGGTAAAAGAGACATGTGGTCTGTGTAGGCAAAGAAGTTGTGTAGTAATGTCGAACAGCGGAAGAGTCACGGCGCATGCCCAGTAGAAGTCTGGAAGAGACTGAGTGTGATCGAGCCACGCATCGTAAAGAAAGACATTATTGGTGGATACCCAAACAGCTCATTGCAGAGTTCAATTTACTAGCCGCTCTTCCGTCCATTGGTCTGCTTGGTCTGTTGGTCCAAAGGCTTCTCAGGTCTTAAATTCTCCCATATGACATCAGCCAGCCCATAAATCCGATACAACTCAAACACCGCCTGCTCCTTGTCCTTTGCCTCGATCATCAGGTCGACGTCGTCTGGGAGACAATCGGGGAGTGACTTGCACCGGTCTGCATGTGCGCGGCGTTCCATTATCGATACTGCTCCTGGGCGTGGTTCAGAGAGGTGCTGCTTTACTCGGATACCCTTGCGTGCCCAGGTTTCGTTTACTATGGGTATGAGTTCTGCGATTGGGCGAGAAGAGGGCTGGAGTCAACGATACGTTAATCAGGAGTAAGGACGAGTAAAAAACAACGTACTTTGATCCAATCGTGGTGATAATCAACGACAATGGGGATGTTTAGGTCCGGACAAACAGTTAGGAGATCATCGATGTTATAACACATCTGCGAAACGAAATCAATGACCCGATTCGCGAAAGAGTGATGGCGGTAGACAAGGACCTCGTCATTCTCAAGGACAAGACGCTTCTTGACCGCATCACTCAGCTTCTCCTGGTAGTTGGCCTTGAACCTTTCGAGTGTAGCTTGCTTGTCATTATACACCCCCTAATTCGAATGTGAGAGGGCCAGTCAGACGCATGGGCTGACCCACCCCCATATGAATGATCATAACGGAATCCTGGTCCAACCCCATCCGGTCCATCATCTCGCAATGATCTACATCAAATCCAAAGGTGAAACATTGAAAACTAACTCTTACTATTCACTCACAATCCAACTCCCTCACTGAAGCCTCAACGACATTCTCTTTCGGGCTTGCAATCTGCGTAAACTGGCCTGGGTGGCTGGTTAACCGATGGCCGTGCTCCTTCGCCAGAGTCCCAATTTCCTTGAGCTCCGCATCGACGTAGCTCAGGTCGTAGCCGTACTTAGGGTGCGAAGCGAAAGGGAACATTTCAGACGACATGCGTAAGAATTTGATACTAAAGATGGTGTTAGTATTGGAAAGTGAAAGTAGGTAGGACATGCTTGTTCTTTTCATTCCACTACATTGGAGCGAAATCAGGGCGAGGCGGGAAAGTAAGCGTGAGACGCACGTCGATGAGAACCTTCAAATCCATCAAGTTTTGCCTTCCTAACTCCTTGACGTAGTCAAGGCCCTTCTCTTGGATGGTAGCTATCCGACATGTCCTGATTTCATGCCTTTAGTCCCTGTCAGTCGAAACCAGTGAGACTAGAGCATACCGGCTACAAAATATGGGCGGTTTCTGCGCGCGTAAGATGGTATTTAGACAGGCCTGGTGGTCGAAATATTAGTATTGCCAATGAGAAATGGGAGGAGCGAGAAACTCGCATATCCTAATCGACCTGAAATGAAGTGAGTGAGCCATCAATGAGGATTCAAATATTTGTAGATGCAATTCACCCTTGAACGTGGCTTCCTTCCTCTCCACATCCGGAATATTGTATACGACGGGTTCAATAACCGTAGATTTGCGTTTCCGCTTCTTGGGCAATTGACTCTCTTGCGTGTATTCTAAAATATCCGCTTCAGCGACAGCCGCTCTGACTTTTCTCCTGCTTCTTGTCATCTCCCCCGGGTTCGCAGCATCGGCCGCTGCAGAATACCGCTCGTTCAGAACCACCTTGGTTTTAGTTGCAACTTTTCGCTTCTTTTTAGCTGGTTTCTTCACAATCACAGGCCCCTCGTCGGACAGGGGCGAGAGTTCAGAGTCGCTCGAAGCCGGTTGAGATCGCAGGACGGTTGCTTTGCGTTTGCGAAGTGACTTTCGGGGGTGCTCAGAGAATACCTCCGATTCGAGTGTTGCTTTGATGAGAGGTTCCATTTGACGCGGGGTCGCGAGCTTAGGCAATGTTGGAATGAGCGATATAAGTCGCAAGGAGAGCCCTTTCATACACTGTGTGTCTCAGGGGCTCAGAGATTGACTAAGGTAGACGGAATGTGAACAGCTGAGCGACTTACAAACAGGTTGGTTTGTCAATTGCGAGGTGGGTGATGAGAGCGGGAATCCAAGTTGAGGTTGGTCAGAGCGCTCCACAATTTTATTGTGTTTGGTCCGTTTGTTCCGATCCTGAAACGCAGATCGGTTCTTTGTCGGTCAACCTTAGATATCACACGGACACTCGGGGAGAGAAAGAAAGTGTGGATACTAGAACAGGACAACGTGAGAGGGGCGCAAAGGGGGAGAGCAAGAGGGGCGGCTAGAGGGGCAGTAGGTGCAAGTACAAGCAGCGCAACAGAGTAAGCAGCTATTCGCTATAGTAGATCGAAATCATCGAGCTGGGAGAGCACATGTCAACACCATTTCGGTAACAGGGGCGTGAGCCACCCTACCTCGTCGTTGTATGTCATGATTGTCCGCTTGAGCTTGGATGTGTCGACCCAGGTCACGAAGTCTTCCATATTGCTGGAGAGCAAGGTTCAGAGAAGAATCT
>Ga0307515_10012260_pt1 | contig 16141 bp, 10 predicted proteins | sample 17_EM_MG_FD_194513 | JGI IMG/M metagenome (GOLD analysis project Ga0307515, IMG submission 194513) | Populus trichocarpa ectomycorrhiza microbial communities from riparian zone in the Pacific Northwest, United States - 17_EM | ecosystem: Host-associated > Plants > Roots > Unclassified | place...
GGGCCGATCCACGAGCGCACGGCCTCGGCGCGCGCGGCGATGGTGATGGTGATCTCCACGGCCGGCGCGCGGGCGCACGGCGGCGGCGGGGGCCCGGCCTGGGCAGGGTCAGAGGGCCGGGCTAGAGTGCCTGCCGTGACGGAGCGGCTCTACATCGTCGACGGGCACGGTTACATCTTCCGCGCCCACTATGGCCTCATGAACAGCTCGCGCGGCGAGCGGAAAGAGGTCCGGCTGTCGACGAGCGAGGGCATGCCGACCGGCGCGCTCTACGTGTTCTCGCGGATGCTGATGCGGCTCGAGGAGGACTTCGCGCCCCGCCGCATGGCGGTGGTGTTCGACGACAAGACCGGCGTGCGGACGTTTCGCGCCGAGATGTACCCGGCGTACAAGGCGACCCGCAAGGAGCCTCCGGAGGAGCTCCAGGTCCAGATGGATTACTTCGCCAAGGTCGTCGGCGGCATGGGCTGGCCGGTGCTCGCGGTGCCCGGGGTCGAGGCCGACGACGTGATCGCCACGCTGGTCGAGCAGGCGCGGGCGCGCGACTGGGAGGTCGTGATCTTCTCCGCCGACAAGGACATCATGCAGATGGTCGGCGACCACGTGTCGATGATCGACGCGCTCCACCAGAAGACCTACACGCGCGACGAGGTCATCAAGAAGATGGGGGTGCCGCCCGAGAAGATCCCCGACTTCCTCGCGCTGGTCGGCGACACCAGCGACAACGTCCCGGGGATCCGCGGCGTCGGCGACAAGACCGCGGCGAACCTGCTCGAGCAGTACGGCACGCTCGCGAACCTGATCGCGCAGAACCCGGTGGTGCCGCGGATGTCGATCAAGCAGCCGTTCAGCGATCCCGAGCAGCTCGAGCGGATCCAGATCTCGCGCCAGCTGGTCGAGCTGCGCCGCGACGTGCCGCTGCCGGCCGGGCTCGACGACCTGATCGTCGGCGAATGGAACCTGCCCGAGCTGCTCCAGCTGTTCACCGAGCTCGAGTTCCAGCTGCTGGTCGACAAGGTCAAGGTCAAGATGCCGCCGGCCGACGACGTGATCGTCGTGCCCGCGCCCGAGGTCCACCAGGTCGCGAGCGTCGCGCAGGCGCCGGACGCGCGGATCGTGGTGCGCGGCGACGCGATCGCCGAGCTCGCTGCCGCGGCGCGGGCGGCCGGCCGGCTGGCGCTCACCGTCGAGCTCTCGCCCGAGCGCCCCGAGCGCGCGGGCCTGGTCGCCGCGGTCGTCGCGGTCGACGGCCTCGCGCCGGCGTACATCCCGCTCGGCCACCGTTACATCGGCGCGCCGGCGCCGCCGGTCGCCACCGACCTCGCGCCGCTCCACGCCGTGCTGGGCGACGCCGCGGTCGCCAAGGTCGTGCACGATTCCAAGACCGTGATCCGCGCGTTCGCGATCGCCGGCGTCGCGGTCGAGGGCATCGTCGAGGACACCATGCTCGCGGCGTTCCTGCTCGACCCGACGGCCGAGGCCGAGCCCGGCGAGTCGGCGGTCGAGCGCCTCGGCGGCGTGCTGCTGCCGACCCGCGCCACGATCGTCGGCAAGGGCCGGGAGAAGTCCAGCCTCGAGACCGTCGCGGTCGAGCGCGCCGCGCCATGGGCCGGGGCGATCACCCACGCGCTGTTGCCGATCTCGGCGCAGCTGCCGGCGCGGCTCGAGGCCAGCGGCCTGCTGGCGCTGTACCGCGAGGTCGAGCTGCCGGTCGCGCGCCTGCTCGCCGAGATCGAGCGGATCGGGATCTCGATCGACACCGAGCACTTCAAGAAGCTGTCGGCCGAGACCGGGGCCCGGCTCGAGGAGCTCGAGCGCCGGGTCTACGAGGCTGCCGGCACCACCGAGCTCAACATCGGCTCGCCCAAGCAGCTCGGCGAGCTGTTGTTCGACAAGCTCGGCATCGACACCAAGGGCGTCAAGCGCACCAAGCTCGGCTGGTCGACCGAGGCCGACACCCTCGAGGCCCTGGTCGATGCCCACCCGGTGGTCCGGCCGATCCTCGACCACCGCGAGCTGATCAAGCTCAAGGGCACCTACCTCGACGCGCTGCCGCCGCTGATCAACCCGCAGACCGGCCGGGTCCACACCACGTTCAACCAGGTCGTCGCCGAGACCGGCCGGCTGTCGTCGCAGGACCCGAATCTACAGAACATCCCGATCCGCAGCGACCTCGGCCGCCAGATCCGCAAGGGCTTCATCGCCGCGCCCGGCCACGTGCTGATCGCCGCCGACTACTCGCAGATCGAGCTCCGGATCCTGGCGCACCTGTCGGGCGATCCGCTGCTCGGCTCGGCGTTCCGCGACCACGTCGACGTCCACACCCAGACCGCCGCCGAGGTGTTCAGCGTGGCGCGCGAGGAGGTCACCGCGGAGCAGCGCCGGATCGCCAAGGCGGTCAACTACGGCCTGTCCTACGGCCAGTCCGATTTCGGACTGGCGCGCGCGCTCGACGTCACGCGGACCCAGGCCGCCGAGTACTCGCGGCGCTACTTCCAGCGGTTCCCGACGATCCACAAGTTCATGGAGGACATCGTGACCCTGGCGCGTGCGCAGGGCGGGGCGCGCACGCTGCTGGGCCGGTGGCGGCCGATCCCCAACCTCACCTCGAAGTCGCCGCAGGCGCGGCACGCGGCCGAGCGCGTGGCGCAGAACACGCCGATGCAGGGGGCGGGCGCCGACCTCATCAAGCTGGCGATGCTGGCCACCGCGCGGCGGATCGCCCGCGAGCGCTGGCCGGTCAAGATGCTGCTCACCGTGCACGACGAGCTGGTGTTCGAGTCGCCGCCCGCGCTGGCCGAGGAGGTCGGGGCGGCGCTCAAGCACGAGATGGAGGGCGTCTACCAGCTGAGCGTGCCGCTCGAGGTCGACATCGGCATCGCCGACAACTGGGCCGACGCGTAGCCGCGCGGGGGCCGGTGCGCGGCCATATGACCACTTGCCTGGTCACACGGTCACATGCACGATCCGGTGATGGCGTCTGCCCGGATCATCAGCGCGAGCGACTTCAAGGCGCGGTGCCTCCGCATCCTCGACGACGTGCAGGTGACGCGGGTCGAGGTCGTCATCACCAGGCGTGGCAAGCCGATCGCGCGGCTGGGCCCGACCGGGCCGGCGCGCAGATCGCTGCGCGGGGCATGGAAGGGCATGATCCGGATCCACGGCGACATCGTCCAGGTCGACTGGTCGCGGGCCTTCGCGGCCGTGCGGTGAGTGCTGCTGGAAGCCTCGTCGAGTCCGGCGTGGTCGCTATCGCATGGCCGGGACTGACGGTCGTGCTCGATACCTGACCACGACCACGCGGAGCGGGCCGTCGATCGACCGCAGCGTGTCGAGCATGATGCGCTCCACGTCGTCGGGGCCGAGGCTGCCCGAGCCGGCGCCGATCAGCGGGAACGCAAGCGAGGCGAGATCGAGGCGCTCGGCCAGCGCGACGGCATTGCGGGTCGACGCCGAGACCGACGACCGAGATGCGCGCCACAGCAGATTGATGCCGGCGACGTGGACGATGGCCTTGTAGGGCAAGCGTCCCGCGCCGGTGTGGACCGCACCGCCGAGCGGGATCGCGCCCATGCGGCCGAGCTCCCGGAACGGCTGCAGACCGGCTCGCCGCTTGATGGCTCCGGATACGCCCTGCGGCAGCAACAGCCACCACGGGAGGATGTTCCGGTTCCAGGCATTGACGATCGCGTCGGTTGGCTGATCGAGCAGGTCGCCGTCGACAACGGTTGCGTCCATGAGGATCCCGGAAACGACTACGCGGTGAGCTCGCGAGCGAGCAGATCGTCCAGGTGGCGCTTCACGCGCGGCCAGTCGGTGGCGACGATGCTGAACAGCGCGCTGTCGCGCACCCGTCCGCCTTGCACCACCATGTGGGACCGCAGCACGCCCTCGCGCACCGCGCCGAGCTTGGCGATGGCTGCCTGGGAGCGCTCGTTCTGTACGTCGGTGCAGAGCTCCACCCGGTTGGCGGCGAGGACCTCGAACGCGTGGCACAGCAACAGGTGCTTGCAGGCGAGGTTGACCCGCGTTCCCCAGACACCCGGGCGGTACCACGTCGCGCCGATCTCGACGCGGCGGTGGTGCGGCACCGGATCGAGGTAGCGGGTGCTGCCGACCAGCTGGTCGTCGCCGAGCGTCCGCACGGCGAACGGGACCTCGGTGCCCGCGTCGCGCCGCGCGAGCGCCGCGGCGAACCAGCGGTCGAAGCCGTCGCCGCGCGCGACCATGACGGTGTGGCGCCAGATGCGCTCGTCGTCGGCTGCGGCGCGCAGCGCTTCGCGATGCGGCTCGCCGAGCGGTTCCAGCTGGACCTGGTGCCCCGACAGTACGACCGGCGCGACGATCATGTCCGGAAGGCTCGCTGCTGCCATCGCGGGACTGTAGTACGGGTCCGGCGCCGCGGTCAGCGGGCGCGCCGGCCGCTACTTCTGGCTGAGCGTGCCGAGGTAGTCGCGCTTGCCGACCTCGACCCCGGCCTGACGCAGGATGGCGTACGCGGTGGTGAGGTGGAAGAAGAAGTTCGGCATCGCGTGCTCGACCAGGTAGTCGATCGCGGTCATCGACTTGCCCTCCCAGCGCGGCAGCGACACGGTCCGGCCGTCGACCGCGGCGAAGTCGGCGGCGGTGAACGTGTCGAGGAACTCGACCACCTTGCCGATCCGCGCCGACAGCTCGGCGACCGTGGCCTCGGTGTCGGGGTGCGACGGCGAGTCCTTGCCGGTGACGCGCGCGGCTGCGTACTTCGCCGAGTCACAGGCGCTCTGGACCTGGCGGACGAACGGAAACATGTCGGGAGTGAGCCGGGTCTGAAGCAGTACGCTGGGGTCGTACTTCCTGGCCTCGGCGTGGGCGGTGGCCTTGGCGAGCCAGCCATCGAGGTTGCGCAGCAGCTTCTTCATCTCGAGCACGAGTACGTGGGGCGTCATGCGTCTTCGATATCACCGCGGCCTCGCGCTGTCTGCGCGCAGGCGCCTGGCCGTTCAGCCAGGTCCGTGATGGCGCCCTCGCTCGCCGCCGCTCAGCGAGCAGGGGCGAGGGTGGCGCGCGCGATCATCTCGCCGTTCACGATCACGGCGTCGATCGCGTCGTACGCGCCCACGGTCTCCAGCGGATCGGCGCGGAGCAGCAGCAGGTCCGCCCGCTTGCCGACCTCGATCGAGCCGAGCTGCGCCGCGAGCCCGAAGGCCGCTGCGTTGTCGAGGGTCGCGGCGCGCAGGATGACCGACAGCGGCGCACCGGCCTCGAACCAGCGCTGGATCTCGCGCCGGCCGTTGAGCCCGGGCGGATTGCCGATCCCCTCGTTCGCCGGCGTGTCGCTGCCGAGCAGCAGCCGGACGTGGTGGGCCAGCATCGCCCGCAGCGTCGCCGCGGCGCGCGCCGGGGCGACCGACATCGCCGCGGCTGGATCGACGGCGGGGCCGAACAGCTCGGCGATCGCGCGCCGGTAGTCGGCGGCGATCGCCTGGCGAGACGCGCGCGCCGCGTCGCCGTGGAGATGGTCGATGACCGCGCGGGGCAGCGCATCCCCGAGCCGGGGCTCGTCGAGGATCGACGCGTCGAAGATCGACTGATCGCCGTACACCGCCTGCAGCGTCGGCTGCACGGCGATCCGCGCCTGTGCAGCGGCTGCGATCGCCTGGACCGCCGGCGCGGGCGGCGCCGGGTCCATCGCGTTCCCGGGCCAGTGCCACAGGCCGTGCGCGATCACGTCGGCGCGGGCCTCGAGGGCCGCGCGCCAGCTGTCGGTCGCGTTGGCATGGACGACGAACACCAGGCCGCGGCGGTGGGCCTCATCGCGCAGCGCCGCGAGGGTCTCGGGGCGGGGCACCGGCCAGTGGAACGCGCCGCCGAACCCGGGCTCGACGAAGACCTTGAGGCAGATGCCGCCGGCCGCCAGCACGCGATCGACGGTGCGCGCCGGCGTGTGGTCGCGCGGATCGAGCGACGCCGGCCAGCGCTCCGCCTGGGCTGGCTCGTGGAGCAGGTTGACGGCGGCCGCCTTCGCCGCGTCGGCGGGGGCGCGCTGGGCGCCGTAGCCGCCGGCGATCCGCACGGCGCGCCCGCAGTGGTAGAGCCGGGGATGCACCGGCGCTGCGTCGAACCAGGTGCGGGTGTCGGCGGCCAGATCGAGATCCACCAGCGTGGTGAAGCCGAACGCCAGGTACGCGCGGGGGAGTTGCGCCCGGTAGGCGGCGAGCACCTCGGGGTGGGCCGCGATCGCGTCATCGTCGAGCGGGCCCTGGTGCCCGACATGGACGTGCGAGTCGATCAGGCCGGGGATCAGGAACCGGCCGCGCCCGTCGATCCGCCGGGCGTGCGGTCCGGCGACGCGGTCGGCCGCGATCTGCGCGATGCGCCCGTCGCGCAGCACCACGTCGGCGTGGCGCAGCGGCTGCTCGCGCTCGGGCGAGATCACCGTGACGTCCTCGATCACCACGCCGTCGTCGATGGTCCGGACGGCCGCAACCGGTGGGGCGGCGCACGCCGCCGGCAGCAGGAGGATCGACGCGGCGAGCCTCCGGCGCGATCCGGGGATCGTCCATGGCGCGCGGGTGATGGCTCTGTGGCTGGAGGCGTGGATATCCGGCAGTGCCCGCCGGCGCCGCGAGCGTTCAAAGCGACCGCGCGACCGGCAACCCGGCGATGCTGCTCGCGCCCAGAGCAAGGCCGCGCGGCGGCCAGATCCCGTGGATCGGACCACCGACCGTGCGCGTCAGTCCTCGAATACCGCGGCGAGCGAGTCCGCGAACAACACGCGCTGGAGATACCGGTCGACCGCCTCAGGGGATGGCGAGCGCAGGAGGGCCTCGTACCGTGCATCCAGCGATCTGGAGCCGAACTTGATCATCACCTGATGGCGAAGCGTGTCGATCCGGCCTTGTTCACGACCTTGTTCACGACCTTGTTCACGACCTTGTTCACGACCTTGCTCGAGGCCTTCCATGCGGCCCAGTTCGATCAGGTGTTCGGCGATGGACATGGCACTTTTCTTCGATGCGCACTCGGCTGGAGGAACACTTGCGTCGGAGCTCATCGTCGTCGATTCTCCTCAGTCCTCGAACACTGCGGCGAGCGAGTCCGCGAACAACACGCGCTGGAGATACAGGTCGACCGCCTCAGGGGATGGCGAGCGCAGGAGGGCCTCGTACCGTGCGTCCAGCGATCCGGAGCCGAACTTGATCATCACCTGGTGGCGAAGCGTGTCGATCCGGCCTTGCTCGATGCCTTGCTCGATGCCTTGTTCACGACCTTGCTCGAGGCCCTCCATGCGGCCCTCCATGCGGCCCTCCATGCGGCCCTGTTCGATCAGGTGTTCGGCGATGGACATGGCATTTTCCTCGATGTGAGAGTCCAGTTGACGGAGCTTGGCACGCAGTTCGTCGTGGTGCATCGGGTCGACGACCCAGAACAGGTAGGTCAGCAAGGCGGCGATCGCATCGCTGCCGCCCGGCGCGCGTTGGGCCGCAGCAAACGTATCGATCCAGGTATCGAAGCTGTCCAGCAAGCGCCGCGGGTCGCGAGCATCGCGCAGTAGCCACAGGGCAAGTTTCGGGAACGCCGCCAGAGCACTGGCTTTGAGGTGCTCGTTGGACCGGTGCGCGAGATCCTCGATGATCAGCGGCGCGCGCGGCACCAGCGCCGCCAGGGACGGGATCGCCAGCACGTCCGGTGCGAACAGGTCGTCAAGCGCGCGCGAGGTCGTCCAGCCGCCGCGCGCGTGGCTGATCAGCACGGCGACGATCGGCGGCAGCGACGCTGTCGGGTGATCCTTGCGGAACCGGCTCCAGATCCGGGTCTGGTAGGACAGCGTGCGCAGCGGCATCGCGGGATCGGCGGTGCTCTGGTGCTCGAGCAAGGCGAAGATCGGCGCGGCATCGTCGATCCGCAGCCGGGCGGAGAACACCAGATCGCTATGGTGGTCGGCGAGAGTCGGATCGACGAACGTCCCGGCGTCCCGGCGTAGCGTGTCCCATGCGATCAGGTCGCGGATCTCGGCCGGCAACAGTTCGCGCAGCAGCGCGGCGGTGTGCGCCGGGGGTTCGAACGCCGACGTGAACAATGCATCGTGCGGCCGGGTGATCATGACGCCCGCAGACGCGAGCAAGCCGCGCGCCGGCGCATCTCGCGAGAATCACGTGGTGTGTTGTCCGGAGTGTCCAGCCCCGGGCCGCGCTGTCCGAGGTCCGGACGAAACCCGGACAGTGCCGGCTCGAATGACCTCGGATCTGTGGCGAGATGCTTGCGCCTCGCGCCAGGCGATGGCGATGGCGATGCCGACACCGGAAGGCTCAGCACCGCGCGCCGATCTGGTGCGCCTGGTCTACCTGGATCAGCGGCGAATAGTGAATCGCAGCTGCTTGGCCAGCGAGGCGGGCTTGACCGGCGCGGTGCGCTTGACCGACGCGGTGGGCTTGACCGGCGCGGTGGGCTTGACCGGCGCGGTGGGCTTGGCCAGCGAAGCAGACCTCGGCTGCGTGGTGGGCTTGACCGGCGCGGTGGGCTTGACCGGCGTGGTGGGCGTGGCCAGCGAAGCGGACCTGGGCCGCGCGGCGGGCTTGGCCAGCGAGGCGGGCCTGGGCTGCGCGGCGGCCTTGGCCGGAGAGGCGGGCTTGGCCCAAGGGGCCGGCTTGGCCCAAGAGGCGGGTTCGGCCAGCGAGGCGGCCTTGGCCGGCGCGGTGGGTTTGGCCCGAGAGGCAGGCTTGGCCGGGGAGACCGGCATGACCGGAGAGGCGGGCTCGGCCCGCGCGGCGGCCTTGACCGTAGAGGCGGACTTGGCGGGTGCGACGGGCCTGGGCTGCACGGCGGCCTTGGCCTGGGAGGCGGGCCTGGCTTGCGAGATGCGCCTGGGTTGCGAGGCGGACCTGGCCGGCGTCGCATTCCTTGCGCTCCGTGAGCTCGCGCTGGCGGGCTGCGCTCGCGGCTTGCTCGAGCTGCGGCCGGCGAGCTTCGGCGTCGCGGTGGCCGCGGCAGCGCGGGTCGCGCCCGATGTACGCGACGGTTTGCGGCCGCGCGCAGCGGCGGCCGGGGCCGCTGTTGCCTCGGTGAGCTCGATCCCGAACAGCGCTGCGAGGCCGTCGCTGGCGAGCACGCGCGCCGCGGACGGGGTCGCCGGCAGCTCGGTGACCGCCGAGGCCAGCAGCTCGTCGAGCGACACCCGGCGCAGCGTGAACAGCAGCTCGGGGGCGCGATCGAGCCGCGCACCGACGCCGTACATCGCCGCCGCGACGTGCTTGCACATCGTGGCGTGGTCGGGGCAGCTGCAGCGGAACCGGATCGCCGACGGATCCGGGAACAGCCCCGTGCGGTCGGCGCACAGCCGCGCCATCACCGGCTGGGACAGCTTGCCGCCCAGCAGGTCGATGCGCGAGCCGATGCCGCCAGCGCAGTCGCGCTGGATCGCTCGCCACGCGTCGCGCTTGACCGCGTTGATCTCGATCGCGACGTCGTAGAGGCTCGAGCCGCTGACCTGGGCGGCGATCTCGCCGGCGTCGATCTGCAGATCGATCACCGAGCCGCTGCGCAGGTAGCTGCGACCGCGCTCGAGGCGGTACGCGAAGTCGCGGTAACGCTCGAGGTTGTCGCACCACGCCTGGCCCCAGAACGTGTGCGCGATCTTGCGGCCGGTGACCGCGACCGGCGCCATCGCGTGGCCGCGGCGGGCGGCGGCCGCGATCTCGCGCGCGGCGTCGGCGCGGCGGGCGGCGACGGATTTATACGGTGCCCAGGTGAAGTAACCTCCGGACCAGGCAGTCATCGAGCCTCCTTCGCGGCGCCGGCGGCGCCATCCATCATCGCGCTGTTCAGATCGAGCGAGACCAGGCGCATCAGCTCGGCGTCGCCGAGCTCGGTGAGCTTGAGCTCGGCGGTGCCCTCGAGCAGCTGGCGCGACAGCGCGCGCTTGTCGGCGATCAGCGCGTCGATCTTCTCCTCGACGGTGCCGCGGCATACCAGCTTGTGGACCAGCACGTTGCGGCGCTGGCCGATGCGAAACGCCCGATCGGTGGCCTGATCCTCGACCGCGGGGTTCCACCAGCGATCGAAGTGCAGGACGTGCGACGCGGCGGTCAGGTTGAGCCCTGTGCCACCGGCCTTGAGGGATAGCACGAAGAACGGCACATCCTCGTCGTCCTGGAACCGGCGGACCAGCGCGCTGCGCTGCTTGACCGCGGTGTTGCCGTGGAGCACCAGGCCAGGCCGGCCGAACACACCGGCGAGGAACGCGGCGAGCGGCTCGCAGGTCTCGCGAAACTGCGTGAACACCAGCAGCTTGTCCTGCCTGGCGGCGACGACCTCGGCGAGTTCGCGGACGCGCTGCAGCTTGCCGCTGTCGGCCTCGCGCCAGTCGCCGTCGCCGAGCCACTGCGACGGGTGGTTGCAGATCTGCTTGAGCCGGAGCAGCGACGCGAGCACCGCGCCGCGCCGCTCGATCCCGGCGCTGGCGCCGAGCTTGGCCGCCAGATCGTCGACCGCTTGCTGGTAGAGCGCCGCCTGCTTGCGCGACAGCGCGCAGTACGCGGTCAGCTCGGTCTTGTCCGGCAGGTCGGCGATCACCGCGCGATCGGTCTTGAGCCGCCGCAGCACGTACGGCCGGATCAGCTCGCGCAGCGGGCCGTAGCCGCGCGCGTCGAGGCGCTTCGTGTAGCGCGAGAACTCCTTCGCGGTGCCGAGGAGGCCGGGGTTCAGGAAGTCGAAGATCGACCACAGATCGCCGAGCCGGTTCTCGACCGGCGTCCCGGTGAGCGCAACGCGGGCGTGGGCATCGAGCGCCTTGACCGCGCGGGTCTGCCGGGTGCCGGGGTTCTTGATCGCCTGGGCCTCGTCGAGGATCGCGAGGCCCCAGCGGGTCCGGGCGAGCCACGGCGCGCGCGGCAGCGTGCCGTAGCTGGTGATCACGAGATCGACGCCGGCGAGCTGCGGCGCGTGCGGCGCGGCGAGCTCCGCCGCCGGCATCGCCGACGGGTGGGCGACCAGCGCACGCAGGCTGGGCGCGAACCGCGCGAGCTCGCCGGTCCAGTTGCCAAGCAGCGACGCCGGCGCGACCAGCAGGTGCGGCGGCGCGACCCGGTGCGCCGCGCCGCGACGCGACGCCAGGACCAGGGCGATGACCTGCATCGTCTTGCCCAGGCCCATGTCGTCGGCGAGGCAGGCGCCCAGGCCGAGCTGCGCGAGCAGGTGCAGCCACCGCACGCCGAGCGCCTGGTAGGGCCGCAGCTGGGCGTGGAGCGCGTCGCCCGGCTCGACCGCTGCGAGCCCGGCCGGGGTTCGCAGCGCCGCGAGGGTCTCGGCCAGCCACGCCCCGGCGATCACGCGCGGCCGGGCCGCGTCGGCCGGGGCCGCGTCGTCGAGCGCCACGCCTGCGACCAGGCGCATGGCCTCGGCGAACCCGATGCCGCCGGCCGCGGCGCGCTCGATCGCGTCCAGCCGAGCGATCGTCGCGCGCAGCTCGGCGCGATCGAGCTCGATCCAGCGCCCGCGCAGCAGCCGCAGCCCGTCGGTGCCGGCGAGGAGCTCGGCGATCTCGCGGTCGGTGAGGTCGTCGCCGTCGAGCGTGACCTGGGCGCGAAAGTCGAGCAGGGCGGCCTGGCCCAGCCCGCCGGCCGGGCGGGCTCCGACGGTGGCGTTCGCCTGCGGCCGCGGCGGCCGCCCGCCGCCCCAGCCCGCAGGCATCCGGACGACCACACCGGCGGTCTCGAGCTTCGGCGCGTCGGCGAGCAGGCGGCCGGCCTCGGCCACGGTCCAGCGCAGCGGGTGAAACAGCTCGCCGCGCTCGACCATCTCGGCGAGCCATGGACAGGCCTCGGCCGCGCGGCTCACCGGCGCGAGCAGCGCCGCCAGCTGCGGCTTTGCGCGCGCACCGGCATACTCGCGCAGCGCCTGGCCGAGGGCGACGTGCTGCGCGGTCGCCCGGGCGGTCAGCCGGGTCGTGTACGTCGCGAGGAACGCGAACGGCGCGTCATCGTCGCCGCGGTTCTCGGCGAGGTTGAAATGCACGCGTCCGACCAGGTGCCACGCGGCGTGGCGGGCCTGCAGGAGCTCGGCGACGCTGCCGCGGTGATCGCGCAGCGCGGCGGCGAACGCGGTGTCGAGCGCCTGCCACTGCTCGGCGAGCAGCGCGGCATCGACGTATTCGCCGCCGGTCATCGGCGGCGCGCTCGCGGCCAGGGCGGCGAGGATCGCGTCGTCGGGCGGCGCGATCGGCGCCGCGGTGTCCTCGCCGCGCGCGCACACCGCGGTCACGTAGCGCCTCGCCAGATCGCGCCAGTACCCGAGGCCCGCGGGCAGCGGCGTGGTGACCTCGGAGGCGCCGAGCTGCAGCAGGCCGGCGCCGGGGCCGGGCTCGAACGCCGCGCCGATCCGCGCCGCGACCTCCGGAGCGATCGGATCCTCGCCGTCGTCCTCGACCACGCGCACGCTCAGGTGCCGGCCGGGCGTGATCGACAGCGCGAGGCGCACCGCATCACCCCCGCCGGCAGCCGCACCCGCCGGCGCTCGAGGACGTTGCACCGCCATCTCGCGGCCTATACCACGCGCGGCTGACACCGCTGAGCGGCCGGGCACGGCCGCGCGGGTGGAGCGCGATGAGCGCGTCCGTGGAGCGCGATGAGCGCGTCCGTGGAGCGCGATGAGCGCGGACGACCACCCGCGCACCCCGCGCGACGCAAGCGCGCGATCCAGCCACGGAACTCGGGTCCCTGCGTGGTCGGTGCGCGGCACGTGGCTTGCTTTGAATCTCGATCGTTCGGCGATCGGAGCGGGTCGTCAGACGAGGCAGAAGATCTCCAAGGGGCGATTCGCAACAGAACCTCCCGGAGTCGAGCTGAAAAGCGACGACAAACGGATGGACCAGGGGATGCCTGGGCTGGCATGCGAACACGCCTGAGCAGTAGAAGATCGCCTTGTCTGACGACCTCCTCGGCTCGCCGAGCGGTAGCGCGACCGCTGGCAGCGCCGCACGCTCGTTGCGTGCGCGCATCGGCCCGGCCGCCGGGTGGTGGTATCACCGTGTGCACGCCAGGCCGCGCAGCGCGCGCGGGCGCGCATGGTGCCGTTCGTGCAGGTCCAGCAGGAGATGCGCTATCACGTACTCGCCGCGGATTACGACGGGACGCTCGCGCACCATGGCGAGATGGACGAGGCGGTCTGGGCCGCCCTGCACCGGCTCCGCGATTCCGGCCGCAAGGCCGTCATGGTGACCGGCCGCGAGCTCGACGAGCTGCTCGCGCTGCTGCCCGAGCCCGAGCTGTTCGCGCGGATCGTCGCGGAGAACGGCGCGGTGCTGTACGACCCGGCCGCGAAGCACGTCCGGACCCTGGCCGAGCCGCCGCCGCCGCAGTTCATCGACGAGCTGCGGGCGCGCGGCGTCGATCGCGTCGCTGCCGGCCGCGTGATCGTGGCGAGCTGGGAGCCGCACCAGGACACGATCCTGCACACGATCCGCGACCTCGGGCTCGAGCTCCAGGTGATCTTCAACAAGGGCGCGGTGATGGTGCTGCCGAGCGGCGTCAACAAGGGCACCGGGCTGGCCGCGGCGCTCGCCGAGCTCGGGCTGTCGCTGCACAACGCCGTCGGGGTCGGCGACGCCGAGAACGACCACGCGCTGCTCGTGGCCTGCGAATGCGGGGTCGCGGTGGCCAACGCGCTGCCGGCGCTCAAGGACAAGGCGGACCTGGTGATGACCGAGCACCACGGCGCCGGCGTGGTCGAGCTGATCGATCGCGTCGTCACCACCGATCTCGCCGACGCCGCGGCGGGGCTGGTGCGCCACCGCATCGAGCTCGGGGTGACCGATCAGGGGCCGATCGCGCTCGATCCGTACGCGACCAACGTCCTGATCTGCGGCACGTCGGGCAGTGGCAAGTCGACGCTGACCACCGCGCTGCTCGAGCAGCTGTGCGAGGCGGGTTACCAGTTCGCGATCATCGACCCCGAGGGCGACTACGCGTCACTCGAGGAGGCGGTGGTGCTGGGTGGGCCGCAGCGCGAGCCGCTGGTCGAGGAGGTGATCGATGTCGTGCGCGATCCCTCGCACAACGTGGTCGCCAACCTGCTCGGCGTGGCGGTCGCGCACCGCCCCGAGTCGTTCGCGCAGCTCAGCCTGGCGCTGTCGGAGCTCCGCGGCCGGACCGGCCGACCGCACTGGCTGGTGGTCGACGAGGCGCACCACATGCTGCCGGCGGCGTGGCAGCCCGTGGGCGACGGCGGCGCGCTGCGGCTGCACGGCACGATCTACGTCACCGTGCACCCCGGCAGCATGGCGCCCGCGATCCTCCAGACCATCGACACGCTGCTCGCGGTCGGCGAGCACGCGGTCGAGGCCGTGATCGAGCTGTGCCACGCCGCCGGCCGGCCGCCGCCGATGGTCCGGACCGAGGACAAGCTGGCGCCGGGCTCGGCGCTGTACTGGAAGGTCGGCAGCCCCGACACCCAGGTGGTCCGCGTCGAGCCGCCCCGGCGCGAGCGCACGCGGCACTCGCGCAAGTACGTCGAGGGCAACCTCGGGCAGAGCCGCAGCTTCTACTTCCGCGGCCCCGACGCCCGGCTCAACCTCAAGGCCAACAACCTGATGCTGTTCGTGCAGCTCGGCGACGGCGTCGACGACGACACCTGGGAGTACCACCGGCACAACGGCGACTACTCGAAGTGGTTCCGCGACGAGATCAAGGACGGCCAGCTCGCCGGCGAGGCCGAGGTGATCGAGCGCAGCGACCAGACCGCGGCCGAGAGCCGCGCCGCGATCCGCGCGGCCGAGAAGCGCTACACGCTGCCCGCGGATCGCCCGACGGGGATCGTCGACGAGGAGCGCGGCTGAGCCGGCTACAGCTGCGATAGATCGATCGTCGCTTGCCAGATGTCGCTGGGCCCGAAGATCGCGCGCGCCCACGGCTCGTCCTGCGCGATCAGGCTGGAGTACCAGGTGACCAGCACGCGGTCGCCATCGATCGGCGCGACCCCGGCGTACGAGGTGTCGCCGGCCGACGGCAGCTCGGCGTGCTCGGTGATCGCGAGGTCGCCGCCGTCGAGATCGCCGGTCAGCTCGTAGAGCGCGGTGCGCTTGCGGTCCTCGGGCTCGAGGAAGTGCTTGCGCGCGACCACGAACAGCCGGCGGCCGTGGAAGAACGCGACCGGGCCGTCGAGCCGCACGCCGGGGAGCTCGCGCGAGCAGTCCCACGCGGCGAACGGCGGCGCCGCCCAGCAGACCTTGGTGCGCAGCCGTCCGACGTTGCCGAGCAACTCCGCGTCGGTGCCGTCCATGCGGACCAGCGCGAGCAGCTTGCCCGACGGCACGAAGACGAGCTCGGTCTCGAGCGGCGTGTCCTCGGCGCGGCCGTAGATCTGGGCGCCGTGGCTCCAGGTCGTGCCGTCGACCGACGAGAACAGCGCGACGCTCCGGTCGCCGTCCTCGTAGGCCGCGGCGTGGTGGATGCCGGCCGCGTCGTCGCGGATCCGCCAGTAGCTCCAGGTCGCCGGTCCGATCGGCGCGAGCGGGCTCCAGGTCTGGCCGCCGTCGGGCGACACCGCGCCGACCGCGATGGTCTGGACGTCGCTGTCGCGCGTCGAGGTGACCGGCAGCCGGGTCAGCGCCTTGATCGCGAGCTGGCCGCCGATCGCGTAGAAGCACGGATCGCGCAGGTCACGGCCGTCGATCGCGGGCAGCGCCGCGAGCAGCGTCCAGGTCCGGCCGTGGTCGTCGGACCGCGAGATCCGCAGCGAGCTGTTGGGGCCGAGGATCTGGCTCGCCGCGGTGCGGTGCACCAGGTAGGTCGCGCCGCCGAACACGGTGAGATCGGTGTTCTCGTTGTGCGGGCACAGGCCGGCGCGGCAGTCGCTGACCGTCGAGTGGTAGCCATCGACGATGATGTGGGCGTCGCCGATCGGATCGCCGCCGCCGCCGCACGCCGCGACCAGACCGAGCACGAGCCAGCGCTTCATCTGCGGCTTATGCCACGGCGGCAGGCGCGCGCGAACCGCGAATCCAAGGCCCCGCGGATGTCACGCGGATGTTGCCCGGACGCGACCGTCACGCCCGGCGCGTGGCGCGGCGGCTGCCGGCCGACTTGCTCGCGGCGGTGCGCGTGGACGGCTTGCCGGCGCCCGACGCGGCGGTGCGCGTGGACGGCCTGTCCGCCGCCGCAGCGCG
>Ga0307515_10012261_pt1 | contig 16140 bp, 6 predicted proteins | sample 17_EM_MG_FD_194513 | JGI IMG/M metagenome (GOLD analysis project Ga0307515, IMG submission 194513) | Populus trichocarpa ectomycorrhiza microbial communities from riparian zone in the Pacific Northwest, United States - 17_EM | ecosystem: Host-associated > Plants > Roots > Unclassified | place...
TTTTTTAAAATTTTCTCCTTATTATTTAGATTTTTTTTCCTTGGCCATTTTATAAAAGCCTTATTGGTTTTCAATTTCACCATTCAATCCAAGTTTATCTTGTGTTATTATTTTCAATTTGGTCCTCATTTTTTTATTTTATTTTTGTTGAAGTTATTTTTCTTTTCAACTTAACCCTCTAATAAAAATTTTGTGTCATTTTTCTTTTAATTTCTTAGTTTTTTCCTTAGTTCTTTTGTAGAAGTTCTATTTCTTTTCAATTTATTAGTTCAATTCTAATTTGTAATGTATTATTTTTTTTTTCCAGTTTGATCCTTATTTTTTTAATTTATTATATTTTTCCTTAACTCTTTTATAAAAAATTTATTGGTTTTCAATTTCATCTTTCAATCCAAGTTTGTGGTGTGTTATATTTTTCAATTTGGTTCTTATTATTTTTTTTTATCTTTTTGTTGGAGTTATTTTTCTTTTCAACTTAACCCTCTAATAAAAAATTCTTAATTAACATCTAATTTATTTTTTATTTTGATTTTTACCTTCATTCTTTTAATTACTATTTTTTATATTTTAGACCCTTTTATATTGTTGTTTTTTCCTCATGCTTCATTCTTTAGTGTTTAATTTGCTAGGAATTATGCTTCATTACTTCCCCATGTATGATGCTTGTGGTTTAATGACCCGGGTCATGAGTTTGAAAAATCAACATAGATTGATATTTTTTTAATTTTATTATTCATTAGTTTTTTTTAAAAAAAATTAATTTTATAATTTTATTAAATTATCTTTATCTCATAATATATACTATAAATTTTCCGGGTAAGCTGAAATACACCTCCTCTTATTAACTAAATTACTTGTCTGTAACATCACCTGAAACTAGCTTAGGGTTTTTTTTTTTTGTTTTTTTTTTGTGTCTCTTTCTTTTTATCCAATTTCGTAACTTACTGATTTTGGATGGAGTCCAGCACCGTCAAACAAGTTTGTTAATATTAATGTTTTTACAATTTAAATTAAAATCTAACCAAAGTGAAGTTTCAAGCTGCCAATTAAAATCTAACCCATCAGACCTAGCCTAATTCTATAATTATGCTACATGGAGGGTGACAGGTGACAAATGGAGTCCAAATAAAGCAGTGGTGCACATGCAATTGCATGTCATTTATTTGTACTCCTAGCCGCCACCCAACATGAGAACACCAATGTAGGATCAAAACTCTGTACTACAAACTAACACGTGTATTGTAACTGTACTCCATTCTACGTGTCTAGTTACTATTTAGACATGTGCATCAAGATTTCCAGATCCATTGCAATGGAAAGTAAGCTTGGGGAGGGAGAGGCTAATTATACACCATTGAGTGCAGCGTTGATGAAATTCTCTTGTTAGCTTACTTAGCTATTTTCTCACGATGGCGTGGAATCATTTCACCAGCGCTGCATTCAACATGTTTTTCCCTCTTCCGGGCATGGTGGTTTTGTATTGTGTATCAAGAGATTGCCGAGAAATTTTGTTGCGTTTTCAAGGACACTGCCATGACAGAGGTGTAACCTAGAGAACCGACCATTATGCGTGGCTTGCATGGTCGGCTAGAATCGTGCTGAGTCCATGCCCTTGCGACTGTTCTTGGTATATGAGAAGGTAAATTCTAGAAAAAAGGCATTCCCTGTTCTTTATTTTTTGTGCTAATATGCTATTTACAGGCTTATAAATTCAGATTATTTCTGCAATACTTCTGAGAGGGAAGCCAAGAATATTTACACCAATGACAGTGATTCACAGCCTCATTTCGCAGAAAATGCATAACCATTCTTCATTTTCTTTTGCGCAAATCTCAGATCAGTCTCCAAACTATGTGCTGATCTCAGACGGGTCCCCAAACTGTACATTTTCTTAATTGAATCTCCAAAGCATTATACATTCCTCAGCTAAGTCCCCCTAATCTCTGTGTTAATGCTTTTCATCTGAACTGCGTAGATTAAACAATAAAACAGTGCCGTTGAAAGGAAAAATTAAGGTTTTTTCATAAAAAAAAGGGAGGAATTTAAAGGGAAGACCCAATTGAAAAATGTATGATACTTTAAAAAAATTCCTTCCAATGAACGCAGATCAACTCAGGACTCCCTGCCGGCTGCCCCTACACAGCAAAGGGTCCAGCGAGCCACAAAGGCAATAAACACTGTCGGACTGTCCGATTGATGGTGGGGTCAAGTATATAGTTGGCCATGTTATTGTTGAGGGCTCATCACGTAGCTGGCCGCGAAGCCTTATTTTCCAGGGCTGATGGTGTTCTTGCTGCCATAATGATGACTTCACATAAATCAGATAAACTTCTTCTTTGCTGTGCTCATTCCCAATTGAAAAGTCCTAAGAAGCTGGAAAAATTGCAAGCAATTTCTTTTTTCTTCACAGAAGAACCACTAACTAGTCTACCACCACTGATCTAGTTATTGTTAGAAACTTATAAAAGCATCATGAAACATTGGAATCAGGGATACGAAGGGCCCCATGCTACAGACAAATCAAGTCTCTACGTATTTTTAGTTCATTTTTTTTTTAATTTTTTCGAGACCTGCGTATGCTTTCCACAAGCATGGCAGAGGCTGCAACGCACCACATGATGCCACCACATTATTATCTGTTGGCATGCCAAACTGCTACTACTATTACTACGCGTCTCTAACAGTTGCAAAATGCAATGACTGGTCGGAATTTAGGTTTAATGTCTCAACAAGAAACATCTAAAGATCCCTTTTGGTTATTAGAATATGGTAAGACCCACATTACATGAAATTGAACTAGGTTATGCTACTACTATTACTCCGCCTCTCTAACAGTAATCTCAATGTTCATTTATATATCACAACTGCTATAAAATTAAAAAAAAAAAAAAAACAAATGCAGCAAAATTTCCTTACAAAAGCTGCTGTCCTGCTTTCTCAATAAATAATTCAAAAACCTGAACCCAACCAACCACTCTGAAATTGCCAAATTCCGAAAAATATTCAAAGGAACAAGCATAAACTAAGATCAAATCACAGAATCCAACTATATACTAAGATCAAATCACTAAATCCCACGTAATTATATGTCATTGCACAATGACAGAAACCTGAATCCTGAAACTGTTAAATTCTGAAACATTAGCAACTCGCACTCAATTCTTACATCAAAGATAAAATCTTGAAGAAACCTCAGATAGCACGAACATAGACTAAAACCAGATCCCATGAACTAAAATTTCATGCAAACAAATAGGGAAACGCTACAATAAAAGCAGGAAACAAGTACAGAAACAGAAAGTCACTGCAGATATCCTATGTTGTAAGGAAAAAAAAAAAACACCTTGAAAAGATTGTTTTACATAAATACAATCAGTTCAAAAAGATAACACCTATTTATCAGAGTCCATTACTTGTCAATCTCTCTCTTTCTTGTGACCATAATTCAAGATTTCCTTTTCCTTATCCCAAAATCCTCCTATCCTTTTCTTCATAATTACACCACTTGCCACTCCCACACTCCCATGATAAAAAATCCCTTCTCACTCTCATTCCCTCACTTCACCCTATCTAATAAATCCAAACTTTCTGTCACTTTCCCGAGAAAATCAGGATTTTCCGGGAAAATTTCCAAACTTTCTCTTTTAATGGAGCCGCTACCGGACCATCTCCGGTGCAAGAGGACAGACGGCCGGCAATGGCGGTGCAACCGGCGGGTGATGGAGGATAAGAAGCTCTGTGAAATTCATCACCTTCAGGGCCGCCATAGGCAGTATAGGAGGAAAGTGCCCGAGACTTTGAAGTTGCAGAGAAAGAAGAGCAAGAAATCATCAGCATCAAGTTCTAATTTTGAAGCCCTAAGTAGGGTTTCTTTGAAAGAGGGCAAATTAGGGAAATTTAAGAAGAAAGGAAAGAAATTGAAGAGGGGAGATTTACAGCTGGATTTGATAAGGATGGTTTTACAGAGAGAAATGGAGAAGAGAAAGAATAAGAAAACGAAAGGGTTTTCAGAGAAAGAGAGTGTTAATAATGGTGAAGGTAATGATAATGTGAATGATTGTAGTGGCAGTGATAGTGAAGAAGAAGGTGAAGGGGAAGAGTTAATGAGAGATTTGCCAAATGGGTTCATGGCAATATCACCTGCCAAGAATTTTGGGAATGGCAATGTGGGTTCTTGTTCTGGTTCACATGTTGACGTTAAGGTTGGAGGGGGTGGTTTCAATGGGGTTAATACTGCTAGAAGATGTTTTAGGTCTAAAAATATTGAGCCAATGCCAGTTGGGAAATTACAGGTTGGTTTTGTTGTTTGTTTGCTATTCGAGTTGTGTTTTGAAAGTTTTGTGTTTGAGTTTTCGATTGATTGGTCTTTGTAGGTTTTGCCAAATAAGAGGGATGCAGTGAGATTGAGGAAGGGGAAGAGGAAGTGCCATTGGTGTAGGAGTGGATCAAGGACATTGATTAGGTGTTTGAGTTGTCGAAAAGAGTTTTATTGCTTGTGTTGCATCAAAGAGCAGTATGTTGTTTTCTCCATGTTAATTTGTTTAAATTGGCTTGTATTCTTTGTTGGGTGTCTGATGGCTTATCCCTTTGGAGCTTGTGTGATAAAAGTTGTCATTTTTGTATAGAACATTCATTATAATATGTGGATTGTTAATTAATAATTGTATCCTGTAGGCCAGCTGTTTTCTAGATATATCTCTGGCTTGTGCTCAAAACAGTAACTATAAGCACACATCATGTCTCTCTGATTTCAGCTTAGTGCTCCGTCTTTAGGATTAAACTCTGACTTTTGATTCTTTATTTTTGAAATGAATTTAGGTATTTAGAGACACAAGAAGATGTTAGGATGAAATGTCCAGTGTGTCGTAGAACTTGCAGCTGTAAGGCCTGCTCAGCAATTCAATGTAGGGACATTGAATGTAAGGTCTGACTTCTAATTTTGCCAAGCGAACTAGTGCTTTCATATTTCTTACTGAACCATGTTGTCTCTAAATATATGCAAAAACTATGTTTCAGGACCTGTCCAAGGAGAGAAGTAAAGTTGACAAGGTTCTGCATTTTCATTATTTAATCTGTATGCTTCTTCCTATACTGAAACAAATAAATCAAGATCAGAGCATTGAGATAGAAATAGAAGCAAAAATAAAAGGTAGTCATCACAGTTACGCTTGTTGGCATTCTGCAATTAACTTGCAGTTATGATAGCTTATTGTACAATATCAATATAAGTTCATTTTCTAATATCCCTCACTCTGCAATAGGCCTGAAGCCCACAGAAGTTCAAATCCAGCAGGCTGAAATCAGCTGCAATAAGCAATGTTGTTGGTATATAATCTGACTCTGAAAAAGTTATGATGATTTACCACTATTTAACATAGCTTATTTAAATTTGTTTTGTTGCTCTCTGGTGCATGATTTGACTTCCGGATCAGCAATAATTGCAAGGCTTCCATAGTGGATTTCCATAGGACCTGCCCTGATTGTTCCTATAGCCTTTGCTTAAGTTGTTGTCAGGATATTTTTCATGGGAGCTTACATGGAAGTGTTAAAGGTCTTTTATGCAAATGCCCAAATGGAAGGAAAGCTTGTATATCTGGCAAGCAACTTTCAGAAATGAAATCACTTTGTGCCACAAAGCTGAGTTATGGCAGCAGATTTCTTGGTTCTACATTCTCACCATGTCAGGGTGCTGCGCATTGTAATGGAAGTATACCTTGTCCCCCTAGAGAGTTTGGTGGTTGTGGTGGTAGCCTTCTTGATTTAAGTTGCATATTCCCCTTAAGTTGGACCAAAGAGCTGGAAGTGAGTGCAGAAGAATTAGTTGGCTGCTACGAGTTGCCAGAAACCTTGGATGTTTGCTCAAGTTGTTCATTATGTGTTGGGTTGGATTGTGAAACAAATGAGATTGAGCAGTTGCAAGAAGCAGCTGCAAGAGAAGATTCTAGCGATAACCTTTTATATTATCCGACCATTATGGATATTCGTGGTGATAACCTTGAACACTTTCAGAAGCACTGGGGCAGAGGTCAACCTGTAATTGTTCGTAATGTGCTTCACAGTACATCTGATGTGAGCTGGGATCCAATGGTCATGTTCTGCAATTATCTTAAGAATAATGCTGCCAGATCTCAAAATGGGCAAGCTACAGATTGTTTGGACTGGTTTGAGGTTGGTGTTTTCTCTCAGCCCTGTGCTGTGTCAATATGCAGTTTGATTGTTCAAGTGCCTATTATGTTTCCTTCTTAAATGTCGATTATTAGATATTGTCAATATTTTGTACCATGAAACCAGCATATTTTAAAATGATATCAAGGCACTCTTCTACTTCTGGTGAACATATGAGTTCTTAGAAGATGAAGTAGTCTCATCTACATTACTTGGTCATTACCTGTTGATTTTTCTGGAGTGGGAATTGAAAATTGAAAATTGGCGAAATTATGAATTTGGGGTGTTTAATGTTATGTACATGCAGATATGAAAAGAAATCTCTGTGCTATATGTTTGTGAGTTGTAAAAAAATTAAGAGGAATAGAAATGTGCTGGTATGATATTTGTTGAAAACAGCAATCCATTGTTTGTGGTTGGAAGGTCCCTTGTCCAATTCTCTGATTTTCAAAAGTTTGATGCCAGGACCTTAAGAAATGAAGCTTCTATCCATGGAAGATTCCTAGATGATGCTACAGAATCTCGGATATTTCTCGTAGTATTTTAGCTTTCTCTTGAGTTTGGCTTCTAACCACTCCAAACAAGCAGAATTTAGCATCCAAGCCTCTTTTTTTTTGGGTGTTATTAAGCCTTTCTCTTTTACTTTATCCTCCTTACGGACATTTTCTTTTTCTAGTTGCAAAATGCCATTGTTCTTCCTCTTGATTTGACTGTGATTGAAACACTGCTAATAATGGAAAATGTTCATGTACATTCTATTTACTTCATGAAATAAAGTGAAACTGATTTGAACTCTAAGCTCGGCACTGCATTCACCTAAATATGATCTATGTTTCTGGGAACAGCTGAGTGTTTTCCATTAATCTTCTTTTCTTCTTTCTTTTTTTTCCTTCTTCACAATTGCGAGCATTTGCAATTCTGATTTCCTGCTGTGTTTTGCTCCTTTTTTTGAGTCAAGACCACAACTCTATTTCTCAACTATTTTTCTATGGTATGACAGGTAGAAATTGGTGTAAAACAGATGTTTATGGGGTCTTTTAAGGGTCTGACAAATGGCAACATATGGCATGAGAAGCTAAAATTGAAGGGTTGGCTTTCTTCTAATTTATTCCAAGAACATTTTCCTGCCCATTACACTGACATCCTTCAGGCTCTACCACTTCCAGAATACATGGACCCCATCTCTGGTGTTCTAAACATTGCTGCAGAGTTGCCGCAGGAAACCTTGAAGCCTGATCTGGGTCCTTGTCTCTATATATCATATGGAAGTGGTGAGAGTCTTGCACAGGCCGATTCTGTGACAAAATTGCGTTATAATTCATATGATGTGGTATGTCTAGTTCTATTCTTTAGATTTTTCCATAAACTTGAATTTCAATTTACTTTGTGATTTTCTTTTCCTATTTTTTTTCTTGATTGGCACGACATGTGCAAGATGTATGCACAGTACAGAATTGCTGCTCAAATCATTTTAGAATGCATGCAACAAATTGAGAAGCAAACATCAGAAACTGTTACGCTTCCAAATCTGAAATGAACCATCTCCGTGAATTCTTCTTTATGCAATGTGTGTATGTCACAGTGTTCAAGTAATATGTTAGCATTGCGTGTTTTTCTCATTGATGCCTATTTGTAAACTTTTTTTCAAAAATAAAATAAAACACCTATGCTCATATTTAGTTCGAGAAGCACTGTCAATTATTGGTATTATCATCTAGGTGGGTTAGCCAAGGAAAGACCAAGATTACTGTAATTAGTTTTATTCTGGAATTGGTACATGCGGTGACTTGCATTCTTCCTTCTCATTTAGCACCTCTTGAACCTTTAGCTGTCACAACCCCTTGCTTCTCGCCCCACAATTTAGCATGTTTTGTAATGGTTTCTGCATACTCTTGTTCTGGAGAGTTTCTGAAAAGACATGAAGGTCTTCACCATTCATTTTGTCTTTCTAATTTCAGGTTAATATTTTGGCACATACAACTGATGTCCCTGTATCTACAAAACAGCTTAATTACATAAGAAAGTTGATGACAAAGCACAAGGAACAGAATAAAGAGAGCAGTGAAGCAACTTTAAATGAGGAAAATATTGAAGTGGAATTGCATGATATGTTCAAAGAAGATATGCAAGTAAACAAGAAAGTTGCTAGAATATCTTGGTTCTCTGCTGCAACACATGAAGCTCATGCTTCGAGTCTGAAAGATCGAGAAATGTTTCATGATGGGGATTCAGATTCTGATTCTGACACCGATACTGATACTGAAGTATCAAAATTTTTCTTTGGACCTGTTAAAAGTTCAAGGACATCAGATAATCTTAAGTTTTATGGGAAGCACTCCGAGAGCTCCAATAATTTCAGAATGAAAAAACTCTCTGAGTTTTGTGGTGCCCAATGGGATGTCTTTCGTAGACAGGATGTTCCCAAGCTTGCAGAATACCTTAGAAGGCACTTTAATGAGTTCACTTACACATATGGCTTACAAAAGCATGTAAGTTCGGAATAAGATTTCAGCCTCTATTAGCAAGTCGGAGTGGATTGCTGACTAGTCTCTGTCTTGCAGATGGTTCATCCAATACTTGATCAGAATTTCTTTCTTGATGCATCTCATAAAATGAGACTTAAGGAGGAATTCAGTAAGTAACCCATCTATTGTCCCTTTTTTATTAAACGATGACTAATTTGCATCTATGTTTAAATTTCCACCTTGCCTGATGCTTCCAGAAATTGAACCCTGGAGTTTTGAGCAACATGTTGGAGAAGCAGTGATTATTCCTGCTGGATGCCCTTACCAAATTAGGAATCTTAAGGTAACATGTGCAACACTATTGAATTAGTTTTCAGAAATGTTGTTTAATCATTGCCCTGATTTTCTTGAATCCTTTGATAACTCATTGTTGGCTTTTTTATTCATTGTAATCGTCTCTATCTAAAGCTCTTTTTACCAAAGTTTCAAATATATTTGTCAAAGTTTCCTAAAGGTTTCTTTCTCATCAACCTTCTACCAATTTTCCCACATTTTTTTAAGCTGACATTGTTTACTAGGAATCTGGAAAGGAGAAAGGGAGATAAAGAGCTTGTAACATGCTTGATTTTGTCATTTTCAAATTGATTTATTGTGAAAATTTTATGATTCTGTTTCTCAGGATCTGTATAAACTCCATTTGCAATATTGCTAACTAATTTTATTCATTTGACTTTCCATGTTAATTGCAGTCATGCGTCAGTGTGGTTTTGGACTTCCTCTCACCAGAAAATGTTACTGAATGCATCCAGCTGATTGATGAGTTACGACAACTTCCAGAGAACCATAAAGCCAAAGTAGACAGTTTAGAGGTAAATTACACATGAAGGTTGACGTGTTTCTTCTCCACACTTGTCCATGTAATGAATATGGCTTTACTTTTGTTGCAAAAACCAGGTGAAGAAAATGGCATTGCACAGTATTAGTAGAGCAGTCAAAGAAATTCGTGAGCTTACATGCGCAGAGTAAATCCTCATTGAAATACATGAATTCAGGTCTTTTTATTGTCTTTTATCAGATTGGCGATCATGAAAGAATTCAAGATATCCACACCATTTCATGATTGCTGTGTTAAAGGTGCATGAAATTTATCAAGTTTCAATGGTGTGAATCAGATGCAGTGTCATTATATATTTAAAACAAACATCATCTACAATGGGAAACATAGCTTGTATATATGTTTACGAGAATGAAAAAGAGCCTGAATTTGCATGAATAGCTATGTTTGTTGCTAATACGTGGGACACCCTTTTATAGAGACATGATATCAAAATTCTTGGGACAGACAAGAATTACGGAATCATGAAACTTCTATATGATAAGCAATCAAAATATTCCATGTGAGTGGTGTCATTATCGACCTATATTTGAATCCCTTTACACCTACAATGGAAGGTTTTAACTATGGCATAGTGGCTCTGCTTTCATTTTCTAGTGAAGTTTAAAAAGAAAAAAAAAGAATCACTAGCTACATTAGCTACATGCATTAAGAGAAAATGATCAACGTAATATATTGAAGGAGTTTTCGTGAAAATGTTGTTGTGGCATCCAAAGAACTTAATGTTGTCCTGGTTGGGATCTTTGCTGCATCCAGTGTCTCTTTGGAAATTGTTGCCTAGAATGTTCCTAGGAACAGCTTAGAGGCCAACTAATCTGCTTAGGACTTAGCAAATCCAACCACAAGAGGCTTACTCATAGATTAAGGAGTTGGAAAAACATAGCTGCAGCAAATCCAGATACAGCCAAAAGAATTTCCCACCAAGGCTGGCTTGAAAAAGAACAAATAAAGATAACCAGCAAACAAAAAGAAAGAGGTGCTGCCAAACCAACACTGCTTTCTCCAAATCAAACAAATCTGGTGATCCATTCTCAATAAAAACACGGGGTGTCAGTTTTGCTCCTATCTTTGTCCCATGCAATTATTTCCACCCCTTTTATTAAACTTCCGGATGGACAGCTGATGTACTGCATCTTACACCAAAAGTCTTCCCAGAAAACCAAATTGATGAGCTTTTATCTTCTATATACTTTTATGTTGACTGACGAGTGCCAATCATGTTTTCTGTGTTTGTAAGCATGATAGTGTATCTTCTAACACATACTGAATTATATGTGATGATGTTCTGTGGATATATTCTGAACATGTTATAGCTAGTCTTAGTTATTTGCTTCAAATGGATGTTGAGTTTTTAGTTAGCATGCGTTGCAAGACTTTCCTGTCCAGGCAATTTATACATGCTACATGATCCAGGGCCAGCATGGATCTCAACGACTAACTGCAAGGACTAAAAATGGATAGATAATCATAGCAGGGAAGGATCTGACATGGTGGCATTTGAGCTTCTGCTGTTATTTCTAGATGATTGTGCAGGGTATTTTGGTTTCTGCATCAGCATGTTTTTTTGCATCCAGAAATTTTGATAGATTCCTCCTCCTTGGTCATTAAAAAGTAATTTTATCTCATGGTGCAAAACACCAATTTTTCCAGATCAAAGATTGGCATTCATGGTCATTTCAGCAACAGCTTGTACATGTGTTCATTAAGATTAGCATTTTTTTTCTCCTTACTGCAACAGCATGTATATATGATAGATCCATTTGGCTGTATATGATGATTAATCCATTTGTTTTTAATAGTGATTGATCCTTTCGGGTTTTTTATACAACGTTGAGACGGTTTCTGCGGTCATATTATGATAATTTAATTTTGACCCCCTATTTTTTTGAAAAATTAGAAAAAAATCAAAAAACAATTTCCAAGAAAATTTTCTTTTCGTCTTCCCATTTTTTCTTTTCTCGGTATTTGGATATCCAAGAATCACAATAACTTCACCAAGCTTCAGCAGCAATTCCCAGAAACAACAGTAGTGTCTTCAAGCTAGGATCAGTGTTGGATTTCTTGACAATTTCCTGAGCCCCAGCCTGGATCTTCTCCCAAGCTCTAACTGTCAAACCAGTAAATCTTTGGTGACCAGAAAGTTTTGTTCCCAGGTTTTGGTAACAAGAAGATCTTGGGTCTTAAAGAGGAAGAAAATAAAAAAGACAGAGGAGGAACAAGAAAGGAGACAGGGGGGGCTAGTTGATTTTTAAATGGGGCTGGAGACAAGAATAGAGAGAAAAAAAGAAAAAAAAGGAGGAGAAAGAGATTAAAAGACGATACAGAGGGAAACACCAGCGAAAAAGAGAGAGAGAGGAGGCAAGTTCCAGAAGCAGATGCTGTAGAGGCCAAGGAGCAACATCTTTCCAGATGGTGGTATGTTTCTCTAGGCCTCTTTGCTATGGTTTGTAGCTATAGAAAGAATAAAGATGATAATTGCTTTCGCATGTAAAGGGAGCTCCTTTAACCACCAGGATGCATTTCTTTTCTTGGGAACGTTCACTGTTTAGCTATCACAGGGACATGGGCATATGAACATTGTGTTTAAAGCTACGCTTACAAGTGTCTTTTTAAAAAACAAATTAACTATTCAACATCGTAAAAAATAACTGAAAAAAAAATGATTGTCAATATCCAAGAATTAAACCAATGAAAGATGAAATAAAAAAAATTTAATGAACAGAACAAAGTAAAAATAAAAAAAAAATACCAGCAAACATTGTTGATAAAATTAAAAAAAATAAGCTCATAAAAGGTTCAAATCAAGCAAATCTCGAAGAAACTTTTAAACTTAAGTGAATTCTTTAAAACTTCAAACTATTAAATTCAACTAAAAAGGTCAATATAAAATAAATTTAATATTTAAAGGTGAGATTAATTAATTTAATTAAAAATAATAATTTTAAAAGAACAAGATCTAATAAATAACACCAAAAATCAAGGCAACTTGAAGATTTTGAATGGGTACCGAGTTTGAAGATTTTGAATCTACAACATCTCCATGACCAACGTTAAAACCCATCAAAAACCGTCACAGTAAGAGGAGCAGATGAAAGAAAAGAAAAGGACGGGAAATAATCACCGCCACGACAGCTGCGGTTGCCGCCCACATCAAATAATCACCGTCATGAAGGGGGTTTATGTGGGATATGTGGGTTTGAAGGAACCTGCAAAGGGAGAAAGAAATTGTTCAGGGTTTGTTTTTTATTTAGAAAGTACAGGATTTCTTCAACCTTGCAGATTTGGAGACAGATTGCTTGCAACTTGTTCAGAAAATTAAGCTCTGAATATTATAGAAAAAACAACTCCCTCAAGATGTCCTTAACTGTTTTTATTTATTTCTTTTTCAATATCGGTTTTCCTTACCGTAAATAAATTAATTGTAGTTTTTTCTTATTATCTTTTCCAAGACATTAATTTTAATTCTCTTAAGATATATAAATTTCGTGTTTCTAAACACTTATTTAAAGACACATGTCATGTCTCATGCCCGGTAAATCAATAAAATGATATTTTTTTTATTAGAAAATAATCTATAATAATTAAGTTAAGATTTTTAAAAATTAAGAGTTTATCTTAATTTGAATAAATAAATAAATAAATAAAAGGGATTTTAGGTGATTTAGTCTTGTCTTTTTCAAGAGACTTGAAGCCGTCAACGTACGCTCCACAGCTAGGAACCTTCAGCTTCCTCTTACAAGGGATTTGAAGTGATTTTACTTCAACCGTTTAGAAGGAATTTTCAGAGCCGCCTCTAACTATTGTATGCTACCAACAAACACGGCAGCCGAAAAGCATCAATATCAGTCTATAGCTTTGTAAATTCGAAGTAAAATTGCTAAATAAGGATATTAATAAAATCACTCATTTCTTTATATTTTTCTTTCTTTATCATATTTTTCTCTCATCTTGATTTTACATCCAAAACTTCAAAATGACTTCATCGGGACTTAGAAACACTTTATAATATTTCAAAGAAATTCATAAGAGCTTAGGGAAAATTAGAAAATGAGCTTTCCGTTAAATATTGTTACTAATTAATAGCAAGATATGCAAATTAATTAGGTGAGATGAACAATTAAAGTTGATGATGAGATTCTTTAAACAATAAGATCTCTATTATAATTGTCGAAAACTATTGGACCAAATTGTATTTTTTATTTGAGTAGTCTATATTTGTTAGAAACTAATATAAATTATATCTTGTGACCTTACCTAACAGCTTAAACTTTTGGGTTGAGATGATTCTTTGACATAGTATTAGAGCCTTGATGACCAAGCGGTTACGAATTCGAATCTCACCATCCCAATTTATTTGATAAAAATTAAGCACAAGGTAATGTGAGCATGTGCAAATTTCAAGTTCAAATGGTTTTTACTTAAAGATGTGTGTTAGAGAATAATATAAATCATTTTTTAAAACCTCACCTAACAACTTAAGATTTTAAATTGAAATGGTTTTATGCTAAGTTGGAAGTCAGATAAAAAAACATTAAACAAAATTAAACGTAACAAAAATGAATATTTTTTTTAGTGTAGAGAAGATGTTTTTCGTGCGGCATTGGCGATGTCTCCTTGACTTTGACTTGTAGTAATTTCCCTGTGGTTTCATTTGTAAAATGTAACGAGGAAGGGGAAAAGGAAAGAGTGGTTGAGTGAGCGGACTTGCTGGCGGGGGACTTTCTTTTCTTTCAAAGGTTTCATCATTTCCATTGTTGTTTTTTTGAAGAAAAAATCTAGACATCAATCCTTTATTTTTTTCAATTCTCACTCTAATTTTTCTGTAAAACTGGAACTCATTATAATTTGAGGTGTTATTTTTTTCAATTCTCACTCTAATTAAATTCTTATATTTTTAAGTTTTTATTATCATTTTAATATTCTACATACATTAAAAATAAAAAAATATATAAAAACATCATTTTAATATATTTTTAATTAAAAAATATTTTTTAAAAGCACCACCAGACCACATTACAAAACTCACACTTAATCATTCTCTCTCTAACTTCATCATGGCTCTTTTTTTTTTAATCTTTCCCTCCAAAAACTCCAACTATGTGACAAAAATTCATAGAATTAATTAGGGAAAGTTTAGCAAATTATATAATTCACGCGTAGCTTCTCGTGTCTGCTCGGTTAATTTGCGAGGAAATTCCTAATAGGCGTAGGAGGAAATTAATGTTTTTTCATTCTTTTATTTTTATTTTATTAAAATAATCTTTAATATCCTAATTCTTACTCTTTTCCTTCAACTTTCATGGCAAACACACTGCTGGCCTTTTTCTAAAAGAACGCGGATGGGGCACCAATTTCCTTCCTATTTAAAGGAACGTCTCCTTCTAGTTCGACATGCAACGAGGAGGAGGATCTACTGCTGGTGTGCATGCTCCTTGGTCCCAGTGCTTGTGCCCTTTTCATGGATGGGATCAGCAAGGGGCAAAGATGCATAAGAGAGATGTACAAGGGTAGGGAAGGGGAAGAGAAAGATCGATATCGACTACCCTTCTTTTTCTCTTATGCATTTTTGTCCCTCGCTAGTCTCACCCATATTGTTACTTTTTTATTTTTTTATTAACGTGAGTGTCCGGGTCAGCTTACACGTATTTCGACTAATTTTATGGGCCCTGAAGTTAACGACCATGTAAGCCTCCAGTGGCTCTGAGGTTTGTGAGACTCGAACCGGTGACCTCTAGAAAACAAACTCAAAACTTGACCAGTTAAGTTATACCCCTCAGGATTGCCCATATTATTAATTTGCTCTAATAAGGCCATGGTGCAATTCACTGAAATAAGGTATGTTCTGGTTTTCTTTTTTAAAGATGTTTATAATTTTCTCCCTCTCAAAAAGGGGAGGGGTTCTTTGTTAGGTGGAAAGAATTTGCAAAAACAGTATGGAAGGGGCAAGAAGGAAGCATGTCGGATTGGAGTGGAAAAGGACGCCATGGGAAGCTGAGGTTGTTGCACACCCCGGAGAATATTTGGTATTGTGCTAACTTGTGTTTTTTACTTTGATGATGAATAAAAAATCATTTGTTTAACTAAATAATTTTTTTTTAATGTTTTAAATATTAGTTTTGTAAAATTTCATTCAAGAAGACGTATTTTATTTATTTATTTTGCATGTAAAAATTTATTTTATATCAGTTTTAATCAATATTAGTTTTTATCAATTTATTTTAACTAAACAATTTATTTTATTTGTTTAACTAAGAATGATATTTTTTTTCCTTTGGGGAATCTTTCGAGCCAACGCTAACTTTTAGAATCCTTAATTTCCTAAAATTATTAGATGACAAATTCAATATTCCACAATGTATATTTTTATTATTTTTAGTCCCCATCACGCATATCCACAAGGTTCGACACATGATGCTTGACAAGCTGTGTACCACCATGGTTGAATGACTATGTTGCTAGTCTATTTGGCAGTGTGGTAGTGGTTGCTTTTCAAATAGCTTTTCGTGCTGAAATACATGTCAATGATGTTTTTTTATTTTTTAAAAATTATTTTTGACATCAGCACATCAAAACGATCCAAAAAGTACAAACCGCACTCAATTTTAGCAAAAAAAA
>Ga0307515_10012262_pt1 | contig 16140 bp, 7 predicted proteins | sample 17_EM_MG_FD_194513 | JGI IMG/M metagenome (GOLD analysis project Ga0307515, IMG submission 194513) | Populus trichocarpa ectomycorrhiza microbial communities from riparian zone in the Pacific Northwest, United States - 17_EM | ecosystem: Host-associated > Plants > Roots > Unclassified | place...
TTCTCTAGATTATTGCTTTCTAGTTTAGTGTAGGATACTTTCCTATCTAGTATTTATTTCTTGTTTTGAGGGTTAGTAGGTTAGCTTCTCTTCCCTATTTATTGTACAAACATACTGCTAGTAATATGAAGAAAAGAGAAAGACTTCTCTCAAAATTCTTCATATATCAAATAGATGTCGGAAAAAAGTAACCTTTTTCAAAGATAGTCCACATCAATACACCGATGTCTGACAATTGTACATGTTAATGCAAATTAGCATTGGGATATCTATATCATTTCTTCCATATAATTAAATAATAATAAACTGAATATTCTATTCTAGTATCATAATTGAGGCCATATAATATTTGGAAGAAGATCTTGCAATAGAGAGATTCAATCATGCAATGAAATTGAAACCAAATTGAGATACAAAATTCTGAATGTATGGTGTGTGCAAAAGTATACCTTAGCTGCTGTAAACCCCACCACAAGCAATACAAATACTTCTCAATAAAGTTGGAGGATACGACATTTTTTTTAACTGCATTTTCAAATATGCCATATTTGAACTCTATGTCATTATCAGGATCACAGTTCTTGAAAACACTTGTACCCCTTGCCCAGGCCTTGTGTTCGCCATCGTTAAAAGTATCACAATCCAGATAAGCGAGCAAGCATTTGACAGGACTATTTTCTTTTCTACATTGTGATTTCCAGCATGACGTATACCTATCAATTGATAGCAAATACCATGAAGCCCCTAAAACCTGCATAAAAAAGAGAAGTAATGATAAGAAAAAAAAATTGAAGTCGTAGCACTGGAAAAACCAAGCGTGTAGCAACAACAAGAAGACAAAATCAAACATACATGGCTGGCCAACATGTATAGTAGCAGATTATATGCAGCCCCAGCCCAAGCTGTCCTGGTAACCACTCCAGTTGCTTTAATAATTTCTGAGCTCAATGGAAAAATGAGATATAATCTGGGAACATATTGTAGCAGAACAATTAAAGCAAGGGCATTGTTCTTATGATCAGTTCGAGAGCTTCTTGTTGCTGGTATAACGAACCATATGACAATCTGCAGTAAATTTCAATCAATTATGCTTTCCTTTTATATAGGTCAGACTTATGAAACAGATGCGACTAAAAAATTCAACATTTACAAATTGAAACTAACAATAGTGCAGATGAGGAAGCTAAGCAGGTTTGCCTTCGTAATGTTTTCAGATGCAGGAATGTATTTCAAAAACAAGCAAGCAATAATACCTACGGATAGAAGTCATAAGAGAGGCAAATTTTTACTTCATTGCATGGTTTTCTGGCTTGTTTGAGTTTCTTTCATTTCCTCTCTAAAATGTTTGCCTGATAGAAACAGCAGGTAAGTTCACAAATGATGCCCATTGTCAAAGTAAACTCAGTTATAATTCACACCATCTGCCACACTATTTATTAATCTTGGAAGCCAAGATGCTGCAAGTCTTAAGCTTCTTCTAAAAAAACTGGTCTCTCCACAAACATCCCGGTCACCCTTCCCTGAAGAAAATAAAAGAACCCATAATACCTTGGCAATCTACTTATACCTCTGCAATTTAACCCACCATCAATTTGCTTTTGATAGTTTCCTTTTCCCATCCTGCGCCATTTTGGATTTTATATATATATATGAGATATTTTGAGATCAAATCATTCCCATAGCCAAACATATTTCGAGTTCACCTATTCAGCTTTTCTTGAATGCTGTCCTATTTCCTCGATGACACAGCTAAAGTTTTATGCTGCACGTGGCTGAAACATGTCTATTTGTAATCCATCAAAATCAAATAAAAGAGGTAGCTCACAAAACTCTAGCAGCACTGGTTGACAATGTACTAATTTCTAGAGGACAACATAAGCACAACTTTTCCATTTGAAGAGATGTGGAATGGGATTTCTGAATAATTGTTTCTCTGTTTCTATTTTACCATAATTGCAAATAAAAGCCAGCACTTGACCACATAACACTACCTATGCTTCTCTTAAATTTCCCAGAAGCCATATATGAAACCCAACTTTTCCATACCTTGAGGTGCAGAACAGACTTCTAAACACCACATGCTCTATGGGAGGATCGCTTCTACAAAGTTCAGATTGTTTTTCTGTTTCTGTTTTCCCATATTTCCAAATGAAAGCCAGTAAAAAACCACGTGACTCTCTTGTGGATTCTCTCAAATCTCCCTACAACTAGAAGGGTTATGACCTAATATTTCATCAAGTTCATTTTTCATTTCATTCGATGTCTGGTGAAATAAAATCCTACTTCCACTATTAATTTTCATTTACTATTTTCCAAATTCTCTTCCTCTGCTCTTACCATGTCTGATTGGTTTACAAAAAGAACACCAGAGACAAAGGAACACACTTGAGAAAGGATTGAACAACCAAAAAGATTGTTCAATTATCGGGATCATCATTTCCTCCATGATCCCCAAGAGCTCCAAGTGAAATCCACTCTTGTTCACTCTCTCCTTAACATCGACATGGAACTTGAATTATCTTCTACCCTTATTCAACTTTTCCAAATTATTCCTCTCCATTTATAAGGAAAAAAAACTTTTAGAACATAGAGATTTTAAGGAAGGAGACATATATATGTTAATTTCTACAAAGCGTATATAAATGTCAATAATAAGCATGTGAAACCAACTCCATTTAAGTAAATTGCATCGTTCAGGGCATTCTTTATTTGTAGATGACCCTATACAGTTTGTTTAATTTGTGCGTGGCTTTTGTTCTCTTCAAACGGGAGGGGCCCATTTGGTTGCCTATAGTTGAAGCCTCTGATATATTAGCATAAAGTAGAACCCTAGTGAATTATAGATAAAATCCTTCAGTTAAATGCTTTTGACTTTAACATCTATAACATTCAAGTAACTAACACAGATTCATATTCAAGGTGGAAAAGCTATGTTGTTTAAAAATTAGAATCAAGTTCATGTGGCGAGTATTATTATCAGAGCATTCTACATCTCTCCAAATTCTCTGTCTATTTTACTCTGGCCACTAGTCAAATTGAATCAACAAGGACCACAAGTGAAGTGTGCTTAAACTGTAGAACAACAATTATTAAAAAGTGATACCTGAGGGAGAGGCAGAGTAGCAATGAGATCAATGAAGAAGTCAGACCTAATATATCTCCTTGCAATCTTCTTTGGGTCCATGACGAGTTCACCCCTTCCAAAGACGCGAGAGCTTGGTGCAACATAAGCAGTCCTAAACTTTATAAGCATGTGCAACCAATAAAAAAGATCCGCAATAGTCCGAAAAAAGGTCACAACAATTCTCAACTTAAAGTCTGTATTCACACATGAAGATTCCCCTGCCCCTCCAACAGTGGGCAAGTAAAAATACAACGGATCAACAAAAAGTGCCATCAAGCATGAGAAAAGGAAAATCTTGTTCCATCGCAATACAATATCACTTCCAGGGTCAAGTATTCTCTGACGCCATGGGGCAAGGTCCTCTGGAAACACCTTAGACCTTCCAATTTCGGAATTTCCATTGAGTTTATTTCTACCACCCACAATCATATTGTCTGCTTTTAGCAATGAAGATGAGACCTTATCAACAGAAGATGACTTTTCTAAGCGTATCGGGTCATTTTTTCCCCACAGGATTTCTTTGTCATGTTTTCCATCAGAATAAAACCTACAAATTGTCGAGCCAAATTGTTAGTGGAAAATTCCAAACTGCGAATGCAATCCCATTAGCATTTCACCTAGGAACAGAAGTATACTTGTCAAGAAATGAACTTGAGCGAATAAACTGTTGACTTCAATAGTTAATTCAGCTTCTAGAATATTAAAGCTCAAGGTTTATTTCAACCAATTGAAACAAAAGATCTTGGCCTCCCCAGCAACCAAATAATGAAAGATCCAAACTTTACTAATTTTATCAGCACTTAAACAATTAAAAACAGCAGTTGTTCTTTACTGTGAAACAAAACTAGAAACATATTCCAAAAAATCACAAAATTCATATCAATTTGTTATCCAGCTCACTGTAAGGACGAAACCCCACCTATGCAAAAGAGTTCTATGAGCCTCCGGTAAAGCAGGAATTCAGGGTATTAGCAGCCAAACAAAGCATTTGCAGAGAAACAAACAGAACACACAAAAGCAAGATCACAAAACAATAAAAGAAACTTACATTACAAGCTTCTCCTTCTTCAACTCCATTAGCAAGAAAAATTAAAAATCTGATCTTTCCCTAAAACCCTAGCAAACCCATAATATCTTTTGGTGTACACTAACAAATCTGAACTACTGAAACCGAAGAGAGTGTTAGCTGGAGATGGGTGAGTGATAGATTTGGTTGGTGCTCTTTTCTGAGTCTTGACAATGAGGAATCAGACATTCACTGAGTTTAACAGACTGGGGTTTTTTGTTTTTAACCTTTGTTTATGCTTAGCTGGGAATAAATAATGGTGTCCAATTTGAGGAACCCTACAAGACTGTTGTTCAGTAAGAAAAAAGTTTGACCCATTAATATTTGTTTAATGTCGCAGCAGCAAAATTAAGATTTTAATTACCAACACCACCAATCAGCAACGGGCTCCCACTTGGGACACTGTTGTGCCTGAAAAAAAAAAGCGATTATGTTCTTTTTTACAGGAAAACAGTTGTGTAACACAACTGTTTTCCTGTCAAAAAGAACACAACTTGTGTTCACACTGAATTTGATCCCAGTTGGAACATTAGAAGTTAAGATTGTTTCTCTAAGGCCATAATTTCTTCGGTTCATAGGCCCAATTTCAATGCTTTCAAACCACTCCTGTCTCTATTCTATTCTTGGAACCTTTCTGCTGACTCGGACTTAATCGTGTGTTGATAGCATTTTCAACAAATTTTTTTATTTTAAAAGCTCAATCAGTGAAGTGAAAAGTTTATATATTTATTTAATTAAATACGTAGAGAGTTATTCATGCAATTGGAACAAATTACAAAACTAATTTTAAATCAATTAAAATTAATTATTTAAATTTGTGAATTGGATCATGAACTCAATCGAGTTAAATAATTTTTTTGTAATTTTTTATTTAATACCCTTGTAGGATTAAGAACTAATTAAATATTGAAGCATTTGATTGAGATCATGACAAACCTACAAGTTAATAAAATTATGTTGTTCAATCAAAAATTAATAAAATATTAAATGATAAAATTTAAAAAAAAAACAAAAACATCAATAAAAATTCTATTATGAATGATTAAATTGGTAAAGAATAATAAAAAAAAAAGGAGAAAAAAACCTAAGCATGGAGCAAGTTGGCCTTGGAGCACAGGCTTAGAGCAGCTCATGCACCTGAGCCTGTTTAATTTTTTATTTTTTATGGGGTGGACAGCATGTCATCCACCCTTAAGTTTTTTTAGAAAAAAAATAGCATGCAATGTGTTACCTACTTTGCCTACATTTCAACAACCAAAAAGTCAAGTTATAGGTGTTTTACATCCAAAAAATCTATTTTCAATCATTTTTTTTAATCCAAGAACACTCTTTACACCTTGAAAAACCTATTCATGACCTTGGGGAACCCAAAAATCACACTGAAAACCTGAAAAAAAATGAAAAAAAAACAAAACTTCTTAAGCTTAAATCTACCATCTCAGACAAAGTTAAAGGCAAAGAACACCTAAGCTAAATTCTCCTCGTTTAACAGAATACATTGACATCAAAATCACTCTTTTTTTCGTGGCTAGAATCGGTGTCAGCTGTGACTTTTTCTATCTACTTTCAGAATCCAACTACTCTCCCTCTCTTCTCTCAAATTAGGGACCAAGAAATAAGGAAATGAAGTCTTGTACCAAAATTAATTTTTTAAAATATTGAGAACCTAAAGTTTATAATTTGAAAGTTTAAGGACCAAAGTAAACTTTTTATTCTAATTTTGAAACAACCCCTACTTTTCTCTATCCTTTTCACTTTAGTTCTCTGTATTTGAATCATGCATTCCTCAATAAATTAGCTTTAATTGTCATCAATTTAGGTCTATAAGGGTATAATTAAAAAAATATATAGGAAAAAAAAAATTCATTATAGCAATCCACAATAATATATTTTTGTGTGGATAATGGCATGGTAAATAGTGCTTTCACCTCGTCTTTTATATTATAGTTAATTGTTGAAAAATTAAAACATGATATTTAAACATAAATAAAATTGTTCTTGTTTTTTGGTTCAATTGTCTTCAAGCACCTTTTAGATGCTTATAGATTACATATTGTTTATTATTCATGTTTGTTTGGTTAGTATCTTTAAGTAAAAAAAACGAATAAAAAAAGGACAAAAACATATTTGGTTTGAGAGATAAAAATAGAGATATCAAATAAATTTGTTTATGTGATAATTTTGAAGTAAATTTTTATACTTTTAAAATAAAAAATAAAAAAGATATGTCTCTTTTATCTCCACTATTTTATATTTTCTAGCTCGATATAATAACTAAATACTATAGTTTCTAGTATTTTTGTCTTACTTTCACCCTAGAGAAAGAAGTAATTGTTTTTTTTTAATGGTAAGAGTCCAATTTTTTTATGGCAAAAAGAACAATAATAATAAACATGTACATTATATTTTCTTTATAAGAACAAATTGCCATAGAGTTTCTTCCCTGTTTGGGAATTATAGGGGAAGGGGATTTTCCTGTAATTTTTTTTTTTTGTCTGATTTTTTAGGAATTTCTTTTATTGAAAATAACAACATGTGGTGCGTAAGTTACAAATATTTGGTGTAAGTTTCTTTTAATAATGTAAGTTTCTTGAACATGCTTCGGTTGTCGACCGTTGGCAATGAATGAGACAATGTTTCCCACCACCATGATTTTATGTTTCAATCATTTTTAATGCGAAATTAAGGAAATAATTAAATGCTTTTTTTATATATATAATTAAATGCTTTATTACAATGACCATAACCGGACCCTTGATGAGTTGGCAATTTGGCAAATCCTTGATAAAGAAAGGGTATTTGCAGTGGCAAAGCTGCATGCTTCATGGGAAGAGTGATTGATGGAGTCCATCCTATTTGCTTGAGGACTAAAAAGTAAAAACACAATATTAATTAATACAGTCATTGCAGATCCTCTATATTTAACTCATTATTACATCATTAACATAATATTTTAATATCTTTGCGACTTAATTTTTTCATTAGATATAAGACCAAGCCTGGGGTGAACTCGAAAAATGATCTTGGTCAATAAAATTAACTTAAACTTGTTTAAAAAACTATAAAATGAAATTATTTAAAAAAAATCTTAATAATTTTTACTAATACAATGTGTGTAGACCCAGTTTAACATGTTAAGTTATAGCATGTAGATTTTTTTCTCTAATAACTTTTTTTTTTCACACCACAAAGAAAAGAATTTGTAGTTATGATTAAACAAATCCCATCAATTATGTATATATGCTATTTTTTTATATATTAAATTATAAAAATAAAGGGCATTGGTGTTTTATTGTGCTCTTTGAGAGCTTGCACTATTGATTTGCATAGTGAAAGCTTTGTTTTTTTGTTTTTTTGGTTTTTGAGTTTTTTTTGTTTGTCCTTTATTTTCTTTCTTTTTATTTAGTTTTTTAACATTGTGTTGATATGAGATTGGTCTTTGCGATTGATTCTTATGCATGTGTATGAGAACTTTGCGATGTCAGGAAAATATTATGTCGCTCGGTCAATGTTTAATTTGAAAAAATGAAATTCAATTTCATTCCTAACATCAGGGATTGATTCGCATGGTCAAGGAAAGTTTTTTTTTGTCACCCAACTATTTTTTTTTTCTAATTTAGTCCTTTCACATTAACTTTTCTTTAGGATTTGACTTGGTAGTTTGTTTTGGTTACATATATATAGGGTTCTCGTGACGTCAAAAGAAAAATTTGGCACTCAATCGATGCTTGATTTGGCAAAATAAAATAAAATTATGTTAATGTAAAACAATGAAGTGTTAAAAGATAAAAATTGAAAGTAAAAAACCTATAGTGAGCTAGGGTAAACGGGCAATGCAAATTAGTTGGCGCGTGTGGAGGCTAGTCATTGCTTTTTGGAGGCATGTGCATCTACCTTCGGTGGTGGAACATCGCCACCGTTGGTTTTGTTGGGAGCATCATGGTGAGTTCTTCCAGATGGTACGGCACGTATGACGATTGATGGCGCACTGTTATGCCAAAAAACAAATTTGTCATCTTATTTTGGTTTTTTTTTTCTTCAAATTTGATCATCGTTATTTTGATTTCTACTTTTTTGCTCTAGGTACTTCATTAAAATTGATTGTTTTTTCAATTTCTTCATTTGACATTGTGTTAGCTAGGAATTAAGTGTTTTTTTTAATGAGGTGATTCTGGTTTCATAACCCAGATCACAAGTTTGAAATGTTAACTCGGGTTGACATTGATTTTTTTCTTACATCGATTTTCTTTGTCAATTTCATCCTTCAATATTGGGTTTGTTAGAATTGAGTTTCATGATTTTCTTTGTTTTCCTTCGTAAGAGGTTATCATGGTCTCATGATCTAAGTCACGAGTTTGGCGGGTTAACTCGAGTGACTTGAATATTTTTTTTAGGTCATTATTTTTTTAAGATTGAATAACTTTTCATTTTCGTCATTTAATATTGGGTTAGTTTGAGAATTGAGATTCATAGTTTTTTCCGTTTTGCCTTCTACTAGGTTATTATGTTCGCATGATCCAGGTTGTGGGTTTGGCAGTCTTGCCTGATTTTATAGGTGTTTTTTTTATTCTTTTTGTTAATTGACTTTTCTTTTATTTTGTCATTCTACATTTGAATTCTTGGAAATTAGACATAGTAATTTTTTTTATTTTGCTTTCTATAATGTTATCTCAGCCTCACGATTTGGGTCACATGTTTAGCAAGCTAACTCGAATTGATTTTTTTTAATTTTTTTATAAAAATTTATCATTTAGCATTGTGTTGTCCGAGAATTGATCTCTCGTAATTTATTTTTTTGCAAGCACTCTTTTTATGTAGGCCATCATAATTTTTTTTATTTTTTTATTTGATTTATTTATTTTCATCGTTTTTTTTTCTATATCATATAATTTGTATGAAGCTATCTTATTGGATCTAGTTGGTTTTGTAATCTAAGTCACAACTCGCAGCTTAGCTCGGGACAATAGGCAAATCCCATCAGTCATGCACTTTATATGGTATCTACTATATGTGATTTTTTTAATATTTAATTATACAATAGAGTTTTTTTATATTGGTTTACAGATGAGTTAAGATTGGATTTTATTTCTAAATGAATTTAGATGCTCGTATCTTGCATTAACTTTGTGCATTTAAAAAAGCAATTTCATTGACCTTGATCAGGTCAACAAACAGAAAGCAAACCTACTGCTGGTAAACTGCAGAGACGGTCATGGCGCTGCTGCACGCCACAAATTACTAATGTAGCTTATGAGTTATGATAGTGAAGAACTCTGAGAAGCCCTCTGAGCCCCAATAAAATAGCCCTTTCACCATGATATCAAGCACACGACACTGCAGAAGATTTAATCCATGGGGGTTTCTCTTGTGTAAAAGAAAGATATTTGCATAATCCAGTCATTGAATCCCAAATAAATAAATAAATAAAAGGGCATGTATTTGCAATTTTCCTTCTGACAGCAACAAGAAACATTATTTCTCTGCATCAAGAATTCAAGAGTTACGTTACATGCAAGGAGAAAACTGTTAAGAGCCATCGAGTGAAATGCAAGTATGAGGCCGACAAATTTGTCTATATTTGGTCATTAATAATAGCAAAAAGAAAATTGATTGTTCAAAGTGGTTAAACAAAGAAAATAAAATGTTTATATTATCTGGCTTTCAAAGAACACAGGGTAGTGTTCGTCTGACAACTATACCATCTTTGACAAAGAAATGTATTTGATTGATGAAGAATACGGAGAACACCAAAGTTGAAGATTAATTATTACACAATTCAAAATCAAAATAGAATTCATTGATTAATTTCATTAGGCTGCGAAGCGGACATATATGAAGCTTCTTGAACTTCAAATGTGATGAGGAACATTGATGTGGGAGGCTATCTTGGATTTTGGACAATGATAATCTACTTGACCAAGGACAAAATCTGCCGATGACATGAAGGCCATCTCTTGTGAGATTTGGATATAAGAAGGCCAAGCTAGTCATGTAATGTTCTGGAAAAATGCAATGCTGTGCATACAAGTAAATCATACAAACTTAGAAGTCTATAATTCAGATACACAGGGACATGATGTCGTGGGTGTCTCGGGACAACAAAACCAAGGAAAATTATGAATTCTGAATGCATGGTCTTTACTATTTATCCAACCTTGGAATTATGGAAGAGGTCAATTTATGCGTCACCATCAACGTTAACATCACTTTCTAAATTTCTTAGTCATAATCTTTCCTTCCGTGTAGCAATTTGTTTGAGAAGTTTATGCAACGTAGTTTTCAGAAACGGATTACACCGGGGATCGCGCGGCAATAGGACTTCTTTATTGACAAGGGATCGATTCGTGCTGATAGAAAAGAAATCAGGTGGTTAGTTTGCTTTATCTCTGTAGGTTTTGTAGCAGATCAGACGCCTGCTTTCTTTATGGTTCCACAGATTTATTCATCTATCCAAGATTCCTGAAAATTAATCAAACATGATGGCAGCACAGAGAAAGACATCACATGATTTGATAATTTAAATTGAAATCTACAGCTGATTGAATATGTTTTCTTCTTGTGTCACAGATTGTATCTCCAGAAAATGGGGGAGAAAAGGAACAGGAAAAAAAAAAAACAATCTGTCATGAAACGAAAATTTGACCTCAAATTAAGGAAAAAACATGAATCTGTCATCTTTGTAAATTTTAAGAACTGAATTATAAGATGAACCTGTGGTTGTAAAAGTAAGTTATGTGCTATACATGTCCTGATGTATCATTTGATTAGCCCTAAATCAACACCTTCCCTCCTAACATGGATGAGATAAATGGAGTAAAACCCAAAGCTCCAAGCTCATGGCCCATGTTTTCCTAGTTTTCTGTTTCCCTATGGTCATTTTAGATATCTTCTTCCAGAGTATGTGTAACCTTTGGTCCTACTGATGCCGTAGCAAGGCCTTGAAGCAACTCGATGACATCAGGCGTATCATCGAGATAGTATTTTGCCTTGCTTGGCTTATGACCGACAGTGCAGGCAAACACTTCTGCAATGGGTGGCAATGATGGATTGTCAAAAAGTCTTGCAATGCTCTCGAACATATCCTCGTCTGACCTGTCATCGCCGATGCAGAATAGGAAATCCGGTGACTTGCCCTTACTTCGCATGCTTGAAATAAGGTCTTCAACAACTACACCTTTGCTTACTCCCTGAAATTCACCAAAAAAGAAAGGTCAAGGATATATAACCCAACTTCTCCAGATTTATATGGGAAGTCAAGGATCATAACCTAACTTCCCATTTATGAAACAACCAAATCTTACTCAACATCAATTAACAGTGCAGGTGCCTCTTGAATGACAGCAAATATGCAAAGATAGAAAGATAAAACTACAATGCAACTTCTTTCTTTTTGCAGTAGACATAGTAACATATTGTATCACTAGACAAACTGCATGTACTACAGATACAGTTGAACCAAAATAACCACAGCCCATATAATTTCATATTCATAAAGCAAATTTCTTTCTCCATCTGAACTTCAGTGACTAATGCAATTCAGAAACACATCTTTCTCTCTTTCACTTCAGAATCCCATTTATGAAACAACCAAATCTTACTCAACATCAATTAACAATGCAGGTGCCTATTGAATGACGGCAAATATGCAAAGATAGAAAGATAAAACTACAATGCAACTTCTTTCTTTTTGCAGTAGACATGGTAACATATTGTATCACTAGACAAACTGCATATACTACAGATACAGTTGTACCAAAATAACCACAGCCCATATAATTTCATATTCATAAAGCAAATTTCTTTCTCCATCTGAACTTCAGTGATTAATGCAATTCAGAAGCACATCTTTCTCTCTTTCACTTCAGAATATCAAACCTCTAGTGGCTGGCACCATAACTACTAAATTGAAAATAGTTCAATACGTTTCATTACCTGCGGTTTCACCTCAACAATCTGTCGGCCCCTTTTAACAACCACAGGCTCGTTAGCAAGGACACTCTCCAAGTGATCAAGAAGCTCTTTAGCCTGGCAGCCGCCGAAATCAGGGTCCGCGTCTTGATAGTGCCAAACTAGTGCACTTTCTTTGTGCTCTATGAAAGACCCATCAGTTGTCGCTGTGTACACCTCCATGACAGGTTCTACAGTCTTTTTCCAATCACAATCCATTGCGACTGAGCAAGTCTCCCATTGGGAATCCCTTGTCCACCTAAATGTAAACAGGATCGTCAAGAGCTAAAATAGATAACACTCAAATCCATGCATCACATAAGCTAATGAAATACAAAAGACTATACCTAGTAAAGTAACCATGCTCAGCTGAGATACCCAATTTCTCACATGGAGAGAACCATTTGCTTAGAGGATCCCTTCCTCTGCCGCTCACAATGAAAACAATGTTCTTGGGATCGCTGCATAAGCAATTCAGGATTGAAATAACTTCATTTCTGGGTGTTTTGTCAACAGCAGACTTTGGCTTCATAGTTCCATCATAGTCTAAAAGGATTAACCGGCTGTTTGTATTGTTATAGGCAGCAACAACTGTTTCGACCGTAAGCATTCTAAAGTTTTTTCCCACGGCAGCAGCTCTGAAATTCAAACCAAATCCGACATTGTAATACCTCTTGAGATGATGCTCTTTGCAAGCTCTATCAAGGTCCTGATCAAAACTCCTCGCCCAAAAAGCAACGTCGTGAGAGCTAATATAATTATAGTGCTTCTCGTGGCGCAAATGTTTCTCTTCATCCTTCATGTGGATACCCACATACATGGCATCAGCCACAGCATTTACGTCCCAAGGATTGACACGATATGCCCCGCTGAGGGACGGTGAGCATCCAATGAATTCTGACACAATTAGGAAACTTTTCCTTTGATCCGATTCATTAATCCCCAATGCCTTGTCTAAAACAGGGCTGCCCTGCCTACAAACAGTGTATTTATATGAAACCAAATTCATCCCATCCCTAACAGCATTAACCACACAACATTCAGATATCGCATAGTACGCTGCTTTCTCTAGAGCGCTTAATGGATCATTAATAAAAACAATTGGCTCATAACCTTCTTTACCGTATTTATTATTGATCTGTTGAGCAATGACACTGGTCTCTAATCTGACTTCTTGCACATCCTTACCCCGACTTCTGGCCGGATTAGCAATCTGGACTAATACCACGCTCCCTATCAATTCCGGATGCATTTCCAAAAGTCTCCCCATCGCTGAAAACTTCAAGCTAATACCTTTAAACATATCCAGATCATCCACACCAACCATCACAACTTTCCCTTCAAATTTCTCCTTCAATTGTTTGGCCAAAGTAGCAGTCTGCTCCATATTCAGATCCGACTCAAGCTGTCCCATATGAATTCCCACAGGCAAGATCTTAATATTGATAGTCTTACCACAGTAATCAAGACCAATGTAACCCCTTTTGCACTGATAATCAATGCCCAGCAACCTACTACAACAAGACAAGAAATGCCTAGCATAATCAAAAGTATGAAACCCAATAAGATCACAGTTCAAAAGAGACCTCAAAATCTGCTCCCTAACAGGTATAGTCCTATATATCTCAGATGATGGGAATGGACTATGCAAAAAGAAGCCAAGTTTAACTCTAGTGTACCTATTCCTCAAGATACTAGGCAGCACCATAAGATGATAGTCATGCACCCAGACAGAATCCTTATCAGGCCAAAGAATCTCAGCTACTTTGTTTGCAAACAATTGATTAGCTACTATATAACCCTCCCAAAGCGACTTATCAAAACGTACACCGCCATGACTAGGCGACAAAGGCAACATATAATGAAACAAAGGCCATAAATAGTGCTTACAAAATCCATGATAAAACTTGTTCTTTTGATCAACAGTCAAGAAAACAGGGACGCATCTAAACTTATGAAACATCAATTGTGCAACCTCTTCTTGATCTTCCTTTTCAACATCAACCTTTAACATCCCCACGTACCAAACTTCTGTATTAGCAGGAAACCCGTCTTTTAACTGCAAAACAAGACTATCCTTGTCAAATTCAAAAAACCAACCTTTTGTTCCTTCATTCCGGTACCCTCTTATTGGCAGCTGATTTGCCACAATGATCCTTCGTTGTTTGGACACAACAGGACCTTGACCATGTTCATCGCCAACCTCATATCCAAGTTCATTCATTACAGCAGGGATCCGTTCCAGTCCACGAAAATCATTAACCGAAATCATATCCAAGCTGTCTTTACAGGACTGTGTAATCATGTTCTTTTCGAATCAAGAAACCAAAGAAACAATTCAAGAAAGCTAAAAAAGAGAAGCCAAGAACGCTGGTTTTAGGCTGGTTGATAATGAAGATAAAGAAAGAGGGGAAGGTTTGTATTTGTACGAATGATTATAGAGAGAAAACATGGACAGATTGATTTGATTTCCATTATAGTGAAGAGAGAGAAGAGAGCGCTGTATTCTGGAAAGAAAATCAAAGATGGATAAGAACCACGAAGAGGCAGGCTTGAAGGGTGTATTTATACGGTCTGTGAACAATGAGGTGGATTGGACGGTCGACATTTGATTTTTGAGGGTTTTTTATGGTGGGGTCTACTGGCGACTGTTTAGTACTGCACAGTAGCTGACTATCGGCTTGTCTTTGCATCTGTTTACCGATAATAGCCGGTTACTTTCCGGCCCTGTAGGTTACTGAAATGGGAAATAAATAAAGAGAGCACGTGATTTAATTTAACTGTGAGCACCCACAAATCTTTCACGCTTAAAAAATAGTTCGGGCAAGTGCTTGTTTTTAAAATATCTTAAAATAATATTTTTATTTGTTTTTTAAATTTTATTTTATCACAAACAAATCAAAATAATCCAAAATCATAATAAAAAATTAATTTAAATAAAAATATTTTTTACAATAATTATCATCTTTTATTCAATAATAATATTTTGAAAGTCAAATTGAGTTTATTGTTGAAGGCATGGCGTTGATTATTCTAATAGGATAAGATCACAGCACTTATCTTGTGGGTTAGCCTAAATCAGGAAAGACCATTATTTGTTTTATTTATTGACGGAAATAACTGTAAATAAATTGCGTGGATCAAGGGGTAATAAATAATAGAAAGAAAATTAAACAAACAGTAATTGTACCAAAACAACGAAACGATAACACGTGTGTGGTTCAGCTTTACAGCTAAGATAGGCTTTACTCGGTCATAGACGGTGAATTAGGAGGAAGCAGGTAGATATCTACTGCCTCCACACGGTTGGCACGTGTAGAGACGCCTCCTTAGAACGCTCACAAATTATTTTCCGTACTTCTTCTTACGTTACTGGTAGCGCGTCGCGCTACGCCACCGCTGAAAAAAGAAAACATGTTTAGCCGAAAACTTTTAATCTGAATTTTCACTTATTTTGAATTCCAAATTAAATTATGATACTCGTCGACTTATTAGCGACTTGTTAGGTAGTTTTTTTTCTTTAATAATATTATTTTTTTAATATTAGAATAATGAGATATTAAATGGTACGGGATATATAAGCTTATCTCATCAAATTCATAATTTGTATTATGAACTCCAATAAATTTACCCACTTTTTGAATTTTTTTATCTAATTTTATAATAATTAGAATATATATTTTTAAAAGATAATTTAAATTTCAAAAAAATGTATTTTTTTTTTCAAAATTACATTTTTTTTTGTTTATATATTTTCTTGTTTTAAGAAACATGTTTTTTTATTAGCAACGTAAATTTTTGAATAAAAACTATAGGAAATTCAAATAAATATTTTAAAAAACTTCCAAGAATTTAATTTAAGAAGACGTATCTCTTCAATCAAAACCCCATTTTTTTCATGTTTTTTTTACAATTTCTTTAATAATATTATTTTAACTATAGACCAAGACTTGTTTGGGTTTAATTAATATTTTGTTTTCATCTAAGATTCAAGGCTGTTTAG
>Ga0307515_10012263_pt1 | contig 16140 bp, 8 predicted proteins | sample 17_EM_MG_FD_194513 | JGI IMG/M metagenome (GOLD analysis project Ga0307515, IMG submission 194513) | Populus trichocarpa ectomycorrhiza microbial communities from riparian zone in the Pacific Northwest, United States - 17_EM | ecosystem: Host-associated > Plants > Roots > Unclassified | place...
TTGCGTTATCAAATACACACCTAATAAAACAACATTATGGGTCTCTCTGTTCTTAGTTTTGTTTTTCTCCGAGTTTGGGAGGAACCACTAACAAGCCGACTAGCAAAAGTTGAGAATAAGAAAACAGAGTGTAGTCCTCTGCTTTGGGTGCATGCTGGGCTTACAAGAGACCCATTAAAAGTTTGCAACTCTCACTCTCCCCGTCTATAATCATAGAACAAAGAGTCTCATACAGATTTTAGTTCTAGAGAGCGTGCATGATCTTGTAGAAGCTAGCATTATGAGGTAGCTTTTGTGCTGAGAGAGAGAGAGCTCAAAAAGGGACAAATTCTGCAACTTTGAGTAAGAAACAATTTAGCGTTCTTTTCTTTCTTACGAGTCTCATTATGATCACTAGTTACCATTTTTAATTTGATTTTATGTAATTTCCCCCCTTGATTATAGCAAAAAAGCATCCCTTTTCTGTATTCATTGATTCCTAATCTATAATATTATTTTTTTATTCTTAATCCCAATTTTGTTTATTTTGGTCTCAGATTCTCTCTCTAAAAACAGAGGATTTATGTCGTCTGGGTTTGATCTATTGACTGGAGCTCCAAAAAAGCTCTGCCTCTGGCTTTCATCACACACACTCTGCATCAGTATCTGCCTTTTCAATTCTTTTTACATGAAAACTTGGTCTCTTCAACAGAACTTTTTGATCATTTCTATACGATTAAGATCAAAACGGTATGTGATTTTTTTATAAGTGATGATATAACATTGATTGTGTTTGTTTTTGTGACTGATGATGATGTATGTTTCGATGGGTTGGTTTTGGTTTTTGATTTGTTGTGGTCTGTTTGTATGTTTTTGTTATGCAGGAATTACAGTTGGGTTCATTGCTTTAAGGACTCCTTAGGAAAACGTTTCTTGTTTCCAATTTTGGGTTTTAGGGGTTTTTGGGTTTTAGTTTTTTCTTGATACTCAAGTTTTTTAGATTTGCTTTCTTTCTTTCTTTCAATTGTTTTTTTTCCATTTCTCTCTTTTATCTACCAATTTTAAATTTCACAAAATGCCAGGCCTTCAAAGGCCAATTTTGGATCAAGATAGGATTTTTGATCAAGAGAAGCAAAAGAAACCAGCCATGGAAAGCAACATGAAAGCTTCTAGGAAAGTTCGAATAATATGTCATGATCCTGAGGCCACAGACTCTTCAAGTGATGAAGATGAAGAATACTTTGATCGGTGTAATCGTTGGAAGCAATTCATTAGGGAGATCACCCTCCCAGTTTTCCCATCCAAGTCCATTCTTGAGGGTCCTTCACAAGACAAAACTGGTGTATGCAAAAGCAATATTATCATTTCTAATTCTCTTGATAATATTAGACCTCGGAGATCATCAGCAATCTATAAAGGTGTTCGAAGAAGACCATGGGGGAAATATTCAGCCGAGATTAGGGATCCATTTCTAAAGATTCGTTTATGGCTCGGGACTTATACAACTGCGGAAGAAGCTGCTGCTGCTTATAAGAAAAAGAAGGTAGAGTTCGACAGCAAAATGGCATTGGAGAGAGCTAATAATTTGCATGTTGATACAAAGGTAGTATCTGAAGAATTCGATGGCTTATGTTCTCATCCGTCTCCATTGTCTGTGCTTGATGTCTCTACCATGACCTCACTTGGTCATGGGCTTGAAAGCAATGTGGAAATGGTGGCCAAAGAGTGTAATATGGAAAGTTCAATCAAAGAAGAAAGCTGTGTAGAAATGATTGAAGACGGCTCCGAAGAAGTGCAATGCATTTCGGATTTATGGGAAGAGCGAACGTTATCACCATCAGTTAGTCAAGAGTTGCTTGGTTTTGATCAACAGTCTGAAATTGGGCAGTTTTTTGATGGTTTCATTAATGGAGAAGGTTTTTCTATGCGCGATAACACTGAGCCAGTCAGTTCTCCTATGGATGGGGTGATGGATCTTCCGGACATTGAACTTGAGACGCTTGCTTTTGTTGAGGAAACTCTCAATTTTGCTCACCAATAATGTTTGTAGTTGTTACTCATTTCAGGTGCATTTTTAGCGTATATCATAAAATAAAATAGCGAGGAAGGGAGTTCTTGGGTTTTTGCTTGAGAGCCTTTCGCAACTCTCTGAGAGAGATATGCTCCATTTACGAGTAGCTACTGCTATCTTCTTGTTGAGAATCTGAATATTCAAAAAAAAAAAAAATTTCTTTCAAGTCCAAGTTTGTTTCTTTTGATGTCATTGTTTAGATTCTCCGGAAAGGTCTCGGAAGGTGGCATCTTTTGTCTTCTCTTCTTTTCCTAATTACTTAATTAAATCTTGGCCTCCCACCATGATTTGTCGTTGGAGATGGATGGAGGTCTTATTCATACTTTGTTAAGAGAACGTTTCAAGAGGGGCATTCTTCCGCTTGGAAGAATTCCAAGAGATTGTTCTTTCGCACCATGCCATGCCATGATGGATTCCAACCACTATTTACTAAAGTATTTATCTCAACGTTTCAAATTTTTCATCAGAAAAGTTGGGTTTGTGGTCTACAAATTTATAGAAAAATATTATGATATAATTAGTGATATTTTATTAATTATATTTTAGATTTACTTTAAAGAAAAAGATAAACATAAAAAGAGGAATGAAAAAAATTAAATTTATTATCAACCAAAAGTGATAAAAATATATCAATTTCTGTCTTCTAATTATATATATATTTTTTTAAATAGACACAAGAATTAACTAATAAAATATTGTTAATTATTTTTTAAGTTATATAAAATCTCTCCACAAAACCAACTTGACGCATGAAGTTACACTAGCAAAATATATATATATATACAGGTCAGACCTGTCTTGGAATATATAAATTAACTATAAACTAAAAAAAAAAAATGTTTTTCATATCTCTTTTCACAAACACTATTTATTAAAATAATGTTTTGCTTTTTTTTTTTAATTTTTTTTAATTATTTTTTTTTAGTTTCATCCTTTAATATTAAATTTATTTTTTTATTTATCACATTTTCATGACATGAATAATGAGTTTAACAGATTAATCCAATTGACTCATGTTTTTTTTTAATTAACTTTTTTTTCTTCTTAATGTTATCTTTTAATATTGGGTTGATTGAGAATTAGATTTTATAATTTGTTTTATTTACCTTTTATTATATTATTTTAGACTCATGTCCCGGGAATAGTGCTTAACATGTTAACCCGAGTTGACTTGAGTTTTTTTATGTCTTTTTTTAATTGATTTGTTTTTCAATTTTATCATTTAACACCAGATCGATTGAGAATTGAACTTAATATTCTATTTTGATTTACTTTTTATGTGAATATCTTGGTATCATGATCAAGGTCGTGAATTTTGATATATTTAACTAGGATTAAATCAGGTCATTTTTCTATTCTCTTCTAAGAGATTATCTTAGTCTCATGACCCGTGTCACGAGTCATTCAATATTGGATTTGTTTTATATGGGGATATTTTTGTCTCATGACTCAAGTCACGAGTTTGATTGGTTAACCCAATTAATTTTTTTTTTTCAATTTTATCATTTGATATTGTGTTTGATTGAGAATTATGATTTATATTTTAATTTTTTTTATTAGATTATTTTGATCTCATGACTTGAGAATATTGCTTAGCAAGTTAACCTGAGTTGACTTAACATATTTTTTGGTGTCATTTTCTTAATTAAATTTCTTTATAAATTTTATCTTTGGGTTTGATAGGGGCGATTGAAAATTGAATTTTATAATTGTTTTGATTTTTTCTCTGTGAAGTTATTTCAATCTCATGACCAAAGTCGTGGATTTAATAAATTAACCTAAGTTAAATCAAGTTAATTTTTTTTATTTTCTTTCTATGAGGTTATTTAAGTCTGATAACTCAGGTTATGAGTTTGATGGATTGACTCATATTTTTTTATATATATTTTTTTATTCTTTAATCTTATCATTTAACATTGAGTTGATTGAGAATCAAAATTCATAATTTGCTTGAATTTTCTTTCCATGAGGTTATCTCGATCTTATGACTCGAGTCGCAAGTTTGACAGATTAACTTAGGTCATCCTTTTAGGTCTTTTTTTTATTATTTTATCCTTCAAGTTGATTGGAATTAAGTTTTATAATTTTTTTTATAATTTTTTTATTTGCTTTCCATGAGAGTCAATCTCATAACTCGTGTTACGGATTTGACATGTTAACTCGAGTTGATCTAAGTCAATTCAATATATTTTCACCTTAATATTAATTTTTTTTTTCAAACTATGTTTTTACAGGTTCTATGAATTGTTTTTAGATCAAAATTAACGTGAATCAATTATATAGTATAGCCATACTTTGGGTAGCAATTATATAGTAGAAAGAAGTTGCCTGGCAAATCATGAGTAATGAATAGATAATGATTCGGCGGCTGAGCAGGTAAAAATGCTCACTTGCATTGCAAGCAAATGCGTGGACTTCGAAGATAGTTGTTAAACATGCTTTTCATGTCCCAACACCACCACTTTATTTTCCATTTCTTATAATCACTCTTGGATTTAATTGCAAATGACGTGGCCCGTGACGTCATCTTCACCAGAAATTTATATTATGAACACAACTCCTCCATGCTCGTTTATTTCTAAACAGACAAGAGCTTGTCCGTGAGCCTGATTTCTAGCAACTTGAAAAGCCACCCTGTCTTAACAATTCAACTAAACTCTCTGCTTTATGATCGACACCGATCTTTGCTCATAAGATTATTATTATTAGTGGCTATTACATACATCAATTCAACTCAAGAACCAATGAACGATCAATCATTTTCAACACTAAATACCGGACAAGCCAAGAATTGTGATTCTCTATCTTTTTTTTTTTTTTAAAAAAAAAAACTAACATTGTTTTAAAAAATAATTGGCAAAAAAACACAGGCATAAAAACTTAGGTTAAATAATACAGTTTAGTACATATTATAGATAAATACTGCGGTTCTTACTAGCAACTTTTAAAAATGTCAAAGGTAGAAAACATGACTTTTTCTGACCTACAATATCTTTCTTCTTCTTCTTCTTCCCCAACACACAAGGGTTCTCCTCTGTTGTCTCTCGGGCCATGGCTCCCCTGAAGAATTTAACTGAGTTACATTATATGAAAACCTATGTTTTCACTAGCTACAATTGATTGCCATTGGTTGGTGTAATAGTAACAATTTTAGACTTGCATCTATAAGAATACTAGTTCAAGCGAAGACAACCATTTCATGGAAAAACATACTGAAAACAGGACTACCTTCACATTCTCTCCCAGAACCCAAATTTAAAAGAACTACAAATTAAGTAATGGCACGAACTTGACAATGTTGTCCCTGAAAAAGTTTCAAATCAAAAGCATAAATAAAATACAAGTACAAAAAGGCGGAAAAAGAGAGAGATTAAAAGGCATACTAGAACTCCAAGATATGCATTATAGAGCTTTAATACGTGTTTAAGATGTGTGAATTCTTCACTGCTAGTACCAAGTCTTAATTCTTCATCATCACTCCATCTATACATCAATGACCTAGAGAAAGGCGTATTATTACTATTAGGTTTTTCAAAACAAATATATACAGCAAAAATAATAAAGGTAAATTCTTTTTTCAAGAGTCTAGGATCTTTTTAGATAAATTTAGAGTTGTTTAGAGTTTATACAAAGATTATCTGAAGATCATATATTCTTTTCGACTATAAAAATTTATTTCAAGGCTGAGTTGTCGGAAACAACAAGCTGCCCAAATATCTATTTATATGATGATCCCCTAAATATTAAGAAAATCATAAGTGGTTTGGCTTAACCTTTCAGTGATCAGTTTATCAGTGTAATTATTATTCATTCATCAAGAATATTTTGATTTAGACATTATATCATGAAGTATATCTGCTTTGTTAAATCATTTTAGTTCTGAACACTATAGTCCAAGGTTGTCAAAAACATATTTTTGACACAGAATGGAAAATACAAAATAAACTCGGATCGTAAAAACAGATCGTAAAATCGTAAGGAAATTTGAAATTTTTACAGAAACAATTCTTAATAAATTGTCTTCTAATACAAGCTAAAATCATTCCTAATATCTTTGTATTTCGCACATCAGGGAGAAATGTGTGCAAAAAATGAGAGATATTTTTAAGAAAATTTCCAAGCCCATTAACCAACCTATCAAACAAACCACTGTAGCAAATTTCCCTTTACTGGGAAAGAGGATTGTCTTGCTTTCTCGATAGTCACTGAGAGATCAGAAGAAAGAAAATATATGGCTTTTACTCTTCACCACTATTAACTCCCTTTCTCACATTTTCTCCATTAAAACACAACCTTCTCTCTTCAATATTACTAGAAGCCCACCATAGAATCACAAAGATTGCCGATAACTCATTGCTCCATAAACCAGAATAACAACAAAACTCTCAGAACATGCAAGTACTGTAAAACCCAGTTCGACCCTTCCGTTAACCACCCTCGAGCTTGTCGCTTCCACACTGCTCATTTTGGAGGTACCCTTTTGTTTAATTTCTCTTATTCTTTGATGATGTTTTTTCATTGTGAGGTGTTTTGATTTTGGTTAGATTATTGCTTCAAGATAGAATTTTGATTGTCAATTCATTATAAAGGATTTCAACATCAGAGAGTAATTTTTGCCTACCACTTTCTAAACAAGTTCAAAATCGAAGCCCACCCATTCTTTATATTCATTTCCCAAACCAAAGAACCACTCTTAATCTCTTTCCCGTGCATAAAGCCATCAAGAAAAAGCTTATAATTCTCAATCATAAGCCTACAGGCTACATCCATCACTCCCATAGCTTACAAATATATATAATATGTGTAATGTTTATATGCAAGAATATACACAAAAATTACAACACAACATAACCACATGACCTAGCAACCAAAGAAACTTCAAAGTTGCAGATCGCAGAACACTCACCGATAGGTTGCAATTTGTAGATACAATTCTTTTCCACCTAGATTGATTGATTTGCTTCCAGGAGTACAGATCAATGGAGATTTAGATTTTGGAGAATAGTTAAAAAAAGAGAAAGGGCTGAACTCTGAATGTGAAAGAGAGGCAGATTGCAGAGATGGTTTGTTACTTTGTTTTGAATTTGGAAGTTTGGATTTTGGAACGCTAGAACTGGAGGCACTTTGAGAAAAGAAGGCAAACAATCAGGCACTTTGAGAAAGAGAATGTTTTTGACCTTTTGGTGCAGCCGTGCAGTTACTGCACATTATATAATATATTCCTTATAAACTCGTGAAACTGGATTTAAAATCGTGATTTTACACGATTTCAACCGGTTTCACGATTTTGTTATTTTTCGAGTTTTTAAGCCGATTTAACACGATAATATATATTGACTCGTAAAATCATGATTTTAACAACCATGCTATAGTCATTGATTATTTGAATAAGATTTGAAACTCTTTTCAAATCTCATTCTATCTTGGCTAAGAATTTCACAATCAATACTATTTAAAAATAGGTGAAACATTTTTCACAATTCATCTAGGGTGATGAATCATCGTTTAATTACTCAAATACCTCCATATAATTTATGTTACACATAATATCTGCTCATTTGTTACCATTGATTCAGACAACATGTGGTCAAGATCAAAATATAACACTTCCTATGTAAGATAACTTAGTGATCTCAAGTCCAATGATCATTTCTATAACTATCATGTGAGTCTTTCCATAAACATAGGTGATCTCTCTATATGAAATTCTCTTACGAGTCAGTACAATGCACATGTCATTTAACAAGCACTTACATATTAGTTCAAAGTATCTCACATATCACAATTTATGAGAGTAACTGCTTTCTTTTATATAAAAAAGAACATAATATGCATCGATATCAACAAATCTAACTAATATGCAGTCTTAATAGAACATTGACAAGGAACAATGTTTTGATGCAATATGAATCTGATAATTATAATAATTTTGTAATTTTATATACAAAGCATTTTTGCTCCACAAACTTTCTCTTTACTCTAGATTCATTAATCAAACATTAGATTTATTAATCAAATATAATTGAATATTAAATATTAAAAAGCCTTTATTATTAATAAGTATATTTTACATGAAGAAAATCAGTGTTATATGTAATCAACCAATTGACTACATGACACTACTAGAAAATTGATAAATACAAACAGAAATACTGAGGGAATAATAATGGGAAAAAATAATTAAAACAAAGCAAAAAAAACTATGACGTGTCATTTATGCCAACAGAATTACCGACATAATAAATTCTGTCGGTAAAATCCTTTGGTAAAATCGTTGGTAAACTATGAACATTGTTCATCATGTCAATTACAAAGAGAATCACCAATGGAAAATTCCGTTGGTATTTTTCAGAAAACTCTACAACTGTTCACTTTCCAATTGCACTGCTAATTACTGTTCTTTACAAATAAAATCACCGATGGATTGAAAAGTTATCGATATTATTGGTGGTTTTCTGAAAAGTTTTGATTAAATTCAAAATTTACATTAAATATTACAGACGAAATCACTAACATAATGATTAAAAATATTATCATTAATTATCCGTCGGTAAAACGCCCGAATAAAAAGCCTAAAATCCCTAATTTCACAACAGACGGGGCTCCTTTGTTCTTCTACTTCTTCCCCATAAGTAAAAAACATCAATATCCATTTCTTTCTCTTCTTTTCTCTCCTCAACTCCTTTTCTTCTCCTTCATGCTCACGTATGTATTCTTCTCCTTTCTTCTTCTTAGTTTTTTTTAATTAATATACTTTACGAAATTGTTTTTTCTTTTCTTAGCTTCACTTGCAACCACATCAAGGTAAGATTTTTCTTTTTTCATGTTTTTTTCACTATATTTGTTATTTTATTTTATTTTTAATTGTTTTTGTTCTTAATAATTGTATGAATATTGTTATAGGCTTTTTTTTCATATGAGATCAATTTTTAGTTGATTTATTTATAGGATTTTTAAATTTTTAGCAATCGCAACTTCATTTTTTTCATATGATTTTTTTAGTTGAATTTATTTTTTCGTGTTATTTATTTGTTTCAAATTTGTTTGAGTTGATTTTCTTCTTCTTTTTTCCAAGCGTTTTGAGTATTACAGAGTGTTGATTTATATTAATTTAATTATTTTATAGTTTTGTAAAATGAATTTTTTTTAACTAATTACGAATGAAATTACATACGGTATTTTTCTGAAGGAAATACCGACGGAATGAAGCGGGTAATTTGTTTTTTTTACGCGCTTTTTCCGTTAGTAAATCCATCGGTAATAATATTTTTTATTACCATCGAAAACAATTACTGACGAAAGATTCACCGACAGAGCATTTCCATCGGTGATTTCGTTGAAATTAATTACCAACGGAATGATAGTACAAATACTGACGGAAAATTGCATTGGTAAATATAAAAATTGTGGTAGTGTGACATATTCATTAACAATCTTCTATTTGCACTAAAATCAATCGCTCATATATCTAATATCATATCCCTCTATATGGTGATCATACTTATGATGGGATACGGCCTTAGTATGAGGATTGGTAAAATTCTCTTAGTGGATACTCACTCTATCTTTACGTATTTCCTTTCTATGATTTATCTAATCAAATGGAATTACTTGAGTATATGTTTGGATCTTTAATAAGACCTTGGTTCCTTTGCTTACACAATGGATCCATTGTTATCACAATACATGGCTACTAGATCAACAATGCTAAGAACCACACCTAGTTCAGTGATGAACTTCTTGATCCAAATAGCCTCAGACATAAAGAAGTATTCAATTTTAGTTGTAGAATCTATTATAGCCTTTTGTTTGGAACTATTCCAACTCACAACATCACCATTTAGAGTAAAAAAATATCCTGAGTGAGATTTTCTATCATCAATATCTAATTAAAAACTAGCAATCTGAATAACCATGAACTTCTAGTTCATGTCCTCTAGATTAGAAAGACATATTTGGTTCTTCTTAAGTATTTAACAGTGTTTTAAACTATCTTTCAATGACTCTCACCTAGATTAAATTAATATCTACTTGTTATGCTCAAAGCATAAGATATATCTGGTCTTGTAAATAGCATTACATACATAATGTATCCTATAACCAAAACATAGAGAATCTTTTCCATCATATCTCTCTCAATTTATATCTTAAGACATATCTTTGGAGAGATGTATTCCTTGCGAAATAGTATCCTCTCTTAGGATTCTTTCATTCTAAACCATTTTAGTATCTGGTCTATGTACGTGGATTGGGATAATCTAAGCAACCTTCTAGATCTATCTTTATAGATATTTATTCCCAATATATAGGTTGCTTCTCTCGTATCCTACATAGAGAAATTATTGGACAACTAGATCTTTGTTGACTGTAGTAAATGAATCTAATTTCATATCAATAATATGTCATCAACATATAATATTAAGAAAACAACTCCATTCCCACTAACCTTTTTATAAACACAAGGTTCATCCATATTTTTTATGAAATCAAACTATTTGATTATCTCAAAAAACATATATTGTAACTCCTTGAAGCTTGCTTAAGTCCATAAATGAATTTTTATAGCTTGTATACTTTATTGGTAAACTTCTTAGGTTTAAAACTTTTAGGTTGTGTCATATACACATCTTCATGAATATTCTCATTCAATAATGCAGTTTTGACATCCATTTGTCAAATCTTATAATCATGGTATGTCGCTATAACAAGGAAAATTCTTATGGACTTTAACATAACTACCTGCAAAAAGATTTCATCAAAGTCAACCCGCAGTCTTTATTTGTAACCTTTAACAACTAGTCTAGCTTTGTATGTTTATACATTGCCTTCCATGTTAGTCTTTATCTTAATGACCCACTTACATCCAATGCATTTTATCCCTTCAAGTGGACCAATAAGTACCATAACTAGTTGGTGTACATGAAATCCATTTTAGATTTCATGGATTCAAGCCATTTCTTAAAATCAATATTAGATATTGCTTTCATGTAGTTGGTAGGCTCATTAAGTATGAGTAACTTGTCATCATCAGCTTCCATGAGAAGCTGATATCTAAATGGTGCATGACATGTCCTACCAGATCTACAGAGTTCCTGAGTTTCTTAAGTTTCAGGCTGCATATCAAATGTTATAAAGCTTTGGGCTCTGGTTCTATTTAGATGTCAGTTTGTGGTTCTTGAACTTCATTAAGTTCTATTTCCTTTCACTGCTCTTTTCAAGAACAAATTCTTTCTCTAAAAAGGTAGCATATTTTGATACAAACACCTTTTGCTCAATGAGATCGTAGAAATAATATCCAACCAATTCTTTTGGATATCCAACAAACTTATAATTATCTGACTTGACTCCTAACTTTTCAGATACTATATGCTTCATATAAGCATCATATCCCCAACTCTTTAAGTATGATAAGTTTGGTCTCTTACCATTCCATATCTTATATAATATCTTATCAATAGATTTTGATAAAACCCTATTTAAAAAGTAAGTTGTAGCTTGTAGGTCATAGCAACAGAAAAAAGGTGGAAAGTCTACATAGCTCATCATGGACCGTACCATATCCAATAGGGTATGATTCCTCATTTAAAAAACTCCATTAAGTTGTGGTGTTCTAGGAGGTGTCTATTATAAGAGAATCTCATTATCTTTTAGATAATCTTGAAATATTTGGCTTAAGCTGTCGTCACGCTGACGACTCCACTAGGGACATTCTATTTTTTTCATAGTTTTGGACTAAGTTTTGTGTTTTATGTAATTTATTTGATTTGATGTGTTTAAATTTTTTGTATTTACCTATTTTTTTAAAATTTAATTTACATTTTAACATGTTTTATCATGCTCATGCATATATGTTGGATATGGATGAATGCTTTGGAATGCACACATATAGAAATTTGAGGTTAGGTGAGGAAGTAGCGACTTACCCTATAACTTTTAGTTATAGTTGAAGTTCATGAAACCATCTGACTCCTTGCTAAGTGTTTGGACTGGTAGTGATTGGTATACGTACCATCCTACTACCTACTAAGCCCCTATATTACCTTCACGAGGGTAATCACTAGGACAACAAGAGACCTTTTTGAAACTAGATAGTGCCTACCTCAATGTCTCATGTAAAAGGACATAGAACCTGCTTATAAGATGTATGTTCCATAAATAAACACTGTTGTATTAAGATATGCTTAACCCTAAAAAGCATATTGAATTACAAGATTTAAGGCTAATAACATGGCCACCATTAAAGAAATGACCTTTGTTGAATATGGGTTGGATTCCGAATCCCTATAGCTGTTAAAAGATGATTGCCTGAGACTAGATAATAGTAAATTGGCACCCATCAGAAATGTGAGTTGCTTTGGAAATAACTTGAAAAAGCTCTTCTCACACATGAAAAGCATCCGCGAGGATGAGTTTTTAAAGAAATATGGGAGGATAATGGAAATCATGAAAGTGTCCATGCATATTTCAACAATTAAAGCCTTGATGCATTTTTAGGACCCCAAGTACCAGTACTTTACTTTTAGGAATATAAACATGTGTCCTACTATGGAAGAATATGGTTTACTGACCAAATTCCCTCCAAATTTGTACAAAGTCTACTTCTACCAAAGGCGCGACAAAGTGTTAACTAAATTTGCTGAATTAATCAAAGTTCTAGATTTTCATAAAATATTAGAGAAAAGTGCTACTAGCCTAAAGTGAAAGATGATTAAAGAGGTATTTGAATGGAGGAAGAATGACTCTGAATTTGTTGAAGAAAAGGAAAAAAATACTTACCTTAGGAATCTTCAGGTTGGTGTTATTTCCAAACCTCACTAGAATAATTAGTTTAAAGGCTGCTATAGCTTTCTTTACATATGAAAACACTTAGATAAATCTCATTATGACAATACTAGTAAAAATTATCTTAACACTCAACCATTATAAGAGGGTTGGTAAGGGATCAATGAGATGTTGTGAACAGTTGCTGTACATATGACTGATTGGTTTAACAACTCCTAGTGGTTTAGTCAAATACCATTAGAGATAGTTTAAAAAGAGGAATGGAAGGACATGAGTGACGAAAACTGGAAAGTAAAATTGCAAGGAATCCCGCAAAGAGAAATGAAGTGGAAAGCCCCATGGATGAGAGAAACATATTCCTTGATGAGTTGTGGGAAAAAAACAATAGGTGCCTCTGATGGGAGTTACTAGATATGTCAGCTACACACCCGTTTTGGTTGTGAGACAACTTGGGGGAGTACAACATGTATAAAAAATGTTTGGGTTATCCCAATTCACTAGGTTATTCAAAGATCAATCTACTTTGAAAGTTGTGAAGAACATCAAACAAGACTAGAAGCTTCTGGTATTGGTAAAAAAGGAATAAGATGGTTTGAGAGATCTAGTTACTAGTGAAAAATATCTAAGGTGGAGAAATCTATCACTAGTCATCATCGCTATGACTCTTGGATTTGAATCTAAGACTTCACAAGCTATTGCACCAACTAAAAGAAAGAGGATTAACAATGAGGAAGAGTTGAGAGAACAACTAGAAAAACTCTAAATAGAGGTAGGCATTGGTAAAGCCCTCAGGATATCCCTCAAAGAGCAAATCCTCACTAAAAAGAAATCGAGAAAGTTTGTAGAGCAACAACTGGAGAAAAAGGACAAGAAAATCATGTCATTAGAGAAGCAACTGGAAGGAGAAAAGGTAGCTGAAAACCAAGCTGAGAAAGAGCGAGAATAATTAGGAACACATTGGATGCAAACCAGTACTCAGCTACAGGTTTTGAAAACTAGTTTCAATGATTGCCAAGAAAGGGATGAAATGTGTTGCTATCTATTTTAACCAAAAATAGAGTAAAGGACTCAATTGAAATTTTGAAAGATTTAATTAAACTTATTAAGGGCTTAATAGTAAGGGAAATCAACTTTTGGGAGTCAATTTTGATGTCAATTGAAAAAAATGAAGTTTAGGGACCAAATTTAGATTTTAAAAAGTTTAATTGGTCAAATTAGGGATTTAATTGCATAAAATTTGAAGTCTGGTGAGCAAATAGGGACTTAATTGAACAATATGTGAACCAAGGACCAACTTGCAAAACACGCGCGACTTCAGAGACAAGAATCAGGTGAAATTAAGGGTCAAATTGAAGAAAGTTGAAAGTTTGATGGTTATCTGGGGGTCTAATTGAACAAATCAGAGACCAAGGATCAACTTGTAAAAGACGTTCAAAATTAGGGCTGATAAATGAATCTGGCAGGGATGTAATTGCATGAAATTAAAAAGTTAGGGGAAATTATGAGTAAAATCAAACAAAATGAGAAGAATAAGGATCAAATTAAAAATTGCTATATCCCAAATAAAAAGGCCCTAATCTATATGGATTAGCCAAAATAGCACTGTTCAAGGTACTATGCATCTTCTTCTTTAATTTTTGACTTATTAGGTAGGCACTTTCAGGCAAATGAATGTGATGTTTTCGACCATACTAAAAGCTGCAACCACTACCATTCAACTGTGAAATACCCCCTCTACAACCCCAAGTCTTTAAAATCAAATGTTTACATCCCATATTCCCTATTGATCTCCAAATATCTTATCCCTAGTCAGCACTACAGTTTCAGTCATCACGCTATTTGAGTGGGCACTTTCAAATATTTGAATGTGAAGCTACAAACCTCCAAATTAAGTAAGAATGGATCCGATCGAAAGGTGTGCACCCCATTTACCAATTTTAGGTGGTCTTAGGCAATGTTGATGTTGGAATTGCTCCATTGAAGCCATGAAAGTGGCCAACCCAGTCAACCTTGACAGGGACACCCATTTACAGAAAACCACCTAACTTTTTCATGTGCTCCCACTTAGAAACCCTAAGAAGGTTCCCATAAAGGGTTTAAAACCTTTCTCTCTAGATCTAAAGACAAGAAAACACCTCACCTTGGTCTCCAAGTTTCCTACAAAACCATTTAAACCCAAAACCATTGATTCTATGGCAAAACCAACTAAGTTTTAGTCTGTTAAAACCTTAACAAACCGATCTAGAAGACCTGAATCCACTTATAAAAAGAAGGGATCCAAGAGCAAAAAAGAGGAAGAAAAAAAAGGAAAAGGGAGCAAAAGAGAGAAGAAGATAGAAACTTTGGCTAAAGGGTAAGTAATTCATTCCAGAAGGACTTGAAAGCTGTAGCTCTATCTGAAGAGGTTTGAAGATAAAGAAGAAGGAGGGCAATATCAAAAAATCAATTCAGATTTGAAGATTTCTAAGCTAAAAAGGTATATATTTTCAAACCTTAAAGATGGAGTCCATGAGGCCTGCTGGATTGATCTCTTGTATTTAATGCAAAGTTTTGAATGTTTTGACATGTAATTCATTTGTTTTACATATTGCATTATATGTTTATTTTGATTTTATAAATGCCAAAGTGGCAGTAAAGAAGATGCTCATTTTCTGTAGATAGAGAGTTAGATCTGGTTTTCTAGATTGCTTGTTAGGTCCTTATGGATGACAGAGTTGGATTTTAAAGCTAAGATTGTTCAAGCATGCCTTTTGCTTTGAGTTGATAGTTTTTGGGATTGAAAATCAATGCATTTTTTAGTTTTGTTTATGTTCTTGTTGTTTCTTCGGTCACAAATGTATTCATCATTGATAATGTGGTATGTGGGAGTAAAGGAAGTTCATTATTGATAATGTGGTCTTTGGGAATAAGGGAAGCATGTTTTAGAAGCTTAAAATGACCATTATGGGTTTGCTTTAGCTTTCTGGTCCGCTAGGTTTCATTTCTGCAGATTCATCCAATGAAGTTTGCTTTAGGTACTAGTTTTAGAGCTCATTTTGATTAAATTTCATTTTACACAAGTTCGTCTATCACTGTTAGTAAGTAATCTAAGGGTTTTTGCATCAATAACATGTTTTAGTGGATTTTAATCCTAGAGTTTCGGTTTTGAATTGAAACTCATTTTGGCGAAAATTGTGTTGATTTGTTAACCATTGAAGCGAATGAACCCCTGATTCTTGTTCTATGTATGATTATGAACAAAATCATGTCCCCTTTTGTTCAAGATCTGGTCTAGATTGAGAGTTGTGTTTTACAAAATAGGGATGGAT
>Ga0307515_10012264_pt1 | contig 16139 bp, 18 predicted proteins | sample 17_EM_MG_FD_194513 | JGI IMG/M metagenome (GOLD analysis project Ga0307515, IMG submission 194513) | Populus trichocarpa ectomycorrhiza microbial communities from riparian zone in the Pacific Northwest, United States - 17_EM | ecosystem: Host-associated > Plants > Roots > Unclassified | place...
ACACCACAAATCGGACAAAACCACCACAAGTCGTGGTGTTTTCAAACACCACGACTTGTGGTGAAACCTGTGGTGTTTTGCATTGGTGAAATTCACCACACAATCACCACAAGTCCTTTCATCAGTGTCAGTGGCCAGGAGTGTGGGGGTCGCCAGCAGCCGGAGCGACTGTGGAATACCCACTAAACCTGCGGGGGGCCTCCTGTCCGACATCGGTGATGATGACCCCTGCCTGCGGCTGGCAGGGCGCACCTTACCGGACCGCCCAGAAATTGCTTAACGTCCCTCCCTGGGACCCTGCCGTCTGCCCTAAGGTGAGCTCAAGCATGATCCACTATTCCCCACCTTTCGACGGGAGTAGGACCCGCCCCCAGAGGGTGAGGAAAGGGTGATGAGGACGATGTGGGACGTTGCAGTAATGATGTGAGGCCTAATCCTACACTAGGTGTAGGCATCATCCGTGAGGCAGGGTACAATTGTCTGCATTTCTACAGTTAACTACGGGACTGCTAGGGGGTAGCCTACATGATCACAACATCGTAACCAGATTTAACACCGAAGCGTAAACTACTAACCACCTGAGAAACAATACATGGTCAGAGCCGATTCAAAAACCGGGGCTGGCGAGGCCTCACGGCCGGCTACACGTTACCCTGGAAACAACTTAAGCGAGCAACCGGATTGTTATTCTGGGCTCACCGACGGCAGATTATTCTGTCCTCTCGGGCCGGGAACCATTTACTATACAGTTCCCGCCACGGTCCGCCCCGGGATTCCACCCCCGGAGTTTCCCGTTCCACGGCAGGCCGGTTCGATTTGCCTATCGGCGAGCCTAAGCGATTGGCTAGATCGCGCGCTCTAGCCGGTTCTAGGCCCGGATCCCCTGTCCTACCGCAGTTACCGTCTCGCCACAACTAACCGCCCGTCAGGCCAGTCAGGGTCACAGGCCCAATCCCACGGAGGAACACTTGACATCTCCACAGAAGCCCCGGGACTTACAGCCCCCTGGAGAGAGTCAGCCATGGGGTCATCAGGGGGTCTGGTTTGTGCACTGGGGCCGGGAACCCCATTGACCCGTCTCGGGCTATGCCGTCTATCGGTGGAGTTTCTCGCTGTGACTAACGTCCCGCTCCGGGGCGACCGAGTCATTGCCCAGATCAGCGCGCCAACTCTTACGATGGTGAACTGGGGAGCTCAATGACCTGCGCACATCTCACATGTGCTCAGCTTGTTTTCAAACCCACCTTTGAGTCTTATTGTAGCTGATCGCTAAAACCAAACCGCCCTCGGTGGGGAGCTGGGAGGAATGGCGGGGCCTCCGCATCAGCTCGGAAATTCCCCTTAAGTGTCCTAGAGTGAGCTAGGATGGACTTACAGCCTGACGTGTCAACGACCCCGCCGCATGCCTTTGCTGCAGTATCCCCGACCCCGCCGCGACGCCGAGGGCCCGGGCCCCCATTTGATGCCGGCTTCCTGCGTGACCACCTTTAGCCCACTCGCAGAGGTGGCAAGCCTCTGCTGCTTGCGAGTGGTTGCCCGGCTGGAACTACGTGGAAGTAGTGGTCGGGTCCAACCTCCACTTCGCTCCACCTACACTATGCGATGCCACCCACCTCACTGCCTTCCACTCCACCGCCTCCTGCGGTCCAGTAGCCGCATGTCTGTAAATTACACGTTGTATTTAAGCTCAGACTCGATGGGGAATGTCCCTCACTCGACGTCTCGATTATAGACGTTTGTTATTGCGCCCCGCCTCGCTCGCTGTTAAACCCGACCCGCTTGCTCGCACCTCCGCCTTTCGGACTCCGGCCCTCAAGACCGTGTGGATCATTTCCCCACCCTCGCGTGCTAATTCCCACCCACAGCACCGCCGGGCTAGCCAGCTGGACCGAACCCCTGCCCCAGTCAGCCCCTTCGGAGTTGTACCTAGTCGGAGCGCGTAGCCGCCGAGACAGATTGGGCACCCATTGTGCTTTTGGGCAGTCGCTTGGGAATTAGGTCTGACAAGCCTGTAAGTCGTCGTACCCACTTCCCCCTCCTTCCCCTTCGGAGATTGTATTCCCGCCGGCGCGCGTGGACGAGAGGAGATCCCGAATTCCGTCAGTGAACAGACGAGCCTCAAGACCCCTTTCTCTTTCCTTTCAGCTTCCGTTCGTATAATCTCTGTCGGAGATTATCGGAATTACCAAATCCATTGCAAGAAATAGAAAAGGCCATAGCCCACGAGTCCGTACATGCAGAGAATATTTCCAAAAACAATTCCTTCGTTGCCAGAACAGAGAGAATGAGAGAATTTCCAAAACATTGAGAAACAAAATAACAAAAGAGAAAAGAGAAAAGGAAAATGGGTGTTGAAACCTGAAGATAGGAATTTCAGGGTTACGCCTGATTACGACCTTTAAGCCGCTTTTTGTGCCGAGCAAGGTGGGCGGCATGGTCTGGAGCAAAATGATCAGGACTGGGTTTTGCGGGATAACATTGATGGAACTCTTCAATGACTTCTTCGGCGTGAGCGAGATTGGGAGCAGGGAGCCATTGAAATTCTTTGTCGGTACCTTCATATCCCATCCAGCGGACATAATAGAACAGTTCGCAGCTGGACCAGAATCGGAGGTCGTACTTGGAGTCAAGAATTTCGCAGATTTCGTATTCGACTTCACCTTCTATTTTGATTGGTTCAGGAGGCGGAGGTTGTCGGTTGGGAAAATGATTTTCTACAGAGGGCTTGACTTGCGAGACATGGAAGACGGGATGAATGAGGTGGAGTTCGTGAGGGAGACGGAGACGAATGGAGTTCTTTCCGATACGGTCAATAACTTCAAATGGACCAAGATATGGTTCGGCGAGTTTACAAGTCGGGCGGGTTGTCTTGATGTTCTTGGAGACAAGGAAAACCCTATCGCCTGGCTTGAAGTCAGGTGGCGGAATTCTTCGCTGATCGGCAGATACTTGATAACACTCTTGAGCGAACTTGAGGGATTCTGCTAGATACTTGTGGAGTTCGTTGAGATCGGTTGCGAACTCTCGTGCATGAAGTGAAGCAACATCCCGTTCAGGATGGATGTCGAGAACTGGGTGATAGCCCTTATTGGCAAAGAAAGGCGAAACACCAGTTGAGGCGTTGGGAGCATTATTGTAAGCAAATTCTGTGAGGGGAAGGAGATCGGACCAGTTGTCTTGTTGGTAAGAGCAATAGTGTCGGAGGTATTGTTCAAGTGTCTGGTTTGCTCTTTCAGACTGGCCATCGGCTTGCGGATTATATCCCGATGTGAAGTGGATCTTAATGTTCAGTAATGTTCCAAGTGATTGGAAGAATTGTGAAGTAAATTCCAAACTGCGATCGCATGTAACATGCACGGGAACACCATGCTTGGCGAATACGTGATGGAGGAATAATCTTGTGATTTCTGGAGTGTCAACTTTGTCATGTGTCGGAATACTAATGAGCTGCTTGCTAGTGCGATCGACAATATTGAGGATGGCTGTGTGACCTTTGGATGGCGGGAGTTGTTCGATGAAATCAAAAGAGATAGAATGCCAGGGTCGGGGAGGAATGGGTAACTGTTGAATAAGTCTGAAGGGCTTGTGGCGGGGATTCTTGTTGCGTTTGCAGGAGATACAACTGTTAACAAAATCCTTAATGTCAGTGCGGACGTTAGGCCAAACATAATCGAGTCGGAGCAGCTTGAGCGTGCGACTTTGGCCAGGATGACCAGCAGTCGGGTGATTGTGCTTGAGCTGGAGGACGCGAGTGCGGAGATTGCCAGAAGCGGGACTAGAGTCGGGAACATAAATGCGATGATTGATTAATAAGAGACCGGAAGGGGAAAGGGAATAAGGGGAATTGGGAGGAAATGGTTTGGAAAGGAGGTCGTGAGCGAACTTGTCGGTGATGAGGGCTTCTCGGATATCGGTGTGAAGCCGATCGGAGTCGATGGTTTGGAGGACTTGATCGACAATTGGCTGTAAACCTGTAGTGTGTAAAGAGGCAGTAAGTTGTTCTTCGGAAAATACTGGTCGGTAATTCTGCGGATTGACAGACGAATAGTCTTTCTCCCCCCCTTTTGGGTACATGTCCAGTCGGCGGGTAAGTGCGTTGGGTTTAGCACCGAGTTTGCCAGGGTGGAAGTGAATCGTGAAGTTAAAGGTAGAGAGGAATTCAGACCAGCGGGCTTGCCTGCGCGTGAGCATTTTGGTGGTGGAGAAATACTCAAGGTTCTTGTGATCGGTAACTACATCGATGCGGAATTGTGAGCCTTCGAGGTAATGACGCCATGTTTTGAAGCTTTTGAAAATTGCGAGTAACTCTTTGTCATGGGTGTCGTAGTTGAGCTCAGCATCGGTGAGGGTACGGGAGTGGAATGCGATAGGATGGATCTCGCCATCAGAAGTCATGGAGGAAATAATGCCAGCAATGGCGTAGTCGGAAGCATCGGTTTCTACCAGCATGGGATTGTCGGGGGACCAGTGCGTTAGCACAGGGGCTTCGGTAAAAGCCGTCTTGAGTGCGCGGAATGCGGAGTCGACTTTATTGGTCCAATCCCATGGAATATTTTTACAAGTAAGGCAAGTAAGAGGAATAACGATGTCGGAATAATTGAAGATGAAGCATCAATAAAAGTTGGCAAAGCCGAGGAAAGATTGAATCTGCTTGATATTCTTGGGAGCGGGCCATTTGAGGATGGCATCGACCTTGGATTGAGACATTGAAATGCCGGAAGGAGAGATAATGAAGCCGAGGAATTCTGTGGACTTGACGGAAAATTCGCATTTTTCAGGCTTCGCATATAGTCCGTGTTTCTTGAGATGTTCGAGGACATTGAGGACATGCTTTTGATGCTCTTTGGGATTCTTGGAGAAGATGAGGATATCGTCGAGGTAAACCACTACATACTGATCTAAGACGTTGGAGAAAATGCTGTTCATATAGCGCTGGAAAGTTGTGGGAGCATTGGTAAGACCGAAATGCATGACCTTGAAGTCGAAGGAACCATAGCGGGTTCGAAAGGCGGTTTTCCACTCATCTCCGGGGGCAATACGGACAAGGTTGTATGCGCCGCGGAGGTCGATCTTGGTGTAGATCTCAGAGGAGCAGAGGCGATCGAGGAGATTTGGAATGAGGGGAAGCGGATATCGATCTTTCTTGGTGATCTTGTTAAGACCGCGCCAATCGACACAAAGTCGAAGTGAACCATCCTTCTTTTTGACGAACAGGACAGGAGTGCCACATGGGGACTGAGACTGGCGGATAAAGCCGCGATCAAGGTTCTCTTTGAGGAATTCGCGGAGAGCGACTGCTTCGGTCTCGGACATATTGTAAATTGGACCAAGAGGTGGTTGAGTGCCTTCTTCGAGATGGATGTGATGATTGTATTGGGGATTATGGTCAGGGAGCTTGTTGGATTTAGTCTTACTGAAGACGTCAAGATAGTCGTGGTATTCGGGAGGAATTTGTGAGTGGAGATTATTGAGCTCTTCTTCGGAGAGGGTGTCGGGGTCAGGTCGTGCTCCGCGGAGGGAGGCTTTGGAATCCATGGGGTCGAGTTGAAGTATACCTGTATGAACGTTGTCGATTCTTGATAGCATTCGGAAGGCCACAGCGTTCACGAAGTGTACCGACAAGGGCCGACCTTGAGGCGTAGGCGCAGGCGCGTCAGAGGAAGGCAATGCTGAGGAGGCAGGAGGAGGTGCCGAAGTGGCGGAAGGGGATAATGCCGGAGCCAGCGGAGCCGGAGAGGCAGGTGTGGAAGGTGTGGCCATGGAGTGTGCCAAGTCAGAAGCGGAATCTGATGAGGAATCTGGAGTAGAGATAAAAGAAGTCCAGAAATCAATGCGATTGTTCGCCCAGTCAACCAACGGGTTGTATTGGCGCAACCAGCGTAATCCGATAACTGCAGAAATTTCGGGATCCAGAGGAGTAACAAGGAAGCTCACAGGCAGGATTTTACCAGGAGCAAAGGAAACAGGAATGGTAACTTCATAGACAATATTTTCAGACACATAGGAGCCATTGAAAAGGCGGAGATGCATGGGCTGCGGAAGCGGAGTTATAGGCAGACGATGATCGGAAACAAGAGCGGAGTCAATGAAACAATGAGTAGCACCGGAATCAAGTAAAGCTTTGACAGGAATATTAGAAATGGAAAGACCAAGAAGAAAAGAATCCGGACAGTCTGTAACCATTGCACTCAACCTAGCTTCAGGAATAGCGGAGTTTTTGGGTTGAGTGGGCGCGCTACCCGATGATACACAGGGGCCCGGCACGCCAGCGAGACTGCGGTTCAAAAATCTGTATCAGCAGCATCCTCCGACGGATCGGATTCTTCTGCAATGGAGTCGACAACTTGAGCAACACGACCCTTGGGTTTTGAGCCATTTGAAGTGTTGTTAGTCGACTTGGAGGAGGAGGAATTGGAGTTCGAAGAGGACTTATCATCCAAAGGTTTTGGCTTGGCGGGTTTGATCGGACAAACTGTGCCATGACTTTCTCCGCAATAGGTACAGAGACCCAATTGCTCGCGGCGAGCACGTTCGGCGGGAAGGAGCTTGCCGTCGGGACCGAGGACTTTGGTGAGGTCCTTGGTGGAGGAAGTAGAAGGAGTGGAGCAGGAATTGTTGGAGGGTTTGGAAGTGGAAGTGGAAGAGGTAGAGGGTTTCGGAGTGGAGGAAGAGGGCTTAGAGGAAGAGGAAGACCTTGACTGTTGCGTACTGGAGGAAGCTTTGCCCTTTTGATTGGAGTTACGGGATTGAGCAGCTTCGGACTTTTTGTGTTCATCCTCACGCTTCCAGTGACAGTTGTCAGCTTGCTGCGCTTCTTGGACTAGTTGATCGAAGTCAGCAGGCGGATCTTTTTGAATCCAAACATCCTTGAGGTGTGTAGGGAGGCCATTGTAATAAAGTTGGCGGAGAACTACATTTGGCCAACCAAGTTCATTGGCATTATCCTTGAACAAGACTGTGTAGCGATGGAGATGACTATTGTGCGACATCTTGAGTGCAAGGAGCTTATCCAATGCCCTTCCGATATGGTCGGGATCACCGAAGACGGTTTCAAGCTCGAGGGAAAACTGAGCCCAATAATTGACTTTTGGATCTGTGGATCCGGCTTTGATATAATGGCGGAAATGCCGCTTAGCCATACCATCGAGGTGGTTAATGGCATAGATGATGCGGGATTTCTCTGTCTGGAAAGTGCGGGGTTTGATATTGAAAATGAGACCGCACTCGAAGAGGAATTCTCAAAGCTTAGTGGGATCGTCACCACTGAATGCAGTCGGAGCCTTAGCATCGCCCTCCTTGGGATGTGAAACAGGGGCAGGTGGCGCTGCTGCGGGGGCCTGATACATGGCCTGAAGCGCTGGGAGAAGACTCATGATGAGGGCCTGATTGTTGGCCCACATAGCGGGATCAATGCCAGCAGGAGCAGGAGGCATAACAGTGGGGGCGGTATTTTGAGGGACTTGATGCGGGGCAGGATGGCGGATGAATGGTAGGGAAGGAAGAGGTGGTGGGAAAACAGGAGGAGCGGAAGTAAACGGTGGAAAAAGAGGAGTAGGATTTGAGGTAATCGGAGTAGGATTTGCGGGAAGAGGAGTAGGATTTGCAGGGAGAGGAACTTGAGGAAAAAGTGGTGTCAGAATATGAACTGGAGTAGTTGGCTGAAGTGGTGTAGAGGAATGGAGTGGTTCTTCTTCCAAAGGATTGGCTTCATGCTCAGTGGAAGCAAGGCCTAGAGCCGCGAGAGGGACTGGAGCGGAGTCCGACTCATCGGGGTTTATTACACCAGGAATCCTTGTAGAAGGACCAGCTTTGGAAAAACGTCCTCTGGCGTTGCGGAGTGCCATAATGAACGATAGAACTCAATTGAAGTTTTCGGATACTGTTAAAGACGGCTCCGGTCAGAGGCTGGAGGAATAAATCGGAATTTATATGTCTTTGGGATTTGGCATATTTCTTGAGTATTGTATCGAGGACGATGGCGGAGGATTTAATAAGAGTAAGAAGTCGGATGGAACTGAGTAAGACCCTTAGGGAGACGATGGGAATGAGTAGAGGACCGGTTCTTAATTCGATCTGAAAACTGGAGAAGTATGAGGGAATACATGGGGGTTTAAATAGTAAAGAGGAATATGAAATAGAAAGTGGAGCCCGCTCGCTAAAGTAAAACACTGTAGGTAAAGTGTGGAGTAGTATGTCATCATATCCGCCATATATACCTGAGAGCCAATGTATCCGGTGGGAATCATAAGTCCGCATTTCACTTCACCATAATTCCTACGAACTGACGGGAGATGGGTAATGGTAATTGAAGTCGGTTCAATTTGGTTCCGAGGGTTTGGTGTAGTCGAATAGGTAATCGGAATAATCGGAATTAAATCGTGGAACGCACGGGGTGTGACAACAGCCCTAGCAGCTCTCATTGTTGCCGATGCCATTTTATATGTAATAATTTTATTTATGACTATAAAATATATACATTATTATATTCACTACATTCGCCAACACGCCCTTTCAACGGCTGGCCACACCCCAAACATAGCCTCAGTAACCTCAAACCGTTGGCCATTTCCTATATTTTTATACATAATAAACTATTGTTTATTATAATTAAAAGTTATTATCCCTTATTATCCTTTATAAAACTAATTAGATGACTAAAGATCGCGACTTGCTATTTCAACACCCCAATTCTCAATCCCATCACACCATCACACACCTCGATTGGTTGGTAACCGGATCTGTCAACCGGACCTATTGATCTGTCAAACCCCAACCCGTTTCACATTGGGTCATTTGCTTCAAGTTTTTTTCTCCGCCCAGAGCTTTCATAGTTTCTTTTGCTTCTTTAGTTTTCTGTCTTCCTCCATGAAGCGCGTCACGTTCCAGCTCTTTGTTAACAGATCTGTCAATAGTCCTTTTAGTATCTGTGTAGTCTCGTTAGGAGTTACGTCCTGATTTTGAATAGAGATCTTTATTTTTGATTTCCATATGGCCCACACTGTCATTGAGATCAGTATTCGCAGTCTTTCAGAGTCTTTATTCATGTCATGGTCGAAGGTGAGGGCTGCTGTTCCTCTAATTAGCCTGAGATTAGTATCAGGCCAGTCCCTGGTTGTTGATTTATGCCATAGTTCTCGGGTTGTGTTCCATGCCTGAGCCTGACCACTGTTTTCGCATTCTAACCATAGGTGTTGCTTGGTTTCTACTATTTCGATGTTTCTCCTTTTTTTGCAGAAAGGGCAGAATGCCTTTTCATTATGGCCTGGGATTTTGGCCCAGAATGCTCCGCATTTAATCTTACCTGTAAGCATTGTTCTCATGTGGTCTTTTATTCTTGGAGGGATTTCGAGTGCTTTTATACCTTTTAGGAGTTTCTCATTTGTAGGCCATAGTCCTGTGGCCCCTTGTATCTTATCTTTTGCCTCGTTTAGGGTATCTTGGTGTAGTATTTGTTTAATCTTCTTGGTGTGCCATCTGACTATCGCGCTGTAGGTGTGTTTTGCTTCTAGGGCTTGGAGTCTCACTCCGTCTTGTATAGCAGGGTGTCTGCCTAGCCATTCCTCACTGTCCATTTCTACTGGTACGTCCTGTTCTCTTCCTTTGTCCGCTAGTGCATCTGCCCTGCTGTTCCCATAGTTGCTTTCATCGTGGCCTTTCACCCATCTGAATTCTGTCTGTGCTGGTCTAGTTCTCAATTGGATTAGTATACCTTTTAGTAAGTCTGAATTTTGCACCCCGTTCCAGTCCTGGTCTTCATATTTCAGTGAGTCTTTGCACATCGCTTTTAGACTCGTCAGTGAGTCTGACTGTATTATTAGGTCATCAACTTTGTTCTGTCTCAGTGTCTCTAGAATAGTGCTTAGTTCGGCTCTCAAGTTAGATGGTGGTTTATTGTGGTGAGTTTCTATTTTCTTTGCAATGTTTCTCCTACTTCCGTCTTTGTACCAGACTCCTATCCCGCCCCGTGTGTTTTCCCATCCATTGTTCATAGCAGAACCATCAGTATTAACTGTAACTTGGCATAGGCTTGGGATCGGTTTGTTGTTTATTCTCACTGGGGGTCTTTCCGGTAGGTATGGATCTCTTTTCTTCGATTTGTGTCTGGGTAGTTTCCCAAATATTCTTATTCCACCCAGTAGGTTATGATTCGCTCTTGTGTCTGGATTGTAGAGTACTGAGGTTTTCATTAGGTCTGCATTTCTGTGCTTTTCAATTCTCCTGGGTGTGTGCCATAAGGTATGTTGTTGTGGGGATTCTTTGTTGGGGTTCCATGCGTCACTGATTCTTTTTAGCAGTTCTTTTGCTTTTGCTCAACAGTTGTGAGTGTTTGGTTTGTTGTTCCCACATTCGAGCAGTCCCACGTTTGACAAAATTCTGACTAGGTCTCCCACAGTTTTTGCTTTTTGCTCGTCCTGCAGGCATTTCATGGCTTTTGACGCGGTGCATAGGTTTCTGTTTCTTGCGAACAGGTGGTGGAATGCCGGCATTCCCATCTTCAGTTCTGGTGTAGCTCTCATCACTGATATTTTCGTGTTGTATTTCTGTGCGGTTTCAATCATCTCTTTCAGTGATTTAGGGAGTTTTTCTGAGCAGGGCTTTATTGGCCAGGTTTGGTGAATCCATTCTTTTACTGTATTTCTTGTTACTTTCAGTGTCTGGTTAGCACTTTGATATATGAGTTCATTTGCTACTTCTGCCCAGTCTGGTCTGTCAGGCTCCATTCGCCACCATCTTTTCAGCCATCCGACTTTGACTGTTTCGTATCTGAGTTTCACGCTGGGGGCGCTAATCCCTCCTTCCTTCACTGGTAGTATCGCTCTGTTCCATGCCAGTTGTCCTTTCTTACTGTTCCAGATGAATTGTCTTATACTTTTTTCCATAGTCGTTAGGTTTCATTGTGAGATGCCATTTACTGTCATGAAGTATTGAGCTAGAGACGTTATCTCCATCATGCATTCCACTTATCTACATATCATTGCATACTGGTTCAAAAATTTGTGGCTGCTGTTGTATTTAACACAAAAATAAACTCAGGATTAGTTTTACATATCAATAATGATGCCCTGGAAATCTTTCCTTCGCAAAACCAACATCGTGTTAATGTAATTCTGGTATTTGAATGATTGCTGGGCAGCCAACGGTGAATATTGTATATATAATTGCAAGGCTAGCATGCATATTGACTACAATGTTTCATGGGCACAAGGAGATGAAAAGAAGTATAGCAGAAATTATGAGGCACGATGATGGCGCAAAGCAGACAGACATATCATTCACTGAGCCCTATTTTTACGTACTGGCACCCTCCAGTGGGCTTTGAGATCTTGGCAGGGGTAAGGGAGGCATCAGGTCCAGCTCACTGTGGGGAGGAGATAGCCTAAATGACAGGGAGAGGTGGTGAACCATTGTGTAGTGAATTGGGTGTAATGCCTGTCTGGCACACAAAGCATGCACTGAAGTCCAGTGCATAATGACAATTTTCTAGTACCCTCCCATGATTCCTTTCCAGAAATTCAGTGGCTGCAATATTTGCCTCAGGATATTTGTCAAGAGCATGGAAGGAGAGAGCAATGTGGTGGAGAGTCAACATTAGATCTTTTTCAGCCTCAGAGTCTGTTGCAGCAAGGGCACATCACAGGAGGATAGATTCCTGATATGCAAGCACAGCTTCTGCGTGCTGTCCAAGTAAATGACAGCTACAACCATAATTGAGAAGAGCATCACAGAGCAATTTTGTACACTCATTCCCTGGCTGAGCAAGGTTGCGAAGGAGTGAGATAGCCTGATTTTCTACTACTGCTGCCTCAGAAACTTGGGTTAAATTCTGAAGTGTGAGCCCATAATTAAGGAGTGTCCTTGCTCTCAATTCATTGTATCGAAGTGGATCTTCAGCGGACATAGTCGTACAGATGTCCACAGCTTCCTTGTAAGCAACAATAGCATTGTCATATTTTTCAAGACTGCTAAGTGCCCTGCCCATATTCAGGAGTGTGCGAGCAAAGTAGAAATTGTACTTCGCCAGATCATTTTTAACCAATGTATGGTGAATTGAAACAGCCTCGTGGTATGCTTCAAAGGCATTGGAATATTGCTTGAGCTCATGGAGGCCATTTCCATAGTTGTGGTAGATGGTGCTGCGGAAATGAGGATCCACCATTGTTGGTGGAAGTTCTTTCGTCATGAGCTGTACAGCATATCCCAGCCATTGCGCATGAAGGTGACCTGTGGCCCAGTAGCCAGCTCTGTGCAACACAATAAGGAGCCCATGTTTATTTGAGTGAGGCATTATTTTCCATGACTTCCTCACAGATGGAGACGGCCTGGATGAAGAGAGTATGAGCACGGGGCTGATACACAGAGATCCCAGCAATAAGTGCGAGTGTATCAGCCTGCTCATGTCTGAACTCGAGTGATCGTTGACCCAAAGCCTCAGCAAGGTCAAGTGCACAGTCGCCAGTAAGGCGGCATTCATCATATAGTTTCAGGTTGTCCAGGACCTTGGTAAGGTCACGGAGATGATTTAGAACAATAATCGTAGGGATATCACGGGATTGGACAACATCTTGCAGCAATATTTTGGCCCGATCCAGATATTTTTCCATTTCGTTTGCTTGCTTCCAGCAGATAACAGTCTTGCCATTCTCGGTAAAAAGCTCAATCGTATCTGAATCAGATGCAAGGAGGGTACGGTACTCCTCTAGGCGAAGCTTGATACGATCATATGAAAAGGAGGTGTCAGGGGATAATATGGTGAAGGTAACAATGGATTGGCCACAACCTGAGAAGGATACCCATCAGTATGTGCCTTGATGCATGTATGACAACCCACCCTCGTCGTCTGGCTATTGAATCCAACAGGTTTGACTTGCGAGTGCATTGAGAGACTATGAGAGTGTTGGCGGACCTGCCCCTGCTGGAGCATGGTGAACATCTGTTCGAACCTAGCTGCCATTTCGGTCTGAGCAGCAAGAATCATGTTCGTCGATATGAATGTATGAAGGTGCAGTCACGTCTGGCCGTGATGGTGGTCAGCACAGTCCGCCTCCGAAACCTGAGTGGCCCCCCATATTACCTGCCATCGAGCACAGACACCACCTAAGCGTCACCAAGTTCACCCTATATAGAGGGCGTTTGTACAACATAAATTAGCCATTTATATAGGGTAAAGTTGGCCAAAGCTAGCACCATTGGTAAACCATCAGTAGCTTGCACCACCCGTCTGTACCATCAGTACCACTGGTCGCACCACCCGTCAGCATCGTATCATGTGCCTGTTGTGTCATGTGTCATCCGTCTCTTGTTCCCGTCACTGTCGCCGTCTCCCCCTCGTTCTCCCCCCTCCTCAATGCCGTTGCCGCTACCCTGCCTGGCCATCTGCCTGTCGTCGCCATTGCCTGTCAACCAGCCACCCACACTGGCCACTTCCCAGCCGCCCTCTCCTCAACACAACACGTTTTTTTGGACCGCGCTGTCACTGTTGCCATTGCTGTTGCTGCCTGCCCCACTGCCCCCACTTTCCATGGACGCATTTCGGCATACCTAAAGGTGAGTATGATGACTTTAAACATGTTGTCGTCGTTCAGCTGACCACTCAAAAATTTTGCGAACAGTGTAATGACCCCAGGAGCAATTCGGACCCACGTACGTACATTCTACAATATCGCATGCGTTTTGCCGATGCTTGTAGCCCGATCTACAGTCTCCACACAGTGTCCAACAGCTCTGTAGGTCCTTCCCCCCCTCCTCACGCCTTCCTCACCGCCTCTACATGTCAATGGGCGCACTATCAAGGTCCTCTGCATACACATAGGTGAGTACAATATATTTCATGGCATTGCTGAGTAGCTAATCGCTTACACCTCAAAAACCTCGACCGGACTGCATAACGACTGCAGGAGTGACTCCTGTGAGGAGGGGGGGAAGGACCTACAGAGCTGTTGGACACTGTGTGGAGACTGTAGATCGGGCTACAAGCATTGGCAAAATGCATGCGATATTGTAGAATGTACATACGTGGGTCCGAATTGCTCCTGGGGTCATTACACTGTTCGCAAAATTTTTGAGTGGTCAGCTGAACGACAACAACATGTTTAAAGTCATCATACTCACCTTTAGGTATGCTGAAATGCGTCCATGGAAAGTGGGGGCAGCAGGGCAGGCGGCAATGGCAATGGCAACAGTGATGGCACAGTCCAAAAAAATGTGTTGTGTTGAGGAGAGGGCGGCTGGGAAGTGGCCGGCATGGGTGGCCAGTTGACAGGCGACAGCGACGACAGGCAGATGGCCAGGCGGGGTAGTGGCGATGGCATTGAGGAGGGGGGAGAACAAGGGGGAGACAGCGACGGCGACAGGAACAAGAGACAGATGACAGATGACACGACAGGCACATGATACAATGCCGACGGGTGGTGTGACCAGTGGTACTGATGGTACGGACGGGTGGTGCGAGCTACTGACAGTTTACCGACAGTGCTAGCTTTGGCCAACTTTACCCTATATAAATGGCTAATTTATGTTGTACAAACACCCTCTATATAGGGTGAACTTGGCGACACTTAGGTGACAGACACTACCGATCTTTGCATTTGATGTGGCCAACTTTTCATGTAGATCTCCGGCTTTCCACAGTTCCTTAACACCCGGCAGCTTCTTCTTCTTGCCCAGGTTTGGATTGACTGAGTTCAGCCATTCATCGAGGTCGTGTAGGATTCTGCACTGTCATGTCAGGCAGTCCGCAAACGACAAACGGGAGGCAAGAACCACTCGTACTCTGCAAGCTCCTTCAGGTCGATGTTGAGTTCATGTTGGTCCAATAATTCCTTGTTGTTGTTGTAGAGTGACTCGAGGAGGTTGATATCCTTTTCGTATTCGATGAGTGCTGCCGAGAGTTCCTCTTTCCTGGATGTGACCTGTGAACACGGATGTAGAATATAGAATAATCAGTAGCACTCTGATGGTACGCAGAGGATTTGCAGGATAACGGACATACCAATTTGATCCTGTCCCGTAATTCTTTTGCACAATTGAAGACTGGAATGGCCAGTCCGACGACCGCACTAGTTGCGCTGAGGGCTTCCATAGGTGGTCGAGATGAACGAGTTGATTGGGAGAGTTGTTGGGTGGGTACAGTTTACAGACTCAGAGCAGTTCACGCTGTGGTGGGAACGGGCGTCTAATGGAATAAGAGAGGTGGCCAGTCTCCGGCCAGACTCGAGACGAGACGGAGGCAGCAGCTCAGTTGAAAGTGAATGAAATTGGCGGGCTCAAATCAGAGAATGGTGTAGTACGTTCATGTCGAGCTGGAATGTAAGCACTCCAATTCCGATTATCTTTGACTCATGCTGTCCCTCACGGGCTGTGAACAGCGAGTAATTATGTTCCATGTGACTACTAATTGGAGTGTAGCGCCAGGCAATCACACATTGAGACTCTGCCACCCAGCCTCTGGATATCGCATATTCACTACATTCTCAAAGGAACAGGCCAGAGTCTTAAAAGAGCCACTACAAATCCATGATGTCAACGTGCTGTTCTTAAAAGGGCTGTGGAGGTACTGTGTTCCATTCCATTTCGTTGGCGGTCATCAAAATCAAATCAAATAGAATAGAATTACCCTGTCGGCACCAACATGGTAGTTATGTCATAGGACCAGCAATCAAAACCAAACTTGCATCCACACTCGGGGACATCCACCTGTTCGTCGACTTATGCTCCTCCTTCATCTGGTCATGTGGGTAAGTTGTTGTAGGTAGTGCTACGCCTGCACCTGCTCCTCGAGTTGGATCCATGCCCACCATCCGCAACGCGTCATCACTACTGAAAGTTACCGCTCACTGAGCGGGAAGTTTCCCCACGACTCCCTGTATTTCCGGTAGCATAGAGCTAGCAATAGATCATTTCTTTACATTACCAAGTACTCAAGTTTGTAATTTGAGCGCCCCCCGCAAGCTAGTTGATACAATATGGCTGATGGCAGATCAGGCCATACCACTCACCGAGCACAAGCAAATTGAGGCAAAACCGGTACATTTGGGCCATAAAATGGGGACAATCCATAAGATATGGACTAATACAATCAACTACAATCTCAATCATTGTGCTGGCCATCTTCATCCGACCATTCTCCAATGCTTTCATCA
>Ga0307515_10012265_pt1 | contig 16138 bp, 10 predicted proteins | sample 17_EM_MG_FD_194513 | JGI IMG/M metagenome (GOLD analysis project Ga0307515, IMG submission 194513) | Populus trichocarpa ectomycorrhiza microbial communities from riparian zone in the Pacific Northwest, United States - 17_EM | ecosystem: Host-associated > Plants > Roots > Unclassified | place...
TTGATTGTGAGCCATGGTGACCCCTTGCAAATCTTGCAAACAGTACTAAATGCAACCAAGCAAAACACAGAGTCGTCCTCTAATGACTTGGCATCAATAATTCAAGCAGTCAAGGTCCCTTCTGTCTTGTCTCAGCACCGGAAATTTGCACTGGTTACTGGAGAACTTAGGCCGGTAGAATAATTTGCAACTCATGTTGAGTGATGTGGTTTGAGACTTCAGTGATTTGATTTTGTTTAGACTTGAAAAATATCCCCTGAAGCAACAATGATTCTTCTGATGAGCAATAGCATAGTCTGCTTAATAAAAGATCCATTCTGTTTCAATGTGTTTTCGATAAAATATACTTGATAGGTAGAGGATTTTGCCATAAATGAAATGGTTTGCAATATATAGGCCAACACCAAACTGATGGTATAATTGGCAAGCACCGAAGCTTGGGTCACATATTTGTGATTTCACACAATAACACAGTTCCAAGCAGACACAAGGACAGCAGCAATAACAAAAAGAACAGAGTAAACAGAGTTTATGAGAAGCAAACTCTTGTTTTTCTGCACACCAAGTCTCAGTAACTGAGTCAATCCAACGGAGGTTCCCAACATGAAGAACTGCTTCAGATAAGCCTGGCACCCCATGAGACATAAGATCCTTGAACGTCCCATGCTTTGGGTCAGAAGAAACCAGAGCCCTGCATTCATACTCCAACAACGTCTCACCGTTCTTCAACAGGCATAAAACTTTAACAAATCCGCTGTTCAAATAGAACTTAGAATCCTTGAATGATTTATCTTGTTCCAAACCCCTTGGCAAGTAAGCTCCCATGTTGTACTTCTTGACCCATGACTCCACCGCTCCATATTCCATAACCATATCTCAAATTCTCCTTGGTTGCACAATTGGAGCCACAACCAGTTGATAGAATAACAAGTTGATAGCCACACCTATTGGAGCCACAACCATTAGGTTTTGGGACTCCTTGCAATCGATCATCTGCAAGATGAAAAGAGAGAATAACGGGAAGTTTATAATGCATGCGAATCCAACTAAGCCAATGAAGCCTTCCATTAAGCAAGACCCTAGTGGAGTCACAATTAGATGGTAAGATATTTGATGGGTGGGTCTTGCATGGGATCAATAAGGACATACAAGGTGGTGGCTCTGTTGAGTTTTAATTTCACGTTTTTGGTGGTGGACCACCGTTATTATGTTAAGGGTTGTGTTGAGTTTTATCCAGTTGGGCCACTATTGTTCAAGGTTTTGTGTAATGACCTGGTGGTTGAGATTTCGCCGATTCGGGAGCTTGATTGGTGGATGAGCTACATGTACAAGGAATAAACAACGCATGGAGTCGTAGTTATGCATTGCTGGGTTTTTTTAAATCATTTCTTCGTGATGGAACAGGCAGACTAAATGATAGATGATTTCTCATCTTTTATGGCCAATAAGTACAGCAGCATGTGAAGTCCAAATATTGAAGCACGTACACGTTAATTTAACAAGACTCAAACGTTAAAGTAACTCAATAGCTGTGTTGGTTTTCACAATCAGGGCTTTTAAAACTTTAATACAACATTTCGAAAACCAAATATGTGATACATGCCTAGCAAACCCATCATGAAGGATCTTACAGTTGATGTAAAGATGGATTCAGATGAAAATTTGAGATTTTCTCATGCATGTCAGCCAAAAACCATCCCATCGGAGAAAATTAATAGCTCATGTGATTGGGATGCCAGGACAAGACATCTTTTTGACTTGAGTTTCCTCCGGTTGTTCTTTGACCCCTGATCTGATACCCCTGAATTTGTTTCCGTAAAAAATGGAATAAAGAAAAAGGACTCTAATCTTTAGTGACCCATCTACGACCCCTGACCTGATATGCACCATAGCTTTGATCGCTGCTACTTTCTCCCCCGCTTTCTCCACTGATATATCCTGATTTCCTGCGGTTGTGCTTCTTCCCCCTTGCTACCCCAGTGTCACTGAAGCTCCCAATTAAAAGAGGGTCATCAATTCCACGAATGACCCTCCGTGTGGGTGAAGGTGTTGCTATGCAACTATCATCCTTTGTTCTTCTCTTGTCTTTGTTGTGCTGCTTCATATTTTGAGAAATTCTATGCAGTTTCTCGTTGAACTTTATAATTCCCTTCTCCACAGGCTCCACTGCTTGGTTTACAGTGAACTTCACATCATTCACAATCTGCATGGGAGACAACAGCTGATTCAGCAGGAGATAAATGTGATGTCATGTGCTTCACCAAACCAAATTAACAGTGCACATTGCCAGATTTGTGTTTTACACTGTAATTTTATCACATTTTCACATATGGACATTGACTGGCCTTCAGTTTAATTTATTACTAGACTGGCAAAGCTGATACTGAACCAGCAACTCCTTTTGTTTACAGTATCAATAAAGTTTCAGGTTAGTGACTGCACAGCTATACTCCAATTGCATTCCTATTATAAGCTAAATGAAAGAAACTTACAAATCCACCACCACCAACGACAACATCTCGTACACTTTCTTTTATGGTCATTCCACTCCTAACATCAATGTCGGGTTGAGGAAGGCGTAGCTTTGTTGGCCGCTCACTGTCTCTAACCTCATCAGGATCTACAGGGCAATCAACAGATACATAATCTCCAAGAACTGCAACACTTCCAGGAAACCGGTCTCCCATTAGCTCATAAGGCTTGGCAGGGAACACATACAGATGAACAATAGAAGCAATGCCCATCTGTGCTGGATGGATACATTGACCTGTTAAACTTCAATATTTTGAATGAGAAAAAACAAAAGCAGTTATAAACTTTATTGAAGAGATCTAGACATTGATGACTGTTGCACTCCCCAGGAATATTGTAACAATAGCTACAAGAAAAATTCACCAATCAAATTTAACCATTAACACATGTAGCACATTGCAGTGAAAGACACAGGACCAACCACAGTTCATAACTTTGTTTACACCATAACCATTAAACAGGAGGCCAAATGCCAAAGTTCACCAGCATGTCTCGGTGAATAATCACTGTAACTTTGTATCAGACGCCTCTCGTCTATTCCATCGCTAAACCTACTGCAGAACACCCATACTAGTAGAATAACATATTTTTTTCACGTAGTTCTAAAGCAAATGACAAGGCAGAAATCCCCAGAACAACAAAACAAAACGAATTGCCCCATAAAACATTCTATAAGCAAGTTTAAACAGCCATATAACAGAAATTATCAGTCTGGCCCCGCCAAATAATGCAAAGGTGGTGTGTCCAGCATTTCAGATTGGTAGTCCTTGAGAAATGACATCCTAAACATGCTACATGAGCAACCAAACAGTACATCCACTTGAACACCTTTTATTTTGTCCTTTTTCTTGATTGATAAGATTAGGCTCAAGTCTATTTTATTCAAACTCTTCCTCTGCCCTTCACCACTTAAGCTAAAGCCCAAGGGCACTGCATTCAACTCTTTACCACCCTCCTTCTGAACTGTGACATCTACGACCATTATCTGCTCCTCTCCTCACTGCATCCCCTTATTTCAACAACTTGAGACAGACTGCACTGGCCCTAAATTGCAGAACACTGCCAATTTACTTTTTACTTGACCATTGCCCTAAAGCTCATCAATCAGCAACATGCCATAGTTTCCTCTCTAGAGAAGCAACTAGACAAGCATTTCCAGTTCCCAGAATGCTTAATTTTCTCATATAACCATCCACAAATAATAGAAGGCACACGGACATGCACAGATGTTTTATTGAAAAACAAAATCTTGCTTTTGCCCTGTCATAAGAATTCCAACACTCAAGTTGGAATTACATAACTTTTGCATTTATCTTGTGATAAAATCTTGACTTGTCCATGAAAGAACCTAGTGGCATTTGAGTAGTTCAGAATTTTGATTCACCCAAGACATTAACCTATTCACTTCATGATGTCAAAGACAGCTACTAGTACAGCAACAGATTATCTTACACCACCAAGAGCAAGAATAATATACGTATGGAACAGAACAGAAAAGGAGATACTATGGAATGGAAGCTATCTACCTCTATACAAATGATAAAGTCTTGGATACTTGACTTAAATTGCAAGCCTTGAGCTATAGGACTTTTGAATAAACCAAGAGAGTAGAGAAGAGCAATTGCCACTCCTTGCCACCAAGTCAAAAATACAATTGATTTAAACGTCAGGAACTTGTATAAAGGTTTTATGTGAGCCAGTTCATCCTTTATGGCAGTGTAAAATTGCACCAAACAGTACAAAGCCCAAGATTGACTGAAATTTAGAACCACCGCCATGTAAGGATACCTACAAAACCAGGGGAATGCTAAGGTATTCAGTGATTTTTGACAAGAGATATCTGTTAAAAGAGAGTACACATCAATTGGGGCCAATTTAGAAGTAGGAATCATTATATACACACTCGCAGATCAGACAACGAGTCCACATGGAATGACCATTTTAAAGAATATGCAATTAAACTATGAACCAACAAGTGCATTGGCATAAGGATGATAATTCTCAACCTCTATCATTCCCATGAAAACCTTTACAGAAAACAAAAGGTTCAAGTTTCAATAAAGAAAAGAAGCAATGGACCTCACAAATGTAAAAATCAAGATCAGCTTTACCCGCATCTCAATTTAAAATCTCCTTCACAATATACACCAAAGGCTTCAAGAAGTACTGCTAAAACTGCCGTCAAAGACTTTATTAACATCTGTCAAAAAAGATACAGATCATAATCTTTTCCAATCCAAGAATGCTGGAATTGGGAAATGTAAAAAGAGCTGCAAAATATAGAACTTCTCAAAAGAAAACATACATATTGAACAATACCGAACTTTACAACTTGGTAAAACCACTGACCAAGCTTCCATGGTTTAAAGATATAATTCATTGGAAAAGGGTGTTTTATAATTCCCCTTTCATGATTATGTTCTAAAAGGGGTGCCTTAGAACTCGAGCGACCTTCTCTTTCCAAAAACTCAATAGTTCTTTCTTCCCCACCTTTAAGAAGTAGATAAAAGAAAACAACTATCAATAACAATATCAACACCAGAAGAATAAACAAAATGAAATCAGGAAAATAATTAATTAAAACCATAGGAAAATACCTCATCCATATGTATAATTACAAAACTATAAAATCATAGAAGACTCGTATGCCTTGTTAATAAACAATACTAAAAATCACACAGCAACTAGATCAAACTTTTACTTTTTTATATAGAACAAAACATCCACTTATAAACATAATTATAGTTTGCAATTTGACATAAATGCTGTAAGATGACATTTAAAACTAGAATGGCACCCAGCCAGACATGTGCATTACCACACGTGCAATGTAGAATGTATTTGACTATGTTCACATACTTCTCTGAATGTGTACGAAAGAAGCATGAACAAATGAATCCAATACATCATAATGACAATGCCAGAGAATTTCTTCCAGCCAAACTTGCCAATTTCGCCTCTTATATTACTTTACCCATAGATTATTTAAATACATGCGCACATGTTTTAATTTTTGCACATTTCAAAAGAAACTAGCACACCCTTGAAATTGTCAGAACAGGAACAAATACATAAGCCATGTTCAACAAGTTTTTTTTTTTGTTTCATGGCAGCTTGTATTCAAGAAAACTCCATCATGACCATCTGGGGCCTTAGGACCAAAAAGCTTGACTACAAACCATAGAAGGAAACTGTCTTCGGCTGCTAAAAAACCCCCAAGATTCTGACTTCCACAAGAGGATTCATGGACAAAAGCATGGAAATGTCAATTCCATGAAGAGGAATATATCAGACCATCCAGAATTAGTAAACAACTTCAAAGAACTACCACTACAGAATCTAGGAAATGACAAAATTATACGAGATGAATTAAACTGAATTTCGGATAAAACCCTTCATTGCACACAAAAAACTTTTAGTAAGAAACATACCTAAGCAAGCAACAAGGTATCTTCCAAAGCAATACATAGCAAATGATTCATAGCAATCCCGCAGTATTTCGATATCAACACTAATCGACGGATCCAGCAATGAAACAAACTATTCAAAATAACCCAAGTTAGGAAAAAAAAATCAAAAACTTCCATCCACCTCTCCAAATTCAAAAACTCAAACAACCCATTATTCAAAATTCAAACTTTTCACAGAATAAACCTCAATCAAGCAGAACAATCACTTACTCACCGATTCTACAGCATAGCAAGGAACCATAAGGATAACCCCGATCAAAAACTTCTGCTCCTGAGAGGTAAAAAGAGTACCAAACAGTCAACCAACAAATATCAGCAAACTCATTCAAAACCGAAAGCAGGGCAATCAAACAAGGAAACAAATAGTCACCTCAGGATTCCTGTACGCGGAAAGATGCTCGAACAAGAGGTAGAAAGACGAAGACAAGGATACAAGTACAAAAGCACCAGCAATCAAAGTATCCCATAAGGGAATTGAGAATGTCAAAAGATAATAAACTATGAGATCCTGTAAATACTTCATCGCCTGCTTCTCTCTCAAATGCGAAATATCATACAGCATAATTTGAATTTCGCAATATCCATAATCAATCTAAAAAAGATGAGATTTTGAATTAAATTTCTAATCAATTCATTCATCAATCGTAATAGAGAATCCAAATCAATGAAAGTTGAAAATAATTTACTTACAGCTGAGTCCAAATTGAATTGAACAAGGCAAGGAAACTGGAGGGGTGAGTGGGGATAGGCGAAATGATTCTGCTCCGCGACAAAGAGTGATTTTTATTCACTACATTATGGTGTAGGGAGGAAAGACTTTCATAAAAAAAAAATCGCAGCCATTCAGCTACTTTGGTCCCTACTATAATATATTTATGATTAATGATTATAACAATTCACTAGCCAGTGAATATTTTTGTTGTTTCCATTTTAGGAGCAGGTGATATCTTTATATAGTTTTTCTTCAAGAATCTTTATCATAATTTGCAATTAAAATAAAAATGAGACTTATTTGAATACTTAAGATTAAATCATTTAATAAACAAATGTGATTTGATTATATATAGTTTTTGTTTGAACGTTAGTGTTCTAAGATAAAAATGATAAATAAAAATGAGATAAAATTACAATTAATTAAAATGATGAAGATAAGTATATAAAAATAATCTAAAATAAATTTTTATTTTTTAAAATAAAAAATAATCTTTTTTATCCGAACTATATTAATTTCTTTTATCTCAAAATAACAATAAAATAAAATAAAACCATGATATTAGTGACTTATCTAAGAAGAGTCTTTCGATTTCAAATGAAGTTGTGATTCTGGTAATATCTTAGGGACGATATTGAGGTTTGCCCAAAACTGTTTAAGTTAAGGAAAAATTCAAGGAATAGCCCTTCCAGTTGCAGTCAGCTACGAAAATGGAGAACACGAGTATGCTAAGAGAATGGTTCGAGCGAGTTGACTCTGAGAAAACTGGAAACATCACTGCAATTCAGCTCAAGGTCATTCTCCTTCTCCCTCTGTCTTCTGTTTCTCTTCTTCTTCTTTTTTGTAGCTTAAAAAGGCTAAACTCTTTGATCAACTTAATTAATTAACCATCTTATTATTAATGATAATCAGAGTGCCCTTGCTGTTGGTAATCTTGAATTCCCTCTCTCTGTTGTCCAGCAAATGATCAGGTAACCCACTTCTCAACACTCTTCTTTAATCTCTCTTTTAATACAAATCAATTGATTTAACGAAGTTCTTCAATTTTTGTGTTGTAGGATGTATGATTTTGATAGGAATGGAACTATGAGTTTTGATGGTGAATTTCACTTTTTTGGCTTCAAGTTTTAGAATTTTGAATTGCGTTTTGTTTATTTTTTCCTGATTTGTCAAATGTCTTTCTTTTTCTAAATGCAGAATTTGTTGGGCTTAATAAGTTCCTTTTAAAGGTTTGTGCTTTCATCATGAATTGTCCATTTCAAGAAGTAAAAGGCTATATTTTTGTGCGTTATGTTCTTAACTAGCTAATTATGAAATACTTTTGTGATGTCTGTATTTGAGTTTTGCACTCGTGTTCTTTGCAGGTTCAACAAGCTTTCTCGGATCTCGAGAGGTAAATATTAGTGGCTTTTCTGCTAGAAAGTAGACTTTGATTGTTCTGTCTCCTGCCTTTTAAACTGTTTTCATGGTTTGATGTAGTCTAGCCATATAAAAGCATTCAAATAGGAATAGATAAGATAGTTATCTTTGTTTCCACATTAATGATGAATGTTAGCTTTGGTAGAGGCTGAAATGAAATGTGATTATGATTTGGTTAGTTGGTTCTGTAGTCATTTTAGTATGGTTAGTCATTGGTTCTGGTATTTGGTTGGTGTGAGGGCATTGTTTAGCAATAAAATCTTCTGGATTCATGGACTGTTTCCAGCTTTGAGTTTGTTTGGCTTTACAAAATCTGAGCTTTTGAAATTTTGTGTTTGAGTCAATGCTAATATCTGCAATGATGAGCAAGTGCTTGAACTCTACACTTTTTTCCTGTCTCTCTTTTCCTAAATTGGAAAAGGTTGGATTTGCTTGTGTAAAAATAAGTAACTGGTCTTTGCTTCTATCTTATTGTTACAGGGGCCTTGGATATCTTGTTCCTGATGATGTCTACAAGGTAGTTTTTTGAAGAATGTTATTTAGCTGCGACTGAATAAATATACTTTTAAATGCTGCCCATGATTCTTGGCACAATATGTCCTATGGAAAATAAATTCCTACATTTATTATATAGTTTACCTAATCATAATCTCCGTGCTTCTGTTTATATTGTTCTTGTTTCACGAGATATGCTTGAAATAGAGTACATGGGTTTCTTCAGTTTCTATTCTCCTCTTCGTTTCTTAATTATCTGGTTTCTCATGACTCAAACTTGTTGCAGGGATTGGTGAAGATTGGTTTCTCATTGGACTCTCCTTCTTTTTACACAGTTTGTGAGGTAAAGGCCCTTTCACTCCTATATTATGGGTGAGATCATAAAATTCTGTCACAGATATTATATGCAACCTTCATTCTTTAAAGATCTGGCTTGATGTTATGTAGCATGCTTGTATACGGAATTGTATATTTAATTTACTTGTGTTTGATAACCCTATCAGTGGGGAACGTATTCCTGCCATTCTCTTGATCTTGTTACAAGTGCTGAAATGTGAAATCTGCCCATTGTTGCTCAGAGCTTTGACCAAAAGAAGAATGGAAAAATTCGTCTAGATGACTTCATATGTCTCTGCATCTTTGTACAGTCTGCTCGGTGTGTGTCCCCTTGATCATTTATGATGCATTCTTTAGATCGAATAGTCTACATTAAGCTCTTACAGATAATTTATCATTTCTTTTACTGCAGGAATCTTTTTAATTCATTTGATACTACAAAGCAAGGCAGAGTTACTCTTGATTTCAATCAGTTGGTGTACTGTAGTAAGTAAAAACCAATTCAATATCAACATAAACTACTTGATATCATGGTGCAATTTGTTAAGGTTATTTCTCTGTCGTGCAGCTGCAAATTGTAGAATATGAAATCACCAGCAGTGCTCAAAACTTCCATGCCCGTTCATACTTCCAAGTTAATAATGATTGATGAGCAGGACTGCATGTTCTTCAACAATGTAAAAAATTGTGGTCTTAGGTACTAAAATTTTCTTCCCTGGTGTTTATTTTTGGGACGAGGCCATTGTCAGTTTTATTCTTATGTATGATAATAGTTGAAAGTACATATGTTGATAATGTGATTGGTTGGAAGTTTTTTTAAAAGGGATGAATTACAACATAGCTCCTTCAGATTAGCATGATATTCACTAACATCCTTAATTTGAAAACCAAAGACCTCAGAAATCTTATTCTTGAAAATGATGAAAGAAGTGTCTAAAATTAAGGTTGTGTTTAGTTAGTGTCTAAGAAAAAAGGACATAAACGTGTTTGATTGGAGGAGCAGAGGTAGGAATATAAAATAAATTTGTCTTTAAAATAATTTTGCAATGGATTTCAAAACAAAAAGTAAAGAGAGACACGTTGTTTTTATTTCAACTGTATTTATATTTTCAATCACGAGACAATAACTCAATGCAGTACTTTGTACATTCTTCAACAAGTCTTCGGCTACAACTTGTATATAAATGGAAATTAGTTTCGTTTTATCAGCACTATAAAATATGAAAATAACGTTGCCATAATAGCTATTTCATTGTCAGCTTTGACCAGGAGCCATGCAAAATTAGAGTCCAATAACTGAAACATGTGAGAAGATGCTCTCCAGAATCCAAACTCCAACTGGACTTGTGTTTTTTAAGCTCTTTGTTACCCGTGGCATGATTGGCTTCTACAGAAGAGCCAATTGTGTGGACTGTGGGTAGTGCCCTTTTTTACCGTTCTTTCTTTCTACAGAAGAGCCAATATTTTTCGTTCAAATATATGTTATTGAAATCATGCAATGGGGATATCTAAGAAAATGTATCAGCAAAGGATTATAGTTCTGCTAGAAATTTAAAGTTTGTTTGTGATCAATGGTATCTTGAGAGTTTTTGAGAGTATGATCTTGTTTTATTTCTTAATTTTCACGAACCTGGTTGTAGTTAATGACAATATTAGTCATTTGTAAAGACATGTGCATAAAAAGATGAGTGAGCATCAGTGTAGGGATGGATTTAAATGAAAAACTGATAACGTTAAGAAATCCACAAGGATATACTCGTCATTAGACAACAACAGCTTGAAGTAGGAACATGAGCAGCAAAAAAATACACTCTTTAGTCTTATCCCTCGTTTTTTACAAAAAGTGATTTCAAACTTTTCAATATTTATTTGTTATTAAAAAAATTGATCAAAAATATTCTTCATTTTCAGAAAAATTATTTGGAGTAGAAAACATTTTTTAAAAATTATAAAAGATTTAAAAATATCATATTATTTAATGATTATATCAAATTTGATTTTCAAACTTTTAATTGTTATATATATATATATATATATATATTGTTTTTTCAATTTCATACCTTAAAATTTGATTTTTATATTAACTTTGATCCTTATTTTTATAATTGTTATTTGTTTTTCTCTTATTATTTTTTAATTGAAATTTTTTATCTATCAAATTTGATCTTTATTCTTTTAATTATTACTTATTTTATTTGAAATAATTAATGAAAAGGTTATTATTATTTTAATTTCTTCATCTTTTAATTTTTTTATTTATTAGATTTGATCTCTATTATTTTAATTATTATTTATTTTATTTGAGATTGAAATTATGTTTTTTTTTTAATTTCATTCTCATTCAACTTTTTAATTTGTAAGATTTATTTTTTATTATTTTAATAAACTTAAAAAAAATAAATTATTAATAAATTATTTTTGTATTCATTTTCCATGATATAACCAAACAAATAGGTCTTAGGTTATATTGAGCATGTCTAATGTTAATTTTTCCGGTTCTAAAATAATATAAATTTATTTTATGTCGAGACAGAAGAGAGAAATGGGAACAAAAATAACTTATATTCTCGTGTCTTTTAAATTTTAAAGGGATATTTATTTTATATTTTATTTTTATCGCTACGACTAAATATGTTTTTGTCGACCGTGGAAAAATTATATTAGCTATCTTTTATGTAGTTATAAACAGAGCTGTACTAGTTAAAATGAACAGTGCAACTTTTCACCCCACAGCTGCTGCAGCAAATGTTGATTGATCTTATTACAAAGAAATAACCAAATTTTTCTACCATTCAAACCCACAACTTGCGAAGTAGAGGTACGACATTGGACCGGTAATATACAAATGTATGTATGAACGCAGAGACTCGAGTTGTTTCTCAGTTGCAAGCAGAAAGAACATAGGCGTTCAGAGCCCTAAGAGAAATAGGGCTGGTTCAGCTTTTGCTGCATAACCAAACTTGGATGTGCTGTACTTCCTATGAACTCCAGTGAGTTTCCCATATCCAGCTTTCTGATGGAAACTAACCATCATTCTTGAGCATTCCCTATCGGCATGTAAGAGCAATTCATCAGTATGAGAATTAGTTTGGTTACAAAGTTGAGGTAGTAATCAGTGATGCAAAATACTCACAAAAGCTGATCTTCTGTGTAGCTGGTGTGCCACTCGCTGGTTTTAGACCACTGCTTAAACTGGTACAGACTACACTGAGCAGTGTAAATCGCTGCAGCAGCTAGTAAAGATGGGGGGAACCTAAGCATCTCGTACTCAACTAGGCACACCTCAATTATGAAGAAGGAGAGAAGCTCAAGCTGTTCATTACACATCAATAATTTTAAAGGTGAATTTGTTTTTCCCCAAGAACTTCTAATTCGATAAAAACCATCACCAGTGAGTGAGTGATTTACCTTCTTGTCAGATAGAGCTGCCTTGAGGAATCTCTTCATGAACATATAAGGGGTTGGCACAGACATGTTGAATTGTAAAGTGTTCACCATTAGTTTCTCCTACAAGCAACATTAAAAATAGTTAAAAAAAAATGCCACTGATGGAAAGGGAGAAGGAAAGTAATGACTACGAAGGAAAAAATACCATATCGAGGACTTCTATCCTTGTGTAAGCGTTGTCTGATATCAGCACAAAATCTTCCACGAGTGGGACTGAGACCTCCTCATACTTGCATGCTAATAGCATTGCTGTCACACCAACCAGTTGAAGTTTCTTTCTGACCACTGTGCAACGCTCCAAGAATCGGTCAATAAGATTGATGGCTAAGAACAATGTCTCGTCCATAAGCTCAAATTTGTAGTGGACCTATTGAACAACCAGACTTCTTTCATTAGATAGAGGATGACAAGGTTTGAAAACCAAAAATTAGAGATGGACTAGAGCTGTTTCTATTTGATGTAGCATTTGGTTCTATTCCAGGCAATTGACCTATTCTACAAATGGATCTCAATCTCTAGTAAGATGGTGAATTGTCATTAAGGATACTGGTTAAACATATGGGCAATTGTTTCAATTTCCATGGAAAATTCTGTCCACGGAAGTGCTGTTAAACGAATCAAAAAGTGAATTCCAACATTTTCCTTCAAAGAAACAACACAAGGTCAGAGGAGTATACCTCAATAAGCCAGTCGATAAGGATGGCCCTCATCTTCTCGTTGATGTCAGATTGACGATCCATGTAAGTTGGAGAGACACAGCCAGAGCTCTGCATAAATGAATAATATTCAATAAACAAGATTGATCCATGTCCCACAGAAGATTGCTGCATCCAATGAGCTACTTGTTTTGGAGGAAATTCATGCCGAAAGGATACTTAGCCTTTTGGAAATCAAGTGGTATCACAATAGAATTTTAATTAAAATTTCATCTTTTTTTCTCAAGAACCCACATCTTTCAAAAATTCAAGAAAAAACAAATAAGCCTTAGATGCATTTGTTAAGAAACAAAGTAAAACCAATACAGAATGAATCATCAATTACATATTTCTAGCGTGGATATCAATCATAACTAATCAATCAGATGTTACTTTCCACGGTTAGAAAGAACCCTTGTTGAATAAATCAACAAATGGATTAGACTCATAGCATATCTAATCAAAGTCATTTGGAACATATGCAAACCTCACTAGTAAATTGACTGGTACTTTCAGTAGCTAATTCAAGCTTAATGCTGCTTTGGATCCAGATAAAAGAAAAACCTTTTACTTCATTTGGAACATATGCAAAGGATCATCCAACACACATGAGTTTCGTAAAAGTAAATCCTATGAGTTGAAAGGTTTTTCTTTTTCTGTGTATTGTCTTCATACAATTATGCCCATCACACATTGAGGATAATATATCCCATCTTTTATTGCTGATACAATCAACTCTAGTGACAGTTTTTAGATTGATGGCATTTTTACTCAACATTGAGACTAACAAGGTAGTCTCAATGTACAAAAGCTGCGAACAAGTTTAAGGAATGAATTCCTAATGCAGACTGGATTACCTCAGATTTCTTGTAGTAGGCATATATGTCATCTATATACTCAACAACTGCCAATGTATCTTTCAAATCGCCACAGTCAATATCCACAATTGAGTCCTCTGCATCCTCCATTTCAACCTCCTACGAAAATTCAACGGAGTTAGTGATAGTTTCCTTTAGCCCACGCACACTGAAAAATCTTATTTAAATGTTTAGGCTTGATAAAAAGAAATACCATCCTATCAATTTCATCTAGCATAGCCTCTGTGTGCTTCACAAACATCGGTATCGCAGCATCATCATACTCTTCCACTTCTATTACTGAACAGTCTTTAGATTTCCTAGTCTCCTGATATCATGATCAATCCCAACAGTTCAAGTCAATTTCATGTTTTCACCGAAACATCAATTCAGTTTGCTTAAAAAATAATTAAAACTCTATAAATTTACTTCATAGCATTGTTGCTTGTTGCTGACCATTTCTGCTGCCATCTCCCTAAACAAAAAAGTTAAGTGAATTACTTGCAACTTTGGAAAGCATAACAAATACTGAGTTCTTTTCACATATTTTTTGTTTCCTATGTATAATACAACTCAGATAAACAGGTGTAATAACATAGTTGTTTTAATTAAGGAAATAAATCCAATCAAAATGAAGTTGATATAGGAGTTACTCTGAGCTATCTCTCTTGTTGACCACACATGGGAAGTGAGCAGCCCCAACAATGTTCTGATTGATGCTGGCTAATGCCCTCCTTTGATTCAGCCCCATGTCCTTCACAAACTTCGAACCCCCCAGTCTTGGTCCTTCTACAAGACCAAGAAAGATTGATCTAAATAAATAAATACTTCAACTGAAAAGCTGCAAGAAAGACAAGGAAGCAATATTGCCAAGTTACCTTGAAGGTTTAAAGGTACAAAGAGACCAGGATTGTTCTCATTTGATCGACCCATCTTCAAGAAACTGGAATGAACAATAAAAGAAAAATCCCTTTAAAGATCATAGAAAATCAAAACACATTCATGTAGCAAAGAAAACCAAAGATTTTATGATACTAAACTTCAAGAAGCAAAAAGAAACCCAGTTCAGCATTGGATCAAACCGAGTCAAAAGGCATGGATTTAATCTTATTCACCTTTAATTCCAATCTCCAAGCAAGAACAAGAAAGAAAAACTCTCTCTCTCTCTCTCTGAGCTCCGGGGTGTAGAAGAAGAAAAAGGAAAGGGTTTTGAAAATAACGGCTAGTAAGTAGTGACCGTTGGATTATAATAAGATGAAAAGTTACGTTGGTCTGGCAACGGTTAAAATAAGGAGTGTTTGGGCCATAATTGGAGCGGGCAGTTTTTAAGCATTAAAAAAAAGCCCAGGTCCGCTCCTATTTCGTGGAAGGAAGCTTCCCAACTCCCAAGGAAGTAGTGACCGTTGGATTATAACAATTATTATTAAATAATACAAATGTATTTTATATCAAACAATTTGGATTTATTCTATGAAGATTTCTTGATAGAAAATATTAAGTTTCCTGAAAAACAAGACAGTGTTGTTTTCTTTCTTATAAAAAAGTAGAATTCAGGTGGAATTCATGAATGACAAAGACATGGATGGACTGGAGATTTAATTAAGAGTGTTCATAACTTAAGAGACAAAAATATAAACTGGAGAATTAACTTATTGAGCTGGCACTCACTCATCAAGAGTAGTCTACTCCACCCCCTCCTGAATCTGATGACAGTTAAACAGGACTTCCAACATTATTTGCCTAGTACTGCAGGAGCTTCCAACATTATTGTTGTTGGATTAGTGTTCCTTACGATGGTTCCAAATTGCCTTAAATTAGATAATCAACAAAATTGCCACCCGATCCTTCCGATGTTCCCACACTGCACATTGGTCCACCTTTTCTCATTTTCTTTCTTTCTTTCTTTACTTTACTAGCCATCCTGCACGCTGCATTCAACCATGCAAGTTTATTTTTGCTACATTGTAAGCAAAATTAGATAATTTATATATGCAGTCCATTTGGGTTTTTTTTTTTTGTTTTTTTTTAACCAAGTGATGTAGTAATAGTATCTTTATATATATATATATATATTTATAATTTATAATTTAATTACCAAGATATGATTTGCATCATTGGAATTAAAATATGCATGTTTTTCAGTACCGACATAGTTAGCGACTGTGTGTTCTAGAA
>Ga0307515_10012266_pt1 | contig 16137 bp, 9 predicted proteins | sample 17_EM_MG_FD_194513 | JGI IMG/M metagenome (GOLD analysis project Ga0307515, IMG submission 194513) | Populus trichocarpa ectomycorrhiza microbial communities from riparian zone in the Pacific Northwest, United States - 17_EM | ecosystem: Host-associated > Plants > Roots > Unclassified | place...
GCCTTGCCCCCACTGCCTACCAGGCTAGTTACCAAGCACACCCCCCTTCCCCTCTGCTGAAAGGTACCAGGAATGCATTCCCCACTTTGGATGGAGAGTAGAGTAGATTGTTTCCTTTGCAGGTGGAGAAGAAGTTAGGGTGGTAGTGGAGAAGGCATGAAAACCAGCATAAAGTGTGAGGACTGCAATGAGGTTTTGTGTTTGACACCCAAATGAATTTTTTTTTATGAATTTCACCATATGTAGAGTATTTTTATTTATTCTGGGGGCATTTGGCATAATTGTGGTTGTGTGATGTGTATTTTAAAAGCGGGCCCATCTGTGGGCCCAAACCCGGTTACCGGCAAAGGGATACTATTTTCCGTGTTCAGGCCTGCAGGTTTATTCCCACCATCACAGCACCCACAGCTACTTGGTTTAAGGCCTATCGCCGCTACTTGTAGGGCTCGGTATGGAATTTGAAGCATTCAGCCAGGCCGCGAAATTGATACGCCGGACGGGACCGCGATGTCAGGCCCCGAAAGACTATAGTCGCCCCGGACCGTTTAGATGCCTGGTGGCGGTATGAAGTCGAACACGTCTAGGAGTATACTATTGAGCATGAGTATGGAGTCAAGCGCATGTACGCTGGTCTGAAATACAGCATTTTATGCACGTCGACGCGAATGACACCGGCATGTCGACGTGCCGACGTATTTTGACAAAGATGGGGCACCATACTCGACTGCATACTCCCGAACCCAGCCCTCCCCAAGAATACAAAATTGAGTGCCGCTCGAGAACGGCTCGGTAGATTCACGTCCCTCTAGGGGCAGCGAAGCAGCCACCAGTGCTTGTTTATCTTATTAACATGGCTACTGGCTTCGCTGTGCTTCTATATATTTCGTTTACATGGTAGTTAGCTTCTATATTTTACATTTACAAGTCAGTTAGCTTCGCTGACTTTATTTATAATTATTTTACTTAGCTAACTTTACCAGCAATTAAATAGCTGGCTTTTAATAGTCCTCTTAGCGGTGCAAATTTAATTTGCATACCTTTTTTTCACTTGGGCCGTTCATGGGTCCATGAATGACGTAACACACACAGCACGATCCCTGCATATCTGCTTGCGTATTTTAGATTCGAGTTTATCGTCTATGATTGGGCTGTTAGTATTCTGGAATGCTACCTGATGCCGTGTAACACACCTTTCAATTCAGAAAGATTTTCGTTCTTCCCCGCTCCTCGTCAGCCTCATCCTGCCTCCGATATTCATTCCTTTCTCAAACTCTCGTCGCAACTACGCAGCTGGATATAAAATGAACCCATCGTCTGGGCCCTTAACTGTAGGTGTCGTCGTCTATGAAGCTTTGCATTTCTAATGCCGGCTAGAATCCCTGGGTTGATTTGTACTCAGCATGGGATGAAGCGTATAAACTTTTCCAATCAAGGCTAGAGCCTAAAGAGCTGCGACAACTCCAAGCTTCAAACTAGTAGCAGACGACTTATTCTAATCTGCTAGCCGATGTTGAGGCGGCGGGTAAAATTGTGGAAGATAAACGATATGCATTCACGGGTAAGGTACAAAAAATCGTCAAGGCGATCAATCAGTATGCGGTTGTCGCCGATATTATGGTGCAGCACAATCCAGAGAACACAGCATTGGCTTGGGGAGCTTTTCGGTTCATATTTCTAGTATTTTTTCCATTCTCTTAAAATACTACGGTATTTTCAGTGCCGACTAACCACGAACTGATTATTAGTAGGCTGCGGTTGCAGAAGGGTCCACTTCTGAAAAGATTGTCGATTCTCTAGATCAGATCGCTGGTATTGTATTCCGCGCGGATACGTACACATCGCTTTTTGCCCATCATCGGACTTCAGCGAGAGACGTTCTTCGGCAATTACATGACGGCTTGATAGCACTGTTTGCTGAGATTTTTATTTTTCTCTTTCGGGCGATGGCATTTTTCAAGAAACCAACTGCCCGTATGTATTCGAATTGGACAAGGTTGACCATCTCAACGCTGACATTCTTAGGTCGATACCTGTCCGCCGCCTTTCAGCCGTTCAGTAGCAGGTTCAAAGGGACATTAGGTAAGGGACTGCCATATTCCTGTCAGGCTGCCATTGTCATTAAGATCAGAACTGATTAAGATTCTTCCAGAAAATATTTCGCGATTTGAAAGAGGCGTCCAGGATGATATTCACTTACTGACCATAGAGTGTGAGTGATCAGCGCACCCATTTTCCGCAGTGAAGATTCTGATATAATCTTTGTTGAAGCCGAAATACTTCAACAGGCGGTCGAGAACGGTAAATGGTTACGTCACGCAGAGGGCGGATTTTCCTCCGACCTGAAAAAGCTGTGCGACGAACATCTTGATGGAACTTGCAAATGGTTTTTGAGGAACGATATAGTGGAAAATTGGAAGAGCTCCCGTTCTGTACCTGGCCTTTGGGTATCGGGAAAACCTGGTTGCGGCAAATCCACCATTGCATCTCAACTCATACTCCACTTATCAACATCCACACTTCCTGTTGTACGTGTTTTATGCAAAGCTGGTATGGAAAATAGAAGCGATGTGATGTCGGTTCTACGGAATATTTTATTTCAGCTTGTTGAAAGCCCAGTGACAACCTCCGAAAAGAGAAAGCTTCATTCGGTAATCACCGCCGCGCGTATGGATTCGAAGGATCCATGCGCCACCTCCGAACCAAAGCTGTGGGTACTCTTGAAACGGTTGTTGAAGCACTCTGGCGGATGCATCTGTGTCATTGACGGTCTCGACGAATGCGGCAATACCAGTAAGGAAATCGCCGACTTCATTACCCAACTTACCGATGTTTTCGACGCATCTCCCAAGTCAAAAGCCGTTGTCTTCTCACGGCTGGACATACCAGTCACCTGCAATAATACTAGTGTATGGGAGAGTATTTCCATAAAGGTAGCCGATGTTAGGGATGATATTGAGTACCTCGTACGGGTAAATGTGGAAAATTTGGAGCTAAGGAACCCCGAAGTCAAGGATCGCCTTCGCCGACAGTTGATCAGTGGCTCTGAAGGAATGATGTTATGGGCTCGGCTCATGCTTTCCGAAATCAAGTACAACCACTATCGGATTGACGAAGTTTTAAAGAAACCCCCAGCTGGACTCAAAGTATTATATAATGACATACTCCAACGTCTTGCCAATTCCGAATCAGATACCCGCCGCATGCAGAATGCCCTTGTGCTACGACTGGTTCTAGCAGCCGCACGACCTCTACGTCTCCATGAGTTTTGTCTTGCTGTAGAAATGCTGAAAGGCTTGCCCAACCATGAAAACTACGAGTTTCGAGAAGATAACGCGCGAACTATCATCAATGAAGCCGCACCACTCGTCACCGTGTTACCCAACAACACTGTCCAGATTGTTCATACGTCGCTAAAAGATTATTTGCTTTCATCAGGCTATTCTCAAGACACCAGGCTTAACAATTTTGTTTTCGAGTCGAGCAACCTACACTCTCCAATTGTTTTTGCTCTGTTATCATACCTGTCGTTCTCCTGCTTTAATGTCAACCTAGTGGGAGCGCCGGTCGATCATGTGAACAGTTATCCGCTCTTGGAGTACGCCTCCACGCAACTAATTTGGCATGTCACCAAGGTTGATGATCACTACCAAGATTGCCTTCAGCAACTTCGAACTTTTCTCGAATCTACCCAGGGATGGAGGTGGCTTGAGCGGTTACGCTATACATACGAGTTTAGCATGGGTCATCTGCAGCTTTTTGAGGCGCATTTGAAAGGCTGGATTGATACTTTCTCTCCCAAATTGTCGGACAGGGAGATCTTCGACAATTTGTTGACCCATTTGTGCCAAAAACAAGTCAATGACACAATACAGTGTAATGCGGATTCCGAAAGACATCTTGAAGCAATATCGAGCCTAGCTGAAGTGTATTGGAGCAAGGGTAAATTGAAGGAGGCTGAAGATCGAATAGTCTACGTCATGGAGATGAGAAAGAGTGAGCTGGGCCATGAACATCCAACAACCTTGACGAGCACGAATAATCTCTCGTTGATATACAATGACCAAGGGCGATGGAAGGAGGCTATGGTATTGAAAATACGGAAGTATCTACATTTCTCTTATTAATATTTGTACGTTCTTAAGTATTCTCCTTACGATAAGACGGTACTTTATGGATAAGGATAATGTGGTGTGTTAATAACTTTTAATACTTTTGTTATCTTGTATGTTTAGGTTATCTAGAAAGTTCCGGTTAGAACTTGTCTAGAACCTTCTTTTTAGTTCCGTTGGAAGAGGGATTTATCAGCGCTTATCTCAAAAGAACGCGTCTAGATTATTCTGTTATATTCCTTACGGCTCTTATGTATTTATGTACAGTTGCAGAGTGTTTCTCTTCCTGTTTTGGTTATTGATCCGCGACCATGGTCACGGACAATCACCCGTTTATTATTGTATATATAGATACTGTTTCTCCGGTTAGAGAACAGTTTTTTAGACTTCCTCAGACATCGATCGGAATACTACAATATCTCCTCTCGAATCCTCTTCTCAGTATATGCTTATATTTTGAACATTTCTTAAAATTGTTTTATTTGCAATACTTATTATTCATATACTTCTTTTGAGATTCTAATAGATCTCTTCGGACTTTCGCTGTTACCGACGAATATATGGAACTATTGGCTGACGTCATGGAAACGAGAATCAGAGTCCTCGGACAGGAGCATCCAGATACCCTGATAAGTATGAGCAGCCTTGCCACGATATACCAGAATCAAGGGCAGTGGAGGAGGGCTGAAAACCTCAAGCTCAAAGTATTAGAGGTCAGACGGAGAGACCTCGGACAGGAGCACCCGTACACTTTGATGAGCCAGAGCAATCTCGCAGTGACATACCAACAACAAGGGCGGTGGAGAGAGGCTGAGGAGCTCCAGGTCGAAGTCCTGAAGATCGAAAAGAGGGTCCTCGGACGCCTACACCCAGAAACCTTGCGAGGCATGAGCAACCTGGCATGGACATATATGAAGCTCGGGGGGTTGAAGGAGGCTGAGGAACTTCAGGTCCGGGCCTTGCGGACGCGAAAGAAGGTGCTGGGCCAGGAACATCCAGACACATTAGAGAGCATGAGTAGCATGGCTTGGATATATCAGTCAAAAGGTTTTATCGATGATGCTATTTCCTTAATTGAACAACTAGTAGAACTTCGGTTGAAAACGCTCGGCGCAGACCACCCCTGCACGAAAGATTCGATAGAAGACATGATGGCGTGGAGAGAAAGCAGAGTGGAAGCTTCAACTGGACACCCTGGAAAGGCTTCGTTTTAGTTAGGTGAGCGTCCGCCATTTATGAGTGGTTGAAGGTTTCGATAGTGAGATTTTTAGACTAAATCTATGTGTCGTGCAAGTATGTATAGTCAATCAGTATTGGGCACTCGCTGTAGCTCCAAGAGTTTCGGTGTTTGAATGGTGGCCCAAATTGGAAACCTGGTGGATGGTACCGGGAATTTTCGTCTTTTTTTAATTTTCTTCGTGCTGTTGGTGTGGCATAGGTATATTGTTTCTTCTATTCTCCTGGGTCGGAATTTGCGCTGTCTGGATTGCTCTGGATTGGATGGCATGCTACGATGGCAAAGGCGAGTATCAGAAATGATGAATGGGATGAGTACTGTTCACAGTGTACGCCCTAAGATACAAGCTATGGAATGTACGGTAATAAAGCAATTTAATAAAGCTAGCGTAGGCGACCAACTGATATTAATCCACAATGGACCCGAGTCGGCAAACATCTCCTAACTGCACGCAAAACCTTGTTTAAATGTGAAGCTCGAATGCACATGTTCCACAATCTGTTAACTAAGTAGTGAGTGTAATTAATGTCGCCCACTTCATACCACTTCTTCCGGGGAATTATTGTAAATATCGCAAATTGCGGGAGGTAAAATCACAAATACTTATTTACACTTTACATATAAAATACGCCATAAAACTGGTAGACCTAACGACATTATTCATATAAGGAGACGACATGTGTCTTTTTCGATTCTGATTGGTTGGAATTCTGTGGCTGAGTGGTTGATTGTGGCAAGTACCTACCTCTTAAAGTTAGATTCAAAATAGCCTGCCCTTCTAAGTCCATGAATTTAGCTCTGATCACAAAGTGTCCTATACATGTAATGTGGATAACGGTGCCCTTTTCATCTCTCAGTCTCAAATTTACAATATCTCGAACATTGAGTAAGCAAAGCAGTTGTGTATCAACAGCATTTTGGAGCGTTTTTGTACAACTGCACCATGAATATTAGTGATGTAGTAATTGGAAATTGGAAAGTGATAGAGGACCAGTTGATTCATATTTCATATATAGAACTCTTCTAATCAGAGCGAAACTTGTGGACTTAATTAAACTTAAAATAATTGGAGTTACTGAGTGGAAGGTACTCTCATGCCCACATCAAGTTGAAGGCATTTTCTCAGCTACTAATATGTTTGCTCAAGCAACAGACTCACAGAGACTTGAGAGGTACGCTCACTGGGTGCTGACTAGAAATTATGCTTTACTGACAGGAAGCTGGCGGAGACTATCTAACCAATTTTGAATTTTTGGAGTATGGTAGAGTTACATACATCTGGAAGCATAAAGATGAGCCAGCTTAGGAGCCGCCCCCGTACCTTGTATTCGGTAAGCATATCCCCCGAAGTTTAGCTCCACAAAAGATAAAGTTATTGCACAGTCGGCAGCAACTCTAAGCTGAGGTGCCAAAACCACGCCTGCACGCGCAACAAAATATTAACTTTGCAACATCGAAATTTAACATAAGAGAGAGTTAGAGCTGATTTTAGATAAAAATAAATGTACAGAGAAGGTCTCTCTAATAGGCTGCAGTTGGTGGAAGTGGTGGTAGTGGCGGTGGGGAGCGGTGGTAGTGGCGGTGGGGAGCGGTGGTAGTGGCGGTGGGGAGCGGCGGGTTGTGTATGGACGCAACCCCAACCCCAATCCCAATGAGGCAATGACTGATTTTTAGTAGGGTTAGTCTTGGAGTAGCCCACCAGAGCGAGACAACTATGGTGGGTACTACCATTATCCCTAATATGGTGATCAGGCGACCATTCCCTTACCGCACTACTGAATGATCGGCTGTGATGCTCTCCCGGACAGAAACTTGATGCATACACTCCAACACTATCTTTACTTGTCTCGCACGTAGATTTCTTGCCCCTAGCGAGGTCGTTGGAGCTAAAGGTTATCTGAATGCCCTCGCGAAAAATAAACGTGCCGAGCCAGGTGCTTCGGAAATGCTGTTAGCAATAGGATCTTTCTGTAGATGAACTTTTGAAAACGAATACAGCTTTCAAATGGAAGATGAGAGCTGCAGTTCTCCGACCACAACTTCAAGATTGTGGGTTTCATTTTCTTGGTTGCGGGGTTGACCTACAGGCCCTTGAATTGCGTAATTTAGAAACGCACTCATCGTCAGTAACCATTTGCATCAATTGGAGACGGCTATGTTTTGCAGCACAAACTGTAGCTCGGGTACTCGAGATTTGACTTTTACAACCCTCCCTTTTTAAAGATGGCTGTAAAACTGCAATTGAATTCGCAGTCTAGTAAAGAGATATACCAATCACGAGGATGAAAGTTCTAGTCGTCACCGAGATAATCACCATCTTGAAGTAAGAACCATTTCTATCATTAACTGTTGCACTATTAGGTGGGAAAGCGCGCCCTCTAATGCCCAGACGAACCCTTTCCCTCCACACCGTTAAGCCAATTATGGTCAATCAATGCCACGACGGCGGTCGACCTGGTTCTTTCTACTATTGAATAAGAGATATAATCGCACACAAAGTTATACATCTCCACAACAGCCGGGGGCTAGAAATGGTGGTCTGAATACCTGGAAGACTCGCCTTACCACTTGAGAATATTATCCTGGTCGTTTTCGGTCTCTGCCTTGTCTGTTTCATTGCTCTCGACTAGTTACGTGCAACCCCAGCGGTATACCTGTTCATGAAGCTTCTTACTAAAATAATTACATCGATGACCAGCTTCCTCCGCACTCTTCTTCCGCTATTGTAACCTCCTCCACAACCATCCGGCTAGCCCTACACGACCTCCAAAAACGTTGCAATACAAACAGCGGCTATATTTCCTCTTCCAAAACTCTGACATCGTTGGTCACTTAATAGACTGAAGATAACTATTTGAGAATAAATAACGTCGTTTAAACAGAGCTAACAAATACAACTTAATTGATGAAGTCACTTGTCTCGTAGCGCCAAGCATCATATTTTTCTCTTCCGATGGGGTGCGTCGATGGCGGTTAGGGTTAGTCACCCAATCAAAGCAGCGAACCATTTAAGGCGCTATAGTATATGTTCAGCCTTCCAAAAATTGAAGCAATATCTCGATTGATATATATTAGCGAATGGAAAATAGTAAGTATTCGCCGACAAATGAGAAGTTCCGAATAGTCATTGTCTGTCTCGACATAAGGATCGTGAGAAATGAAGAGTACGGCAGGAAGTGTAGTGCTACTGAAGTAGCTGTGCCACCTCTTCATATAAGTTTAACGAAGCAAGGCCGTTCGTTTTGGCAGCGGAGACGTCGGCGCATGCACTCTTTTGCAAAAGTAACTTTGCCACCACCTTGTGTCCATTTCGCAAGGTAAGGTGCAGCGGTGTCAAGCCATTGTCGTCGGCAATATCGATGTTGGCACCATTTTCTATGAGCAGCCGTGCGACTTCCTCGCTGCCGTTCTGGCAAGCAAAATGCAGAGGCGTCCAACCAAAGTTGCTTGTAGAGGAGATACTGGCACCATTGTCCAGAAGTAGCTGTGTCACTGCCGCTTGTCGGTTCTGTGAAGCGAGGTGCAGGGGCGTCAATCCATGGTTGTCGGTAGTAGAGAGGTTAGCATCCATATTTAGAAGCAGCCGTGCAGCCATCTCGTGCCCGTGATGTGATGCGAGGTGGAGGGCTGTCGATCCGTAGTTGTCGGCAGCAGAGAAGCTTGCACCCTGATCCAGGAGTTTTCGTACAACTTCCTCGTATCCATATTGTGAAGCAAGGTGCAGCGGCGTCGACCCGTAGCCTCCAGAGACAGAGAAATCAACACCCCTTTCTAGGAGTAGGAGTGCCACCGCTTCGCTTCCGTTCTGCAACGCAAGATGCAACGGGGTCCACCCATAGTCGCCGGCGGCAGAGAGGTCGGCACCCATGTCTAGGAGTAGTTGTACCACTGAATCCTGTTCATTCTGCAATGCAAGATGCAGCGGTGTCGACCCATTCTCACCCTTGGCGGAGATGTTTGCGCCCTTTTCTAAAAGCAGCTGTACTACTGTCTCGTGTCCGTTCTGGCAGGCGAGGTGCAGCGGCATCCATCCATCATTATCGGTAGAGGAGAGGTTGGCACCCTTCTCTAGCAGCAACCCTGCCACCTCATGTCCATTGAGGCAAGCAAAATGCAGTGGTGTCCACCCGTAGTTGTCAGCAGCCGAGATGTTTGCATCCATTTCCAAGAGTAACCTTGCCACCTCATGTCCATTCTGTGAAGCCAAATGCAGCGGTGTCCACCCATAGTTGTTGGTAGTAGAGACATTGGCACCCTTATCCAACAGCAGCTGTGCAACCTCTTCGTGACCATTCTCCGAAGCAAAGTGGAGCGGTGTCGATCGGTTCTCACCAACTGCGGATACGTCGGCTTTGTTAGCCAGTAGGTATTGTACAAGCTCTACATAGCCAAATCGGGACGCATAGCAGAGCAGCTTGCCTACACTAATTTCTGTATCTAGTACATTACGCCGTAATTCAAATAAAACTTTGAATCTTCGACTCAACCCAAAGATACACGTCGCGTATATGCGATCAGAAGTTTGCTCATTTGCAAAGGCATGGAGTTTCTGCCAAAATAGCTCGTTGTTGCTTTCTTCAGTCTTGATCACAGCATAGTGATAGTTGAGCCACTTCTGATAGTTAGATTGCATCATAAATCTTTCCCAAAGTCGCTCCAACACCTCGGAATGGCCGTTTTCGAGTTTCAGCTCTTCGTACCGCACAAAATGCCATGGCCAGAACGCTGCAGAGTAAAGTAGAATATGACGGTTTGCATACTGTCCTTCCTCAGTGAAGATCGTTTGGTCATATTTCTCAAAAGGTTTGGGAGAGCACAAAAGTGAAAGACATGACTCTGCTATATACGCATGGGAATCAACCTTCGAGTTGTTAAACTTAGTCTCCAAATATTCGTCCACCGAAAGATGTGCAAAGCGATAAATTTGGAGGCGATCGTCCAAGACTAGAAGATTTTGACAAACCTTCAATATGGTGTCATTTGTTATGGATTGACTAGCAGGATAATCCCCGGTTTTGCTAACTTGGGCCATAATAACTGCATCAAGCAGAGTATCTGATGCGAGAGGTTCATACGAGAACTTGACCCAGCGGAGGGCATTGAGAGCTAGTTGAGGCGCACTTCCTTTTTGCTCCAGTATCCCCTTATATATTTCGTCATACGCTTTCGTCAGAGTATCTGGGAGATCTTTCAGACTAGCCCTAATATCCTCTTCGGTGTCCATTTGACACAGGAAGGTAATGTGAACTGCAGCGAGCTGAAACCTACAGCAGGCATTAGTTCTGACCATATCTGACTGCAACGATACCTTACATTCCCTTGCATCGAGTTGCAAGAACATCACATATGTTATGTTGAAGCTCGTAGTTTGCCGTTCCAAAAAGTAGCTGCTCATCCACGACGGTACGCTCTATTTTCGATTTTATGAACAGTTCAATATCACTAGCATAATCGTCAGGTTGCACATCGATTTTGGGAAACGCGCTAAATTGTTTAAGAATGTCCGGATCATTCCTCGATGTAGCAAAAATTTTGACCAAGCTTTTAGACTTTGCGATAACAAGTTTCAGTGACTTGAGTAAATGAATGCGGATATCTCTCTGAACTTCATCCAACCCGTCGATGCATATTGTGGTCTGAGAGTAGATATCTGTGAGGTTAATGAGGATCTCCTGGCTTTCTTGCAGGGTGAGTCTTGAAGACTTTTGCCCCATTCTTGCGCGGTCCTGGTATATATCGACAATCGGCTTCCAAACTCGTTTGTTATCGACTTGAACGAGCTGCTGGATAAGCGCGTTAAGAATACTCTCGGGATCGCGACGGTTCTCTTCAGCCCGGTTGCAATAGAAATATGCCACCTTCTCTGTTGTATTGCTTTCAATGAGCTCTTTCACTATTGTGTCAATAACTTTAGATCTATGGTATCCGTGGTTAGAAGGCATCTAGGTTTATGAACGTTATTCGCTGCTTACGCCATATATGTTTTCCCAGCACCGGCTGTTGAGATACGAGTTCGTAAGTCAGGGTCGAGGTCTGACAAGAATACGGCTACTTACGAATACCCCGTAACAACAACAACTTCGAGGCACTTGAAGCTCGCCAACCCCGGTATTCCTTCTTCCCAAGGAGCCACTCCCCAGTGCCTTCCAAACGCTCGTCGCTGATACGCTTATGATGGTTGATGTAAGGTATTGTCGATAACCATTCAAGAATTTGGGACCTATCCGATACTGTGACCAGTAAGTTAATGCTCTACTCCAGGACACTGGAGTCGGAAGATTTTCGTAGAATTATACTTTCGAGCATTTGATTGATGTTCACAAGATTATCCCCTAATCGTGCCGATGTCGTACGCAACTCGTCGAGGAACATTCGGAATTTATTAAACTCGACAGCTGTGTCTGTGCAGGACCGGTCAGTTACTATCATAGTTGGTTTCTAAACCGATTAACTAACATTGCACTCCAGTGGCATGTGCATCACGTTCAACCGTTTTCTCGCATTCTTCAATGTTGCCCAAAGATTCCGAAAGTTCCTTCACGATATAAAGGCCACGCAAAGCATTACCTAGGGAACATCAGATGTAGTCACAATATCACACCATCTTTGCTAAGTATTCACCTTTTGAAACTTTGACAGCCTGGGCGAGGTACTTCAATATCGCAGTGTAGAGTTGCAATATCGTCTTCTCAAGAGTTCTCGATGAATTGACGTAGACCGACTCATAAACGGCACACCTGTCAATAAGGTTGCTCGATTTTTCGAGGCCGATAAGTATCGCATCTACCGTATTTTGCCTATTTACGCAGATCTACTGAATATCAGTGGACCTCGGTCTCATCAGACGGTGTCAGAGATACAACCTCCAGAAGAAATCTAAATGCTGCCCATGGCAGTGCTGCGTGCCCGGGATCGTATTGAACAGCGATATCACCTATCTGCTTGAACTTGTCTATCCAATTGACAATTTTCATTCCAACATCGTGTAGCACAATGTCCTCGCCCCTCCATTTAATCCTCCAAGTCCTATCGCGCTTTGCAGCCATTGCGTCTTGTATGCGTGTTCGGATTCTCTCCAATGCAACCGTGGTATCATTGTAATCAGGGTGCGGGAGGGAAGGTTCTAGTATTTCGCGCTCCGCGACGGATAGTTGATTGAATGCCTGAATCCATAAAGGTTGCGGTTGAGTATTGCTAAGAATACACGCGCCTTGTACCTCATTTTCTCTCCACCACCGTGCCACATTTCCAGGAGCAGTCATGGAGGCCGTTGGCTGGGATGGAAGAGCCAACGAGTCCGTTCTGGTTGCGTCATCAGCGTTTGTGTCCACGGAGTATCCTGGTGCTGAAATTATTGTTTCAAGCTGCTCTGTTGATGAGGAATGTGGGGCATCTGTTTCAGTATCAGGGTGGAGATCTGCCGCGCCAGGGACAACTGAAACGCTAGGCGCGGCTGAAGAGGAAGTTTGCGTCTGCGTTCCGCTAGAATCTTGTTGATGTGGGGTACAGCGTGCGATAAGTTGCCGCAGCGAATCCCGCATTCTACCCTTCACCATAGTGAAGGCTCGTCGCAAGTCGCGTGAGTTGATGTAATATTGGCGGGTGCAAGGTGAAGAGTTTTACCGAGCCAGGGATACGCAGTTGACCTGCTTAATATAACCAGTTGGTTACCCCGCTTTCTGTACGTTGTGCAGGAAAAGGCAAGAACGTGGCTAAAATCTATCGGATCCGTTCAACGTACGCGCAGGGGGTTGGGCGCTTATTGCGCATTATTGCGAGCTCAATGTTGGTTATCCTTCGAACGACGACTTTTTAGCGTGGACCCAAACCTAGCCCCACGAATCACAACTTTACTTTCGCTCCTCTACCTATTAATGTGAAAACTAGTGGACTCGCTCTTCCTTTCGTATGTGCTTTATTCACTCATATACAGAAAATTATCCCACGCTAGAACAGTCACGAAAACCAAAAGACCATGACGAAGGCAAAAGACCAGAACAAAGACAAGTAAACGACGCGTAAACAGAGGTGCCGCCTCGGGGGGCGGAGGCCGCCGCTGCGGCTGCCGCTCCACCTGGACTCTCCCATTCCTGGCCGGAAGCCATTTCACTGGGTGTAGAGTCGAAAAACATACAGAGCTACCCTCGGTATATGTAGGGGTGCGGGTGGGCGGGTTTTTGAAGCTGGACGCGCTGCTTTGCCTCGACCACTGCCACTCAGCTCCTCTTATATACCTCTTTCCCTCGCTCCTGGCCTCCTTACTTCCCTCCCATCCCTAGGCTCTAGCAAAGCTCTGGCTCCAGCTCTTGCTCAGACTCTTGCTCGTGCTCGTGCTTTGGGTTTCTTGCTCCAGCCCGGGCCCGTGCTCTTGCTCAAGCTTAAACTTTAGCTCAAGCTCAAGGTTTCAGCCACCATCTTCCGTCCCTTCCGTCGGCCAAATTGCTCGCCCCTGCCAGCCGATGGTCATTGCGGCTCGCCCCTACTAGCCGTCGGTCAAATCCCACCCGCCAATTCGCTTCCACTAGCCCTCAGTCAAGCTGGACCATCCTTTGGGCAACTCGATGGTCTGCCCTGGGCAGAGGAAACTGTCTCATCTTTCGTTTGTTTTAGGAGGCAGGATGACTAGCGGCTCGCGCGCTACATCACCGATACGGACATCATCCTATTCTATTGCGTTCGTACCTACATCGTGTGTTGCAATATCGAAGGGAGAACCGCGGGTGTGTATCGATTTAAGGTACAGAGGAGAGAGTGGAGAGAGATTCGAGATATATGAGAAGTGTGCCCCTTACCATCAGTACCGTTAGCGATTAGCTCGTGTCAGCTCTATATAGACATGCAACATCGTGATTCAGCCTCCGTTTGATGCTTGTATAAAGATGGAGGCTTGTATATGGATATGCATATGGTTTGTATCAGGATCAGGGTGAGACCTTTTGCAACAGTGGTGGTGGCGCAGCACTTTAGCCAGGAGGTTTGTTCTTCTTGGCAACAATACTCTGCCGCACTCTATGAATAATTTTACAGCCATATATTTCCGACAGCTTTTGCAGAGTTCAGGCGTCGAAGGTAATAGAAATAACTTTCGGAATGATTGTGTTTAGCTATAGCATTGGCAGTTATTTTCCTTCTTTCAAAGAAGCGCATCATGGGAGCTTCGCCACCTAACCGACTCGCCCGGGCTAAACTCCGAGTTGACAGATCTATGGTTTATCTAGGAAGCTAACGCTACACCCAGAGAAGCTGATATTGAAGAGGGGTTCTCTGCATGAGCAGTTAAAATCTGAAAATCTTAGTCGAATCTTCTCGAACTGCGTACTTGATGCATGTGGTGCAGTACAATCGTTCAAAGTTACCTCAGATCATTTTAATATGCAATTATTATGTAATACCTCTAAGCTTACAGAGTAAGACAAAACCTTACTAAAGAATGTTGGCCTTCAGCAAATCTAATTCAGAATCCCCACACTTTACCACACAGTTGGGATATCTACAATTAATCCCGTTTAATAGAGTATGACAGGACCTGATCTCCCCTCCGCCTCCGGGCTAGCCGGCTAGATGGTGGAGCTCCCCTCCGCTACCCTTCATCCCTGCTGACAAATGAATGCTCAAAGAAAGACCAGAACAGAAAGGAAAAGAGAAGGAAAGATATATGCCCGCTACCGCCGCTCCCCGCACTTGAGTCAGCCACTGTGCCCGCTCCATCCCTCCTTTCATTTGGGCGGGACCTTCCCGACTTCAGTAGCCGCCAGGAAGTCCACCACCGCTTGATCCCACTCGTCTCTGGAAAACAGCTCAGAGATCTGCACATGTCGGCATCTCCCCGCTTTCCAGCCCGTCACCTTTCCCATTGCCTTCCATTGCGTTTTTTATTGGTCTCTCCACCAGCTGCAGTGGCGGAAGAGGTGTTCCCACATCGGGGCCACCGTCCTGCCTCCGCCGCCGCACCACCAGCACATGTCGTCCTCTCGATGGCCAAACCGTTTTAGGTGGACTCCAGTGCGTGCATGCCCGGATTTTAGTCTGTAGAACCTGGCTGCCAGCGATTTCATGTTAAGGGTTTTCTCTTAACAGAGTATATGCACCTGGGATAACTAAAGATGGGTACTTGTCAGGGAATAACCTCCGGGCCACCTGACATGCAAAACGACTACCCTAGGCATCCCCAGAACTAAGCAGTCACGATTACCTTTAGCGGGGTATGAGTGGTACTCATCTCGATTGGTTAAGCTTAGGCTTAGCGGATTCATTGAAAGCATAATGCTGCGGCAGCTGATTTGATGACGCAATTATACTGCCAGATCGAAAGGGGTACAACCCTGCCGAGCGTATAATTATCAACCAGATTTACGTCTGCATCAGCAAAAAACATTTCCGTCCGGGCGGAATGGCTGCGTCAGAGTGGACGCGCTCCGTCAGAGCCGTCAGAGACACCCCGGTGGCGTATTACTCCGCGCCCGGCGTCAATACCACGCGTCGCGTTGCATATCGCCCTCCGATCGCCGTTTCACCGTTTCTTCTCGCTCTGAAAATCTCTCCTCACGTTCCGTCTACATTAAGCTCGAGGAGCGTGGGAAGGTGAGAAGATATGATACTACCCGGCCGTAATGATCCACGCAATTGCGCGGATCCATGAAATCTCGGAAAGAGCGAGTGAGACCAAAAGTTGGGAAAGATAGAGTGTGTATTTTCATTGTATGACAAGATGAGATGAAAATGAGATGCTGTCTATCTATCTACCCCGGGGTCTCCCGAATATATACTCCGCGTCGCTCATTCCACCTCCGT
>Ga0307515_10012267_pt1 | contig 16136 bp, 10 predicted proteins | sample 17_EM_MG_FD_194513 | JGI IMG/M metagenome (GOLD analysis project Ga0307515, IMG submission 194513) | Populus trichocarpa ectomycorrhiza microbial communities from riparian zone in the Pacific Northwest, United States - 17_EM | ecosystem: Host-associated > Plants > Roots > Unclassified | place...
GGCCATCTTGGCAATGTTTTCGATCATCGCCGCCGGCACGCCTTCGATCAGCATGTCATAGGCTTCGTGGATATAGCGGAAGACGCAGCGGTTGACATAGAAGCCGCGCGTGTCGTTGACGACGATCGGCGTCTTCTTGATGGCGGCGACGAAATCGAGTGCGGTGGCAAGCGCCTTGTCGCCCGTTTCCTTGCCGAGGATGACTTCCGTTAGCATCATCTTCTCGACCGGAGAGAAGAAATGGATGCCGATGAACTGGGCCGGGCGTTTCGAGTTCTTGGCAAGACCGGTGATCGGCAGGGTCGAGGTGTTGGAAGCGAAGATGGCGTCCTCCGCCAGCACGGCCTCGACCTTCTCGATGACGTCCTTCTTCACCTGGCGGTCCTCGAACACGGCCTCGACGACGAGCTTGACATCCTTCAAGTCGTTATAATCGGCCGACGGGGTGATCAGCGCCAGCAGGGCCTCGCCCTGTTCCTGCGTCAGTCGCCCCTTACCGATGGAATCCTTCACCAGGCCCTCGGAATGGGTCTTGCCCTTGGTGGCGGCCTCCATGTCGCGGTCGATCAGGGTGACGGCGATGCCGGCGGCGGCCGAGACATAGGCGATCGAGGCGCCCATGAACCCGGCGCCGACGACGCCGATCTGCTTCAGGTCCGACTTCGGGATGCCGGCCGGACGGCGGGCGCCCTTGCCGAGTTCCTGCATCGAGATGAACAGCGAGCGGATCATCGAGAAGGCCTCGGTGGTCTGCAGGATTTCGGTGAAATAGCGCTGCTCGATCTTCAGGCCGGTATCGAAGGGAACCTGCAGGCCTTCATAGACGCATTTGAGGATGGCGAGGCCGCCCGGATAGTTGCCGGATGTCTCGCGGCGCAGGATCGCCGACGCTGCCGGCCAGAGCTGGGCAGCCGCCGGTGTCCAGATGCCGCCGCCGGGAACCTTGTAGCCCTTTTCGTCCCATGGCTGGACGGGCTTCAGGCCATTCTTGATCATCGCCTTGGCGGCATCGATCAGTTCTGCCGGCTCGGCGATCTCGTGGATCAGGCCCATGGCCTTGGCGCGCTGCGGGGTGAGCGAGGAGCCGGTGGTCATCATCTGCAGGGCATCCTGCGCATTGGTGAGCCGTGGCACGCGCTGTGTGCCGCCCGCACCCGGGAAGATGCCAACCTTGACCTCGGGAAGCGCCAGCTTCACCGACTTGGAATTGGCAGCGACGCGGCCGTGGCAGGCGAGCGACATTTCGAAGGCCCCGCCCATGCAGGTGCCGTTGATGGCGGACACCCACGGCTTGCCGCAGGTTTCCAGCTTGCGGAACAGGCCGGTCATCTGGCCGGTCAGTTCGAACAGCTTTTGCGCGGCGTTGTCCGGATCGAGTTTCTTCTGTTCCGCTTGAAACGTGAACATGCCCTTGATCATCGACAGGTCGGCGCCGCCGGAGAAGGTCGACTTGCCGGAGGTGAAGACGACGCCCTTGACGGCGGCGTCCGCGACGGTCTCGTCGACGATGGCGTCGAGTTCCTTCATCACCTCGGGCGTGAAGACGTTCATCGACTTGTCCGGCATGTTCCAGGTAACCAGCGCAATGCCGTCGGCGTCGGTTTCGATGGTGAAATTGGTGTAGCTCATGATGGGATTTCCTCTCCCTTGAATTTTCAGTCTGTCAGATGAGGCCAAAAGCCGCCGCGAGCATGAAAAGCAGGCCGGTCACGACAACCAGCAGTGCCGCCAGGTTAAAAAAGACGCCGAACTTCTTCGCACGCATCTCCTCGGCACTGACAGGACGCATCGCGTCGCGATAGGCATCCTCCATGTCCCTCTCAACGTTGTGATGGGCGAATTCTTCTTGGATTTCGTTTTCCAGGTCTTTGTAGACTTCGCGCCGCGGCATGTCTTTCGTTCCTAAACCCGCTCGATGATCGTCGCCGTGCCCATGCCGGCGCCGATGCAAAGGGTGACAAGGGCGGTCTGCAGGCCGCGGCGTTCCAGTTCGTCGAGCACGGTGCCGAGGATCATCGCGCCGGTGGCGCCGAGCGGGTGGCCCATGGCAATGGCGCCGCCGTTGACGTTGATCCTGTCATGGCTGATGTCGAAGGCCTGCATGAAGCGCAGGACGACGGCGGCGAAGGCCTCGTTGAGTTCGAACAGGTCGATATCGGCGATGGTCATGCCAGCGCGCTTCAGAAGCTTTTCGGTGACGTCGACCGGGCCGGTCAGCATCAGCGCTGGATCGGAGCCGATATTGGCGAATGCCTTGATACGGGCACGAGGTTTGAGACCCATGGATTCACCGCCGGCCTTGGAGCCGAGGAGAACAGCCGCCGAACCATCGACGATGCCGGAGGAATTGCCGGCGTGGTGAACGTAGTTGATGCGCTCGATTTCCGGATGGGCCTGGATGCCGACGGCGTCGAAGCCGCCCATTTCGCCGGGCATCTGGAAGGAGGGATTGAGCGAGGCAAGGTTCTGCATCGTCGTCGTCGGACGCATGTGTTCGTCCTTAGCAAGGATGACGATGCCGTTCTGGTCCTTGACCGGGATCACCGATTTGTCGAAATAACCGTTGTCCCAGGAATGGCCGGCGCGCTTCTGGCTCTCGACCGCATAGGCGTCGACGTCGTCGCGCGAGAAGCCGTATTTGGTGGCGATCAGGTCGGCCGAGACGCCCTGTGGCATGAAATAGCCGGGGAAGTTGACGGACGGATCCATGTACCAGGCGCCGCCGGACATGCCCATGCCGATACGCGACATGCTCTCGACGCCGCCGGCAATGACGATGTCGTCGGCGCCATAGGCGATCTTGCCGGCTGCAATATTGACGGCATCGAGACCCGAGGCGCAGAAGCGCGAGATCTGTATGCCGGGCGCCTTGTTGGAATAGCCGGCCTCGAAGGCGGCGGCTTTCGGAATGACGGCGCCGGCCTCGAACACCGGATCGACGCAGCCCATGATGATGTCGTCGACGGTGGATGTATCCAGCCCGTTGCGGTCACGCAGTGCCTGCAGCACCTTGGCAGCCAGACGCGGCGTCGGCACCTCGTGCAGCGCCCCATCCTTCTTGCCCCGGCCGCGCGGCGTGCGCACGTGGTCGTAAACGAAGACTTCGGTCATGATTGTTTTCTCCCTATCGACCATCGGCCGTGAATTCATTGTTTTCCTCTTCTCCCCAGCGGGGAGAAGTGCCGAGCAACGCGAGGTGATGAGGGGGCTCCGGCAAGGCCGGAGCCAGAAAAAGCCGCGCCTTCGGCGTCCCCTCATCCGGCCCTTCGGGCCACCTTCTCCCCGCTGGGGAGAAGAGGCAAGCTCAATTAGAATGCGCTCGCATCCAGCGCCATTATCGTGTCGGCGCCGGTTTCGATGCGGGCCTTGCGGAGTGCGGTTTCCGGCATGATGCGCTCCATGAAAAATTTCGCGGTGACGAGCTTATTCTTCAGGTAGAGCTCGCGATCGCCGGCACCTTCCGCCAGTTTCTCCTCTGCCGTCTTGGCGATCTTGGCCCACATGTAGCCGAGGACGACGAGACCGAAGAGGTGCATGTAGTCGGTCGAGCCGGCGCCGGCATTGTCGGGCTTGGCCATGGCGTTGCCCATGAACCACATGGTGGCCGCCTGCAGGTCGTTCAAGCCCTTCTTCAGGCCCTTGGTGTAGACAACAAGCTTTTCATCAGCGCGGTTTTCCTCGCAGAAATCGCCGATCTCCTTGAACAAGGCGGTGATCGCCCGGCCGCCGTTCAGCGCCAGCTTGCGGCCGACGAGGTCGAGCGCCTGAATGCCGTTGGCGCCTTCGTAGATCATGGCGATGCGGGCGTCGCGAACATACTGGCTCATGCCATGTTCTTCGATATAGCCGTGGCCGCCGAAGATCTGCTGGGCCATGACGGCGTGGTCGAAGCCCTTGTCGGTCAAGACACCCTTAAGGATCGGGGTCATCAGGCCAAGGATATCGTCGGCGGTCCGGCGGTCGGCGTCATTGTCGCCGCGATGGGCGATGTCGGATTTGAGCGCGGTCCACAGCGTGAAAGCGCGGCCGGCCTCGTTGAAGGCCTTGATGGTCATCAGCGTACGGCGCACGTCCGGATGCACGATGATCGGGTCGGCTTTCTTGTCCGGCGCCTTGGCGCCGGAGAGCGAGCGGCCCTGGATGCGGTCGCGGGCATAGTTGGCGGCGTTCTGGTAGGCGACTTCGCTGACCGACAGGCCCTGCAGTCCGACGCCGAGGCGGGCCTCGTTCATCATCACGAACATGGCGTTGAGGCCCTTGTTCTCCGCGCCGATGAGATAGCCGACGGCATCGTCATAGTTCATCACGCAGGTCGAATTGCCGTGGATGCCCATCTTGTGTTCGATCGCACCGCAGGACACCGTGTTGCGCGCGCCGACGGAGCCGTCGGCCTCGACATGGAACTTCGGCACGATGAACAGCGAGATGCCCTTTGTTCCCTCTGGTGCGCCCTCGATGCGGGCGATGACCAGATGGATGATATTGTCGGCCATGTCGTGTTCGCCGGCGGAGATGAAGATCTTCTGGCCGGACAGCTTGTAGGAGCCGTCGTCCTGCGGAACGGCCTTGGTCCGAAGCAGGCCGAGGTCGGTGCCGCAATGCGGCTCGGTGAGGTTCATCGTGCCGGTCCATTCGCCGGACACCATTTTCGGCAGGTAGGTGGCCTTCTGCGCGTCAGTGCCGTGCACGAGGATCGCGGCGATCGCGCCCTGGGTGAGACCAGGATACATGGTCAGCGCCATGTTGGCCGACGACATATACTCGCCGATGGCGGTATGCAGCGTATAGGGCAGGCCTTGACCGCCGAATTCCTCCGGCACCGACAGGCCGAGCCAGCCGCCTTCGCGATACTGGTCGAAGGCCTGCTTGTAGCCTTTCGGCGTCGTCACAGTCGCGTCGTCGTTGCGCTTGCAGCCTTCCTGGTCGCCCGAAAGGTTGACCGGGAACAGCACTTCCTCGGCAAGCTTAGCCGCTTCGCCGACGATCGCCTCGATCATGTCGGGAGTCGCATCGGCAAAGCCGGGCAGGTTGTTGTAGCGCTCGATGCCGAGAACGTCGTTGAGAATGAAAAGCGTGTCTTCGACCGGGGCCTTATAGCTGGGCATGTCTCGTGTTCCTCACCTGTAACCGTGTCACGGGGCGGCTTCTCCTGGAGCGCTCCGCGTCGTTTCCACTACGCTACAAAATTTTGACGTGCGCGTAAACGTCAAAATTTATCGGTTGGCAGAATTTGATCGATCACCGGGCCTGCGAACCGGGTGTGCCGAAACTATCTCCTGGAAGCCTCCCGCACCCAGCATGCGCGCAAATCGTTAAAAAATTTTCAGGCAGGTTAACGGCTTATTTACCACGTTTCGTGAAAGTGCGTGTTGAGATGGTCACAGCTGCAATAGTTTTGTCTTCGCGTCGTTGCAGCTTTGTCCGGATCGGTACCGGAGCCACCGGAAGGCGAGGATAGGCCTTTCAGAAGCCCGGATTCCGATCAAGGCCCATGAAAGAGGCGAAGAACGATGAACGGATCGCGATCAAACACTCCACGCCCCGGCGCCCCGTCCCATGGTGACAGGTCGTCCCTCGACGCGCTCAACCGCACGATCGAAGGGCTGGAAGCGCGTATCGAAGGATTGATGGGAACGGGCGGACGTGATTCGCGCGCCCGCGTTTCGGCGGAGCGTGACGTTCCCGCAGGCCTTCCCGATCCGATCACGGAAATCATGCAGCGCCAGCGCACGCTGACGGCAACGCGGGAACGCGATGCCATCCGCGACCGTGTCCAGCCACGGCCCGATCCCCGCGCCTTTGACGAGCGCGCCACTGCTCCCTTCCAGTCACCTGTCCAGCCCCGGCGCGAGATGCCGGTGACGCCGCCGCTCAGCGAACAACTGCGCAGCGAGCCCTATCGCAGCGAGCAGTTCCGCCGTGAGCCGATCCGTCCCGAAAACGTGCGTTCCGAGAGCCTGCGTCAGGCGCCGGTTCGTGGCGAACCAATGCGCTCCGAACAATACCGCAGTGAACCGCAGCGTCCGGATCCGGCCATGGCCGAGATCGCCCAGGCGCTGGTCGGCCTGCGCCAGGAGTTGAAGAAGGATATTGCCGACGGGCTGTCGCGCGAGATGGCGACGCTGCGCGCCGAAATTCGCGGCATTACGGTCGACGCAGCCCAGGACCAGTCGATGGCGGAAGACATTCGTGGCGATTTGCAGCGCCTGTCCGACAGCATCAACCAGCTCGGCCGGCAGGCATCGCCGTCGCAGGCCGATGCGCTCAAGGTGGAGTTCGACGAACTGCGCGCCATGATCGACGGCCTCGCCCGCGAAGATACCGTACATCGCATGGAAACGCGCTGGACCGGCGTCGAAGAGCGGATGAACGCTTTCGATTCGAACCGCGACGACGAACTGGTGGCACTCGCCTACCGGCTCGACGAGATCAAGTCGCAGATCGGCACGATGAACAGCGGTCCGGCCATCCACGCGCTGGAGGACAAGCTGGTTTCTGTTGCCCAGGCGATCGAGCTGATCGGCCGCCACATGCAGCCGGACGATCGCCGCATGGTTTCGCAGTTTGCCGATCTGGACGCGCGGCTTGACGAAATCAGCCGCGCCATCGTCGCCAGCGGCCGCACTGCTACGCCCGACAGCGCGGGGGTGACCCGCGTCGAAGGTCGCCTTGCCGATCTTTCCCGCCAGATCGACAGCCTCCAGCGACCGACCGACAACGGTGTCGGCTCGCGCATCGAGGCACTGGCCGCCCGCGTCGAGGAACTGGCCAACGAGGAAGCCGCCGTGCGCCTCGAAGAGCGCCTCGAACAGCTGTCGATGATGCTCGAGCGCTCACAGAAAATTTCCGCCCAGCCTGACCTGACGGGATATCTTTCCGATATTTCCCGCAAGATCGATGCGCTGGACCAGGGTTCGGTCAACGATGCGCTCGCCGAGCGCCTTGACGATCTTGCCCGGCGGATCGACCAGCTGGACATGCCCGCCACCAGCTATGTCGGCGATGCCCGTTTCGATCGGCTCGAGGGTCAGCTTTCCGATATTGCCATTCGGCTCGAAGAAACCCATGCGGCGCCCTATGACGACAGCGAGATCCTGCGCAGCCTGCAGGATCAGATCGCCAACCTGTCGAGCCTCGTCAGCCAGCCGCGTGAGGTGAGCCAAAGCGCCGTTCCGGCCGAATTCGAAGGCCGGATGAGCGCGCTCGAGGATTATCTGGCGACCAGCGACGAATATATCATCGAAGCGGCCCGACAGGCGGCCGAAGCCGTAATGGAGGCCTATTCGAAAAACGGCATGGCCCATACCGCGTCCGGCGGCACGGACATGGCGGCGATCTCGGCACTGGCCGACGATCTCAAGGTGCTGGAAAACATGAGCCGCTCGAGCGAGGAACGCACGGCGCGGACCTTCGAAGCCTTGCACGAAACGCTCGTCCATATCGCCGAGAAGCTGGAGCGGCTGGAGGAACGCGGTCCGGAGCACGATGCACCCCGCGCCTTCGGTTCGCGCGGCCTTGACAGCCAGCCGCAGATGCCGAGAGCGGCGCAACCGGTTTTCGATATGGAGGACGATCCCTTCGCCGAGGCTGATTTCGGCCGCCGCTACGACGACCTGAAACGCGACATGCACGGGCTTGCGCCCGAGGCCGACCCATTGGGGCCCTCGCGTGAAGAGGTCGCGGAAGCTGTTGCCGTCGCCTCCGAGCAGGCAACCGTGCATCGAGGTGATGTCAAATCGACGGCTATGCCTGCCGCCAAGCCCAGCCTCCTTGCCGGGCTCACCAAGCGGTTTACCGGCAAGCGCGCCGAGCCCGCACGGGCCGTCGAACGCCAGGTTGTCGATCCCACGCCGTCGATCGACGCGTCGGAAGCAATCGAGCCGGATGTCGCCAATCAGCTGTTGGAACCCGGCTCCGGCGTTCCGGACGTCAAGAAGATCCTCGAGCGGGTCCGCGCCGGCCAGACGGGCCGTAATGCGCCGCCGAGCGAATCCGACAAGGCGGACTTCATTGCCGCTGCCCGCCGCGCCGCGCAGCTCGCCGCCGAAGAAGTCGATACGCTGAACAAGGGCAAGAGCGGCGCTGCTCCGTCGCCCATCGGCGGCGCCTTTGCCCGTCATCGCCGCCCGATCCTGATGGCGGTCGGCGCCGTGCTTCTGGCGATCATGTCCTATCCGCTGGTCAACACGCTGATCCGTGGCGATCAGGCGCCCATCCAGGTGCCGGTCGCTGCTATTGAACAGCCGGTGACCAATGAAATGCCGATCGCGGGCGAAACGCCGGCAACGGCCAATGTCGCCCCGGCAATCGAGACCGGCGACAATTACATCGAGCCGCTGAACACGCTGCAGCCGCAAGCTGATGAGAATGCGACGGAACAGCTGCCCGCTACCGAGCCGCAGACGGCGCAGCCTGAAACGAAGCTGCCGAATGCCGCGGAGGTAACGCCGGAGACTGGAGAGGCAAGCACCAAGCTGCTTTCTCCGGTCATCGAAGGCGCCGCACCGGATACTGCAACGGGCTTCGAAGGCACGAAGGACGAAACAGTCAAGGCCGAAACCGTAACGCCGCCGGCAGAAGCAGGCGCCGCGATCGTCGTTCCCGCCGAGATCAAGCCGGAAGCACTCGCCGAAGCTGCCAGGAAGGGCGATCCCCTGGCACTGTTCGAAATCGGTGCCGTCTATACCGAAGGCCGCGGCATCAAGGCCGATCTGGCTGAGGCTGCGAAATGGTACCAGCGCGCCGCCGACGCGGGCGTCATCCCGGCCGAATACCGGCTGGCGAGCCTCTACGAAAAGGGCACCGGCGTCGGCCGCGACCTGAAGAAGGCACGCATGCTCTATCAGCAGGCCGCCGACAAGGGCAATGCCAGTGCCATGCACAATCTCGCCGTGATGCTGGCAAGCGGCGGCGACGCGGCTCCGGATTTTGCCGGTGCCGGCAAATGGTTCGCCATGGCGGCCGATCGCGGTATTCGCGACAGCCAGTTCAACCTTGCCATCCTCTATGCCCGTGGCAACGGCGTGAAGCAGGACCTGGAAGAATCCTACAAGTGGTTTGCGATTGCTGCCCGCGACGGCGATGCCGATGCCGGCCAGAAGCGCGACGAGGTGGGCAAGGCGCTGAAGCCCGACCAGCTGAAGAGCGCCAAGGCGAAATTCGACGCCTGGAAGCTGATCCCGCTCGATGCCAAGGCCAACACGGTCGATGTGCCGGATACCTGGGTCGGCAAGGGTACGAAGACCGCCTCGGTCGACATGAAGAAGGCGCTGCGCAACATCCAGGCGATCCTCAACAACAACGGCTTCGATGCCGGCAAGGCGGATGGCGAGATGGGTCAGAAGACCCTTTCGGCAATCAAGGCCTTCCAGAAATCGATCGGCCAGGAGCCGACCGGTCAGATCACCGACTCGCTGGTCAAGGAACTCCTGAAACGAAACGGCTAAGCTGCCACGTGTCCATTCGGACACAGGCGGGCAGCTTTGGCCGAGAGACTGTCAAAACGGCGTCTGCGGCCGCAATAATGCCGCAGACCGGCCGGACAAAAGGCCGTGCCAGGGGTTAAGCTCAAACCTTGCAAAAGGTTGACAGGCCTGACCCCGGGGCGCATGACGGAACGACGTTGAATTCGCAATTTCAGAATTGGTTTTCCGACCCGTTCCACTCCTTATTTCCCGTGGTGAATCACTTGCCACTTTGATATTTCCGCCCGCTTTGCGGGCTATTGGCATTATTTAGAGGTCTGGCCGTGACAGTGTATCTGCCCATCGCAGAGTTGTCGGTGAACATTCTGATCATCCTCGGCATGGGCGCGGCCGTCGGCTTCCTGTCCGGCATGTTCGGTGTCGGCGGTGGCTTCCTGATCACGCCGCTGCTGATCTTCTACAACATCCCGCCGGTCGTCGCAGTTGCCACCGGCGCCAACCAGGTTGTCGCATCGTCGATTTCCGGCGCCATCACCCATTTCCGCCGCGGTACGATCGATATCAAGCTCGGGACGGTGCTGCTCTGTGGCGGTCTGGCGGGGGCGACCGTCGGCATCTGGATCTTCGCGATGCTGCGCCGCATCGGACAGCTCGATCTGGTCATTTCGCTTGCCTATGTGCTTTTGCTTGGCACTGTCGGTTCGCTGATGCTGTGGGAAAGCATCATCGCGCTGCGCCGGGCTGCGAAGAACGAGACGGTGACGCTGAAGAGGCCGGGGCAGCACAACTGGGTGCACCGGCTGCCGCTGAAGATGCGGTTCAAGAAATCGAAGATCTACCTGAGTGTCATCCCGATCGCGGGGCTCGGCTTCTGCATCGGCGTCCTGACATCCGTCATGGGGGTCGGCGGCGGCTTCATCATGGTTCCGGCGATGATCTATCTCCTGCGCATCCCGACCAATGTCGTCGTCGGCACCTCGCTGTTCCAGATCATCTTCGTCTCCGCCTATACCGTCATCGTCCAGGCGACGGCCAACTATACCGTCGATATCGTGCTTGCTTTCGTGCTGATGATCGCCGGGGTGATCGGCGCGCAATACGGCGTGCGGGTCGGCCAGAGGCTGCGCGGCGAGCAGCTTCGGGCCCTGCTGGCCCTGCTGGTTCTCGCCGTCGGCATCCGTCTTGCCATCGAGCTGGTCATTCCGCCGAAGGAAATCTATTCGGTTGTTTCCGCGGGGCTCGGCTTCTGATGGGGATCGTCTCGCGGATTTTGATGCTGGGTCTGTTTCTCGCCGCGCCTGTCGTGGCGGGCGCCGAGCCGGTGGACTTCACCGAGAAGCTCGATATCGGCATCTCGACCGACGAGATTTCGATCACCTCCGATTTTCGCGGCGCCGACCTGACGATCTTCGGCGCCATAGACGGCTTCGATTCCAGGCTTCTGGCCCAGGGCAAGTACAACATCGTCGTGGCACTCGAAGGGCCGAAGGAAAATACCACGGTGCGCAAGAAGGAGCGCGTCTTCGGCATCTGGATCAACACCAATTCGATGACCTTCGAGCTGGTGCCGGAATCCTATTCGCTGTCGAGCACGCGCGACATCGAGACGATCGCGCCGCCGGGCGACATGAACAATATGGGCATCGGCGTCGCCCACATGCCGCTGACGCCGATCGGCTATATCGGCGACGGCAGCAATCTCACCGAATTCCGCGACGCTTTCCGCCGGCTGCGGGAGACGACGGGTGTCTACCAGCGCGATCCGGGCGGCGTGCAGTTCATCAGTTCCAGCCTGTTCAAGGCGTCGGTGCGCCTGCCGGCCGACGTGCCGAACGGCGTTCATATCGTCCGCGCCTACCTCTTTCGCGACGGCGTCTTCGTCGCCGCCAAGGCCTTGCCGCTGCGTGTCGTCAAGACCGGGCTGGAACAGGCGATCACCCGCGCCGCCCATGAACAGCCGTTCCTCTACGGCCTGACCGCCGTGCTTTTGGCCGTCGTCACCGGCTGGCTGGCCAGCATCGTCTTCCGCAGGGACTGACGGATCCACCCATCGGCAGACCCGCCGGATGGCCTCAGCGGGTTTCGTCTGGCGCGGCGTCATCCACACCGAAAAAGCCACCGGATTGCCGTGTCCAGAGCATGGCGTAGATGCCGCCCAGTGCCATCAACGCCTTGTGGGTGCCGTCCTCGACGATGCGGCCTTTGTCCAGCACCACGATCCGGTCCATCCGGGCGATGGTCGAGAGCCGGTGGGCGATGGCGATCACCGTCTTGCCCTCCATGACCTGATGGAGGGTCTGCTGGATGGCTGCCTCCACCTCCGAATCGAGCGCCGACGTCGCCTCGTCGAGAATAAGGATCGGTGCGTCCTTCAGGATGGTCCGGGCAAGGGCGATGCGCTGCCGCTGGCCGCCGGACAATGTGACGCCGCGCTCGCCGGCATGGGCATCGTAGCCGACCCGCCCATGCTGGTCGCGAAGCAGCGGGATGAAACCGCTGGCTTCGGCTTTTTCCGCAGCGGCTTCGATTGCCGACTGTGAGATATCCTTCCGGCCATAGGCAATATTGTCACGCACCGAGCGATGCAGCAGCGAGGCGTCCTGCATGACTATGCCGATATGGCTGCGCAGGCTCTCCTGGGTGACGCCGCTTATGTCCTGTCCATCGATGCGGATCGTTCCACCCTCCGGATCGAAGAAACGCAGCAGGAGATTGACCAGCGTCGACTTGCCTGTGCCGGAGCGTCCGACGAGACCGACCTTTTCGCCGGGCGCAATCGTCAGCGACACGCAGTCAAGCCCGCCGCCGTCCCTGCCGTAATGATGGCTGATCTGCTCGAACCGGATCTCGCCGCCCGATAGTGCCAGTGGAACGGCATTTGCCGCATCGACGATGTCGAGCGGCTGGGCAACGGTCTTCAGAGATTGGCGCATCGTGCCGAGATAGCCGAACAGGGAGGAGACCGCGTCGAGCATCCATTCGGCCATGGCGGTGATGCGGAAGCTCAGCGCCAGCGACGCGGCGATGAGGCCGATCGGCGCCAGGCCGGACTGCCACAACGCCAGCGAATAGCCGACAAGCCCGACGATGAGCGCGCTGCCGAGGAAGAGCATGGCGGAATTGATGATCACCTCGAGCCGCTGAACGTCCACCGCCGCGGCCCGCGTCTCCTCAAACTGCCCCTCCTCCTCTTTGCCGCTTTCCCGGCTGGCGAACATCTTGAACGTATCGATATTCGCATAGGTATCGACCATCGTTCCCGTTAGCGCTGAGAATGCCTCCTGATATCGCTCGGAAGCGTCGCGGATTCGGGGAACGGCATAGACGATCAGTCCGGCATAACATCCCGCCCAGATCAACAGCGGGACCGTCAGCCGGACATTGATGGAGGCCATCAGCCAGACCGAGCCCGCGACATAGACCGCGACGAAGGAAAGCGTGTGCTGGATGCTATAGGCAAGGCCGACACCGGCAGCTCCGAGATCGCGAACTTGGCTCGCGATGCGTCCCGCAAGATCGCCGCGAAACCAGCCGACGGACTGCCCGAGCACATGACGATGCGCCCGCCAGCGTATGAGGAATTCGGCATTCGGCCGGAAGGCGATGTCGTCAAGGCTTTCCCGTAGCAGCCCGGCAAGCGGCCGCGCGAACAGCACGATTGCGGCGGCGAGCAGGAGTTCATGGTTGTGTCTTGCCCAGAACGCTGCCGGCGGCGTTTCGGCAAGGGCGTCTACGAGTGTGCCGGCATAGCCGATCAGCCAGACCTCGATGGCGGCGCCGATCACCGTCAGGATGAGGCTCATTGCCGTGACATATCGGAACGGCCAGAGATTCTGGACAAGGAACCGCCATGCATTGTCGGGCGGCGTGCTTTGGTCATAGCATTGGAACGGATCGACGAGGCTTGAGAAGCGACGAAACATGAATGCCCTCCATGGGGCCGGAAAGTTGGATCATGTGATGGAAAGAGCCGAACAGGCAGCCCGATCCCGGCACCGCTTGGTCAGCTGTGGGATGTGCCGAGGGTTCTCATCAAACGATCTCCTTCTTCAGTCGCTTGGCCAAGTCTATAGGGTATGAAGGGTCAAATGTCCATTCCGCAGCGGCGGCACCGTTACTGCCGCTCTCATGTTGATCCGGCTTTGCCTCGCCGTCAAAACAGGCTATTTGCGTTCAAAAGATCAGGAGACCTCTGCCATGAAGCCGATTTTCGTCCAGCTGCAATGCGCCCCCGGCAAGACCTACGAGGTTGCCGATGTGATCTACAAGAAGGAGATCGTCTCGGAGATGTATTCGACCAGCGGCGACTACGACCTGATGATCAAAGTCTATGTCAGCGAAGACCAGGACATCGGCAAGTTCATCAACGACAACATCGCCACGGTGCCGGGGATCAACCGGTCGCTGACGACGCTGACATTCAACGCGTTTTGAGGGGTTTGGGTGAGCCGGCTAGAGCGCTTCATCTTCAAACGGAAGCGATTCTGTTGGCTCAAACCGGCCGGGCCGCGAGAAGGTCGGCGCAGGGCGATGCCAGGCCCATCGTACAAGCCGGCCGACGCTGCGGACGGCCGGTTTCAGCCAACCCTTTGGGCCGGATGAATTTCGGCCATTACCGGCGGCTGCCGTCTCGACCGCAGCTTCTGCTGCGCTCTTCGCCAACTGCCTTGGTCCTGGCCGAAATTCCTTCCGGCAGAATGCTTCCGTTTGAAGATGAAGCGCTCTAGATGGTTGCGTCGAAACTGACACCCATTTCATTGAGCTTGCGCCATCTGACGGTGCATCTGTAGCTCCTGTCGTCCGCACACATCAAAACGAATTCAGCGGGGAGACCCAAGGCGTTCTCGACAAGAAGCTTGGCGCCGCTTGCTGAGAGGTTACGGATCGTGCAGTCGATCGATGATGATCCGTGATTGAACACGATGCGCCCGCTCTTGAGAGCCCGTGTCCTTGGTGAATCGCGTTTCTCTGTCACGCTCTGGATCTCCGATTTCCGTTACAGTTTTCGCTCGCGGCTATTCCGCTCGCAAAAGCTGCGCAAATCCCGCCGAGAACTGATGCTCTTCGAACAATCTAGCCACGACGAAATCGAGACTTGGTATAACTCAGTGATGCGTTGTCCGTGGCCTGCGCGGAATTGATGCTTGCTCCCGTTTCCGAACCATCGGCATCATAGGACAGATCGCCTGCAGACTGGTCATAAAGGATGCGGTTTTTATGTCGATCGTGCCTATGCCCAGGGTCTTGACGAAAAGAGCCCGCTGTCACCCCAGCAAATTCGTAAACCGCACCGAGTAGATCCGGTCCCGCCCCAGCATGTGGGCGACGAGGGTCTGGTGGTCGAAGAGGCCGCGCATGGCCTGGTGGCGCAGGTCAAGCCCGCCGGTGGTGACGCCGAAGGCGGGCATGATCAGGCGCTTGCCGTCGGTGGCGAAACAGGCGCGGCGCATGTATTTTTCACGCCGCCGCACGGTGGCCGACGGATGCAGGTGGCCGGCGATCTCGCCGGCTGAGGCATTCAGCGACGGTTCGTGGCGGAAGATCAGGCCGGCATGATGGAACTCGTCGGCGCAGGAGCCGGGCAGGGCGACGGTGCCGTCGGGATCGTGGTTGCCGTTGATCCAGATCCATTCGCGGCCGCGCGCCATGGTCTCGATCATGCCGCGAAAAAGCTCCGGCATCAGCGCCGAGCCGACCCGGTCGTGGAAATTGTCGCCGAGGCTGATGACGGTTTTCGGATTATGGCGGGAGATGACAGCGTCGAGAATGCGCAGCGTCGCCAGCGTGTCGTAGGGTGGCAGCATCATGCCGCGGCGGGCAAAAGCGGAGCCTTTTTCCAGATGCAGGTCGGAGACGACGAGAATATCGAGATCGGGCAGGTAGAGACCACCGAGCGGATCGCAGACGCCGGCCACGCCGTTGATGACGGTGCGGGCCGACAGTGCCGGATTGTCCGGCAGGGCAGAAATGGCATGGGCGATGCGGTGCATGGGGTTCCGGCTTGGTTTTAGCGTCAGTGTCGCACCACATCCTCGAACAGTTCGTCGGCGGCTTCGGCGAGCAGGAAATCCTGCGCTTCGCCGCCGACCGGGACCTTGCCGATTTCGAGCATGACCGGAACGGCCAGGGGCGAAATGCGGTCGAGCGGGCGGTGGGTGATGTGGCCCTTGATTCGTGTCAGCATATCGCCAAGCCGCTCGATTTCCAAAAGCCCGGTTGAAGCATCGTTGCGCGTCGCCTCCAGCAGGATGTGATCGGGCTCATGGCTGCGCAGGACGTCGTAAATAAGGTCTGCGGATACCGTTACCTGCCGGCCGCTTTTTTCCTTGCCCGGATGGCGTTGGTCGATCAGCCCGGCGATGACGGCACAGTTGCGGAAGGTGCGTTTCAACAGGAAGCTTTCGTTGAGCCAGGCTTCCAGATCGTCTCCAAGCATGTCCTCATCGAACAGGTCGGAAAGCCTCGGGCGGCCGGTCTTGAAAGCTTGGCCCATGTCGTCCAGTCCCCAGACGGCCAGCGAATAATCCGTGGCGACGAAGCCAAGCGGTTTCAGTCCCGCGCGATCGAGGCGCCGTGTCAGAAGCATGCCGAGCGTCTGGTGGGCAAGCCGCCCTTCGAAGGCATAGACGACCATGTAATGGCGGCTGCCGCGCGGAAAGGTCTCGATCAAAAGCTCGTCTTCCTTCGGCAGCATCGAGATGTCCTTCTGCA
>Ga0307515_10012268_pt1 | contig 16136 bp, 4 predicted proteins | sample 17_EM_MG_FD_194513 | JGI IMG/M metagenome (GOLD analysis project Ga0307515, IMG submission 194513) | Populus trichocarpa ectomycorrhiza microbial communities from riparian zone in the Pacific Northwest, United States - 17_EM | ecosystem: Host-associated > Plants > Roots > Unclassified | place...
TTTTTTATTATGGGTTAAGGCGTAGAATAAGGGCTCTTTTTTAACTAGGAGAGGTTTTTTAGAACAGCTATAGGTTAAGTATCGCCTTAATATTAACCCGTTTACCTATTTTACCTATTCTTATATATATAAAGTGCAAGTTGTTTAGTAAAGGTAAGGGTGCGGAAATAGAGGGTAAGTAATTATATTATTCTTAGCTGGCAGCGCAGACTGTAAATATAAGTTAGTAACGCTAAATTAACTTTAAGTAGTAACCTACTTATTCTTCTTTATTCTATTATAAATAAAAACCTATCTATTTCTTATAGAAATATATCCTTAACTACACTACGCCATTTCTCTTTATTTATAAGCTGAATTTGTCCTCTAGCTATCTTATTGCCAATATAGTAGTAAAGCGTTTTGCTTTTAGGGTTAAAGTTAATATCCTAGCCTAGTATATCTATAAATATATTAAAGCTTAGATTATTAATGTATATATTTAGGGCGTTATTTTTACCAATCACTAGCTTTCGGGTTAGAATAATTATTAGCTCTTTATCAGCTGCCCGCTAGATTAGTATTATTATTATCCTATATAACCTTAGTATTCCCTCCTACCTTATTACCTTTAGTATACCGGCCGGTAGATAATACGCGATAGCGGAGTATAGGAGTACTAGGTTGCCTATTATAATTTACCTAATAAAAGCCGTTTTATTTATTTAACGCGTCGCGTTATAGCTATAGCGCTAAGTAAGTTATTTAATATATTTAGTATATAGATTTTTAGGTAAACCTAGAAATATAGATGGGAATTCGTTAAAGATTTTGTTTAATATTTGCCGTATTTATACCTTACTTATAAGGGAACGTAGTGGCTATTTAAGGAGCCCGCGCGTTAATATTTTGATTTTAATATTATAGTAGATCGTATTATATTATTTATTTATAACCCTAAGATCTCGCTTAAGGGTGTCTTTGGTGTTATAGCTTAGGTCTATTATTAGTGCCATAATTCTAAAAGCATTAGGGAAGATGCGGCAGGAAAGACGTCTTAATTACGCGCCAAGACTAATATACAGGATTATATAGACAGGTAACTATATTGTTTAGTTATATATAAAACAATCGGTTAAATGTCTTATAAGAAATAAATAAGCGTATTAGTAAATGCTTTACCTGCTACACCACCTAGACTTACAAGCCTCCTCCTATCTATTTTACGTCTCCTCCGTCTTAATAAGCTCGATTTAGCACCCAGATTTGTTAATACTTTATATATATATATATATAATTTTTTTTATCTCTATTGTATTATACTACGTACAATACTACGTATACAGCCTCTAGGCTATAGCGCTATAGTTCTATATATATAAATCCCTTCTAGGCAGCTTAACATATACTAGTAACTATATTTATTAATACTTTAAGACGCCTAATTAGCCCTTAACTAGTAAAGCCTAGTTAGCACAATTAAAGGTCCTAACCTCCGCTAAAATACTTAATATCCCTAATAAGGGCTAGAATATTATCAGCAAAAACGGAGATATTCTACTATAAGTTAATAAGATCTTAGGTCTGTCTAGCTCGATAAAGGAGTATCTAAGCTCTTAATATAATCTTTTAAGAGAAGACACAATTAAACCGTTAAGAGAAGTAGTAGGTTAAATTAGAGTAGACCCTTTTAGTTTACTAAAATCTAGATATAGTAATAGAATTAGTATATATAAACAGGTAAGCATATTATAATTCTAAAGTAGTTATCCCCTAACATCTGCAAGGCCTATATTAGCTTAGTAATATTTTTACCTTAAGGGCTAGTAATCCGCGTGGTATTCTTACTCAGGAGAGTAGGGAAGATAATCTATTAGGATTAGTTAAAAAGACTAGTCGCCAGGTCTCTAGTTGCTTTAACTCCTAAAACTAATATTTTTCAAACAAAATATATACTCGTAATAGCGGCGGTAAAACTATTAGCCGTATTAAAACAAAATCCTCTAGAGGTTAACTTATTCTTTAAGACCTAAAGAGATTAAGATTAACTTATCTATATTATAGATAATAGTTAAGGAACAAACTAGATTTTATAAAGTTAGTTGCTATACTATATTAGCATTATAAAAGCTAATAAGAGAGCCGTAAGTGTGCGATGTTTTCTAAATAAGAAGATATCTAACCATTAATAAATTCCCGTTATTAGAATACCTTATTTAAGTTTAATAAAATATTAAAGCACTATAATATATTATAAATAAGCCTTATACGGATCTTAGCTTAATTATAGCTATTAAGGATGCTTCCTTATTTAAGAATGTTTATATTCTTAAAGACTAGCTAGATATAACTACTATAGGGCTTAAAGCCACTATACTAAAATAAGTTCTTATAAAGCGTCTTATAATAATCTAAGGACCTCTAAGCACTAAAAAAATATAGCTTTAAAGGCGTTACTTAGCAATATAATAATGGGAGATCCCTCTATTATTATTACATATTATATAAACTATACGCTAGACTAGTTATCTAGGTATATTACTTAAAGTAACCATCTTAATACTATCGCTTATACGGATAAACGATATTACACTATATTAGGCGCCAGGGCCATAGGGGTAGGAAGAAGAGGAAGTATTAGGGCTCCCTCTTTTTATATCTTATATTTTATGTTTTTATATTATCCTACCATTATATTATATTATCCTACTATTGTCCTGCTATTATACCATATTATCCTATTATTATCCTATTATTATCCTACCATTGTGTTATATTGTCCTGTCATTGTCCTACTATTGTGTTATATTGTCCTATTATTGTCCTACTATTATATTATATTGTCTTGCTATTATCCTGCCATTATATTATATTATCCTATTATTATCCTATATTATCCTGCCATTGTCTTAGTACTGCTATATACTTTTTACCATTTACTAAGATTGTGGTTATAGGTATTTATCGGCCAAGATCTAAGCAGTAACTCTTAGCAGTAATTTTACTACCCGAATCTCTTACTAAGTTTCATTCTGCTAATATAAAATTAGTAGCTTAGAGCTTATTTTTAGTATTATAGATCTAGATTTTAGAGCCGTAGATTAATTAATTAACGTAGAGCCGTTATATTATAGTAAAGCTATATTTAAGCAATCTATATTATAATCCTTGGTATAGTACTATATATAGAAATATTTAATTATAAGATTTAGGAAGGTGTTTATATTTTAATTGAATTTATAAGACTATAACTAAGGGCCTTTACGGGCAGTAGTATGGTAAGTTCCACAATTGCTTTAATTTAGGATTGCTCGGTTACTATAGGAAAGTTGTAATACTTAGCGTAGTATTAAACTTAAGGTGCCTCTACCACTGTGGTGGCAGAGACACCCCAAATTTCTAATAATTAAGATTTTAGACTATAGCAGATCAACTACTCACTAAAATATATAATCTGAAATTAAGTTAATCCTTCTATAAGGCTTTAGATGAGCTTTAAGCTCCTAATTTAAACTAAAGCTAAGACCTTAGTTTAGATTCTATATACAGTATAGCTTGCGAATTTAACGCGCTTACTAATCCGGAGGAGCTTTTAGATTAGAAAGTCGCCAAATTAACTAAACGATTACGTTAGAATTAGATTTAAGCTTTAGATTAGATATATTCTAGGGCCTTTAAATTTAATCTAAAGTCGCTACTAAATATTCCCTAAGATTTAATATAGGGATCTCTCTCTAAGGATCTGGTTTAATCATAAGGTTTAGGAAGGGGTTATAATCTAGTTAAATTTATAAGATTACATTCCAAAGTCCTTATAGTATAGTGGTATAGTACGTTCTACCTCTTATTTTAATTTAGAGCTAGCCTAACATAATTAAAACTTAGCGTAGAAGAGCCGATATGCTTAGTATATAGTGCTAAGATTTCGTTAAATATATAACTTTAGGTATTATAAAATACGTATAAAAATACGAGCTTAATTTAGAGCCTTACTAACGACTAATTTAATAGGAAATAACCTTCTTTTTTGATATTTCTAATACGCGATAAGTGGGAATTAAACCCGCCACGCCTAGGAGTTAAACTCGCGACGTCTAATTACCCAATCTGGCTAGGAGGCTCGGCGGCAATGCAATAGGGCTTAATAACGTAATAAGGCTCGACGGCGATGTAATAAGACTTGGTAATATAATAAAACTTAATAATATAATAAGGCTCGGTAATATAATAAGGCTTAACGGCGATATAATAAGACTTAGTAGTGTAATAAGACTTAATAATATAATAAGGCTTGGCGAAATAATAAGGCTTAATGGCAATATAATAAGACTTAGTAACGTAATAAGACTTAACGATATAATAAGGCTCAGCGACGTAATAAGGCTCGGCGGTAATATAATAATACTTAGTAATGTGATAAAACTTAATAATATAAGAGTCTTAGCGACGTAATAAGGCTTAGGGTTAGGCAATAAGGGGAAGACTTAAGGTTACTCGGTTACTTTAATGCCTAATAGCGAAATCTAATAGTATAGTACTGCTATTAAGGTATTTTAATACAGGTAGGCTATATAAAGGTTTTGTTTATAATATATCTAATATATTCTAAAAGTTTGCCTTTTACTTATCTAAGGCTAAGTTTCTAGCCTATAATAAATTAATTATTATAGTTGGTAAGAGCACGACAAATAACAGTATATTTTGCCCTATTATTCTTAAAACCGTTAAATACAAAGTAGTAGGTAGCCTATTAACCTATATCTATTAGTGCCGGCTAATAAAGTGCATTTAAAACGTACTAATATTAATAATAGCCCTTTTATTTTATAGTATAATAGGCTTAATAGCAACGGAGTTTCGGTCCTTATTATTAAGCATATTTATCTAATAGAGCTAGTGTTAGTTACACAAGGGGGATATTACGTAGCTACGGTTCGTAGATAGTATAATGATTATTCTGTTTTCTTCTTAAAGAAAGGGGTGAGGAACTTAAGGTTCCTCACTACGCTAGTGCCGCGGCGGCATGTAATGGCAACTTACCGCACGTAACGGCAACTTGCTACACGTGACGGCAATATGTCTTATATGGTAACTATTTGCCTTTATTCCTAACACTAGCAACTCTTCTTTTATAGTTGCTATCTATATATATATACCGCTTAACTAGCGGAACAAAAATTAATCCTCTTTACTTACTATTGCCATTATAATATAAGTCTCGCTGTCCTAAAATTTGCCTCTTAGTATGTAGTGCTTTCTTGCTTATAAGTTATAGGTAGGTATCTTATTAGTAGGGCCGCTAAGGCGCTAGCGGTAAGCGAGCCAATAGCGATTTTTTATTCTGGGGATGGAAAATCCTAATTAGCTAGTTTAAGTCAGGGTCTATAAAATCTAACCAATTAGACAACTTCGACCGCCGGTTGAAGTTCCTGGATATCTTAAGACCTTATATAACTAAGAAATTTCTAGGGACTCCCTTTTAATCTAACCTTTAACTTATATATATAGAGTATTTATATTAACAAACATCTCTAGTGCCTTATTCAGGTTCGCCTTCGTTATTATATCTACCGGGTTATCTTGGCCATTAATCTATTAAATCTTAAAGAGTTTTTAACGCTTATAGAATTACTAAAGTGCTATAATATTAATTATAAGGCGCTTCTTCTTTATGGTACTAAGCTTAACTAAACACTTATAGAGGGAAAATGAATTGGTGTATATAATTATAGGGATAATAGGAAGTTTAAGTTAATCTATAATTATCTTTAGGGTAGTTCTAATTACAATTGCTATATTAACTCTACTAACTATTCTATATATCTCTAACGCTAAAACACTTTAGGTAACGCGCTTGCTTTTAGTTAAGCTCTAATAGATAAGATTGCCATAGATTATAAAGTCATTCTCTCTAGTAAATTCGTTTGCGATAATAATCTTATATCCTAACTAGGAGCTAAAATCTTTATTATTTATAAACGATCTATTAACAAATATAAAGAGCTTAGTGGTAGGAAGATTAACTAGCGCGTAGTATAGTCCCTGGTTAAGATAGTTTATTTATTAAAAAAGATATTTATTTAGGGCAAGAACGTCATCCTTAGTTAGTTTCTAGTGTTAGGTAGTAATAAAGAGATTAAATAAAGCCTTGGGTTAATAGATAGAAGTAACATAAGCTTTACAAGCGCGTTACTCCACGTATCCTTGCTTTAGAGAATTAACGTTAATAACGTTAATCTTCTTGCCTTAACCCTTCTGGCGTAAAGCAATAGAATCCTTATTTAGGGAGAGGATACATCTATTAAAGAGTAATAGTGTTGTTAAGTCAAGCTTTTCCTTTAGCTTTGCTATAAGATTTACCTTTACTAGCTTATCCTCTTTAAGAGCTAAGAATTGGTCGTCTCCTAAGATAATTATATTATTAGTTTATATACCAACAATTCTAAATAGGGTTCCTATAGTTATAATAAGGAAGTAAGGATTAAATATAGAAGTAGTTATTAAAAGCTTCTTTTTATGGTGCTTGCTATAAGTAGCCCACCAGTAAGTTCCTGCCTCTGCGATTCTATATAATAGCTTAAGTATAACCATAATTATGTCTTTAGGATACTGGTGGCGAATTTGCTTTAGAAGGTATACTAATATTAAGCGCTAAAGGTACGTCTCTAATTAGGTGTAGGCTTAAGTAATATCTTGTAAATAAACTGCTATTCTATTCTTTATTAAGGAGGGAGCTAATATAATAATAACTCGCTAACTAGCTCGTTAAATTGTAGGAGATTATATAAGAATTATCTCTTTACTATTATCGTTATAACCTTAGATAATAAGCCTTAATTTCTTAAATAGGGCGTTAGTAGCTTTGCCCTTAATCTTATTAACTATTCTTAACTTAAAGATGCGAACTCTATCAAACTTAGTAGGGTTATATTTCTCGAATTTAAAGACTCCTCTTATAATAAGGCTATTAATCTCCTACTTATTGGATGCTTGGAAAGAAGCTCCTAAAGTTATAATACGACCTTCCTTTTAAAGCTGTTTTGCGAGTTCGAAGTCAGCCCTCTCCTTAGCTATTATAAAGGCCATTAATAGCTTAACTCCATTCTTAATGGCGGCAATAAATTGTTCTTTAAAATTAATAAGGTGTTAGCAATTTTATAATCCCTTTAGGTGACCTCTACCGCGTTATAGTTATAGCATATCTACTACAATTGTATTGGGATTATAGTCGCCTTCTGGAGCATATTAATCGTAATTCTTTTTTAGGGCATCTTCTAGGGCATCCTGTAAAGGCTTAGAATTATTATCTTTATAGTAAGGCTTAATAACAGTTAAATGGAATTAGGTGGGTTTATAAGGCATCTAAATAGTGTAAGTTTAACCATTAATTATAATAAGTTAATATAGGCCTAACCATCCTCCCCTTTTACGCCATACGCGTACTTTAGACTAGAGCGGCAAATTAAGCGCAGTTAAGGTATTTAGGCCATTTCTTATTCCTAGTGCGTTATTAACCTGGCGTATAGTATAGAGGCGTCACACCTCCTTTATTACCTTGCGAATCGCCTTAGCTTATTACACAACGGAGGAAAATAGTGGAGAATCGTTAGTTATTCGTGGGTAGGCGCTAAAGACTAGTAACGTAGGTATAAGTCTATCTAGGCCAGCGGAATTATTAATAGCTTTAACAGCCATTTACAAGGTAAGTTCTTCGCTAGCGTCCTTTAGTTTTAAAGAGATAATCTTATATACGCGGTATAATAGCGCGTAATATCGCTCCACTTTTCTAATACTATTATGTGCCTTAATAGGGACTTCCTTAACCTTAATTGCCATTGCCTTTGTTTATTATCGGAACTCTATAAATAAGAAGTTCTTTCCTACGTTGTAGATAATTTAATTAGGGGGTCTTAGGTAAATATTAATCTAGCATAACTAAAGGGTATCCTATGCGTTCCTAGCTAACATATCCTTTAAGAATTGTGCGGCTTAGAAGGAGGTTAAGAAGTTAATAACTTAGAGTACTGGCTTGCCGCTAAGATATATAACGTTAACAATAATACAGAAGTTAAAGTTATAGTTATCTTTAAGGGTAAACTTAAATCGGCTAGGGGACCTCTGGTTTATTTAGTAGTAGTAATAGTATTTTATAAGATATTTAATTGCCTTAACCTTAACTTTATAGCCTACTTACTAAAGAACCCTAAGCAATTAATAAACGGATAGGTAGCCAAAACAACGGTATAGTTGGCGTAATTCTGACTTAGTTAAGTAGCTCTAAGTAATACTCTTTTCTAGTTAATAAAGGAGTAACTAGGGGTAACCCTACTTGCGTATAATAAGTACTTAATTGTCTCCCTAAATAAGTATATTCTTAAGGTTATTAAGCCTAACGCCTAATTTATCTATATCTTTAATATAAAATAGAAACGGAGTATTTATAGAAATAACGTAAAAAGTGATATACCCTAAGGGGGTTTAAACCCTAATTATGCTAAAAAAGATTATAGTACCTTTACCAAAACAAATCGTGTATTAGCCTGCCATTAAATAATTAATCTAAATAAAGCTATTAAGCTACTAAAGGGCTTAAACTTAAGGTTCTCCTGCTATAGATACTCCTACGGCTCTAGTATCCGGTATAATACCATAGAAGACGTTCGCCAAGTATTTATTGTTGAAGGAAAACGCGAAGCTCTCCTTTAGCTCATTAAAGATATCTAACTTTGTAATAAAATAGAGCGTAGATTAGTTATTAAGAACAGTAATAATTTGTATACTATTTACCTTACTATACTTAATAAAGTATTAGTTAGGTAAGTAGTCCTCAATTTCTATATCTATAAGGAGCTATTTAGTCTTATTAACCTCACCCTTAAGGTCTTTTACGCCTTCGTATTAAACCAGGAAGCTTTAAAAGTAGGCTATAGTGACCTTATAATTTCTAACATTTCTTATACTTTAACGGAACTTGTTATATACCTCTTTTCGCTTATTAAGGGAGTATCTAGTTAACTAGCAATTTGGCTTCTTATAAATATAGCACTTCTTTTAGTAATTACTTTAAAATGAACCTCTACCGGGACCTCCACGGTTACCTTATAGTTAATATTAATTATACCTTCTTCTATATTCCCTACCACGGCTACTATATATTTAATTAGTCTAGTTATAATCATATTAGTCGGGAATACTTAGTTAGGTAGGGTTTTCGGTATAGAACTGTTAAGATTTTTATGTTCATATTATAGTACCTACAGTAAAGTATAGCTTAGCATATACTCCTTTAAACGTATCCGCAGGTTTATATAGCGCTAAGTTATACTTAAAAACGCTATAGCATACTAAAATAACCTAGTCCCTTAGGCTATTCTTATTTTGGTAAGTTTTAATAAGGCCATATTAGATTTTCTAAAGTTTATTAAAGAGTAGTTAAAGGCACTCTAAATAAGTCTTTATTAGGTTAAAAGTAATAACTCTTTAGAACGTAGTCTTCCGCTATTTAGACATATAAAGCTAGCAATTCTTATTAGTCTTAAAGTAGGCTCTAGTGAGCTAAAGCATTATATTAAAGCTATAGTTTTTACCCGTAATATAGTTATAATAGAATATTACTACCTATCCCTTTAATATAATAGAGAAAGCGTAGTAGTACTAGTGGCGTTAAATTTTAACCTTATTATAACAGTTATAGAAGACCTGTAGTTTTACTCTAAGTATATTGTATAGTTCTCCTCTAAACTTCTTTTCTTCGTCCAAATATACCTTTATTAGATTTATAACTTCTTATAATAAAGGCTTACTAGTTAGCTAGAGTAGAGGAGGTAAAGGCGGAGTAACTCTAAGTAGGAGGGCACCTCAAGGTGGGAGAGTAGCTCTAGGTAGGGGGTTAGCGTTCTAGGGGTTTTAATACAAATTAAAGTTGCCTTCCAAAGAATATAGGTTGTTTTTAGGTTTCTGTAGTTAATATATAATCTTAGCTTCCGTCTATATTAGTTCTTCTATACTAGTAATAACGGCCTAAATATTACTAGTAATTAGGTTACTATTCTTAGTAATGTATACCCCATTCCTACGGAGGAAGTCTTAAAAATCCTAAACAATATTAACGTTGCTAAGTACCTAGGTATTAGCAGTCTATCCTATAAAATCCTCCCTAAAATACTCCTATAGTTATAAATTGGTATAGCATCTATTTTAGTAGAATATAATATAGTATAGGAGAAAGCCGTTAACTTATTTTGCGGTATAAGTTATTATATTAAAGGCGAATTCGTCCCAATCTTTATTAATAAGTTTCGCGTACTTAGCTACCCCTAGTAGTAAGGAGTCTTTCTAGTTATTTAAAGTAGGCGTAGCCATATTTTTGGAGGGAGGGAAGTATTATTAGTGTAGGGATTATCATTTAATACGCGTTTGGACGTATATTTGCGATTATAGGGCTTAGGACTAGTTCTAGCCTTAAATCGCAAAGACTTATAAAGCGTATTATTCTGCATAATAGACGCAAGAATCCGTAATCTTAGAAAGGCTTAGGACCAGTTCTAGCCTTTTAGATCCTTAGATTTATAGAAGAGTTTTATTTAAGGTTTAGGACCAGTTCTAACCTTAAAAGACAGCTTCCTCTAGCATAAGTAGTACTAGTATAGTAGCTTATCTCTTCTTAGTAGAATACCTAGCTACTCTATAGTATAACAGTAAAGTTAATTACTAATTAGTGTTAGTTATATAAGGGGGATATCACATAGCTATAGTTCGTAGATAGTATAATAATTGTTCTATTTTCTTCTTAAAGAAAGGGGTAAGGAACTTAAGGTTCCTCACCACGCTAGTGCCGCGGCGGCATATAATGGCAACTTGCCGCACATAATAGTAACTTGCTATACGTAACGGCAATATGCCTTATATAGTAACCATTTACCTTTATTCCTAACAGCTAGGTTTGCTAATTATTCCAGTTAGTATTATATTATAAGTTAATTCAATATCTTATACCTATAGAAAAAGGTAAGAGGCAGATTAAATAATAGGGTCTATAGGAAGTTATGTGTCTTACAGCGCACGGCTTAAAGTCTCTATATAAAGAACTTCAAGCAGCAACAACATCATCTAATTGAATTCGAATATGCTAGTTCTCGTCAATTAAAGCTGCTGTTAATTTATTCATTCTAATCTTATTTAACCGTCGAATCTCCTCCCTCAAAGCCTTGAATTTAGGCCGTTGCCATCGCTCCTCTCCGCCATCCAATATTCATCCCGTCTACTCCTTATAACAAATTCTTTTAAAGACGCTCCTGCACACAGTACACGCTCTCATTCGCGTGTTTTTAATAGCGAAGGCTCGCAGACGCGTCGCTCCTCCATTACTATAGCCCCTACGCCCTCCGCCACAGCCGTGGCTGCAGCTAAAAAGCGCCTACAGGATATTTACGAACAAGAGCTGAAAGACCGTAAGCAGGAGCGCGCTTATAAGGCGGCTTTAAACCAGGCTACCCTTAAAGCACTTACTGCTTCTATAGCTTAGGCAAAGTTAGCTATAAAAGAAATATACTAGGCTCGGCTTGCCGCTATTAAGAAGAACCCTACTATAATTAACGCGGTAGAGACTAACTCCGGTAAGTTTTCTCTCCCTCCTACTATAAAGAGCCTAGACTTGCTTCTTCCTAGGATTCTAATCTCTAAAGTTGCCGTAATCTAGAAGGGTATATTTGTTCTAGAGAACCTCGCAAAGCTGCGTAATAACCTGTCTAGAATTAACTCTAATTAAATGGAGTTAACGGCAGACGGAAAAGTTATTGCCTCTAGTAAGGGCTTTAGAAAGGACTTCTCCTCTATAGGTATTTAGCTTAAGGGTTTTACTAACTATAGTATTATCGTCCAAACCCTCTAGGCTATATTAACCCCCTTAGCTATTATAATGGCAAAATTCCACTAAGCTATTATAGGTTTCTCTACACAGTTTATCTGGAACAGCGTTCTTAATTTAGCTATAGTTATCCACTAAAGAGCTATAAGGCTTAGTTAAACTAACCCTACTAACTAGACTATTCCTATTAAACTGCAAGCAGCTAACTGTAACTTCGCTACCCTACGCCTGGCCCCATTGTCCTCTTATAGTAGTTTATTATCTAAACGCCCTTAGGCAGATATATCTACCTTATCCCCATAGGGCCAGATATACAGTAATTAGAACGCGGGCCGTTCGTGCTTTAAATTACCATACTCTTATTAACATCTTTATAAAGTATATAGAGGGAATCACGTTAAAAAAGACTGCAAGGGGTCTCTATAACAATTTATACCCCCTTTACGCCTAAACTTAACGCCAAGATTTAAGGTGTTTACCCTAGGGTATCTACTTTATACTTCGCCGTCACCATTAAACGCGCTAGCCTAGAGGGATAAGCTACTCCTATACCCTAGAGATCTTGGCCCCTTAATTAAGGGCATTCTAATATATAGCGCGCGGATTGGAGTTACTACCTTACTACTAGCACGTACGTGTTTAAATTAACTCCTATCCGGTGCTAACCCTAGGGAAATTACTATAAAGATTGCTACCAATCTGCCTATTAACCGTATTACTATTTATCTACCTAAAGCGATCTGCTATTTTCCCTTAGGACTTATACCTAAGCCAAATAAAACCTTCCGCCGTATTTATAATCTCTCTTTACTTAAGCCTTACCAAGGCCTCTCTGTTAACGCTACTATCCTAAAGGCCTACTCTACCCTTACTTATAACACCATAGACGACATTCTAGCGCTTATCCTTCTCGCTAGAAGAGGAGCCGTTATCCTTAAACGCGATCTTAAAGACGCTTTTTAGAATATCCTGGTTACTATTACCGACTAACGCCTACTAGGTTTTAAGTAGGAGAAGATAGTATACACTAAATACTGCCTCCCCTTTAGTCTAGCTACTGCGCCTTTTTTCTTTAACCTCTTTATAGAGGCCCTATATTAGGTCCTTAAACGCCGCCTTTATCTAATTATTACTTTCTTCGCACTAGTTTATTATTTAGATGACTTTATATTTATTTTACGCCTAGGCACTAGCGACGCGCTGGTGGTTTATATATATAACTTTATAATTATACTACTTAGTTTTCCTCCTAACGCCACTAAAGACTCCTATGGCACGGTATTAGATGTACTAGGTTATTAGATTAATACCAACACCTTCTTCTTATCCCTTAGCCCTGCTAAGCAGATGGCACTATAAGATCTACTTACCTTCTTTGTCCTTAGGCCCCAAGTCTCTCTTAAACAGTACTAGTAACTTAGAGGTAGCCTTACCTAGGCCGTAAAAGTTATCTAGTTAGGGCGATTTTACTTAAAATCGCTATAGGACCTCATCACAGCTTTCTCTCTTATAAATTGCCGCACTTTGCCTATCCTACTAGCGGTAATCTCCGACCTAGCTTAGTGGAGTGAAGCCCTAGCGCTTTAAAATAGGGTTCGCTTCTTTTAGGAAGACGTTACTCGCCCCTAGATTTATCTCTTTACGGATACCTTATCTAAATACGGTTACGCCGGCTTCTTCTATAGCTACCTAGGCCACTCCTCCGCCGAAACCCATTCTATTCCTTATAGTTAATGGCGCCCTTATACCTCTACACTGCTATAAAATAACCTCTTTGCAGCATCTTCTGCCCCTAAGTACCTCTATGCCCACATTAATATGCTTAAAGTACTCGCTATTACTAACGCATTTATGAAATGGAGCCCTACCTAGCAACATTTATTTATTCACGTCTATACGGACAACACAGTCGCCCTTATAGGCCTGCAAAATATAGTGCTTAAAGGCCCTGCCAATTTGCTCCTCCGATAAATCTTAGTCTAAGCTGCCGCATTTAATATCCAGTTGCAATCTTTTTAGATTTTATCTAAAGATAATACACTAGCTAACGCACTCTCTTGCTTTAACTAGGCTATAGTTAAAAATCTCTGTCCTTAGATCGATCTCTCAGTGCTAACGGCTTATCTTTAGGCTCGCTTATTAACCTACCAGGCCCGCCGCCTGCTTTTATTACCTAATCAGGCCAATCTTATTTAGTTTTAAGCCTCTTATAGCATAGCATTAAGCCTAACACCTATAAGACGTACGCCTTAGGTATAAAGTCATGGGAGTTCTTCTGCGCCATAAGGGCTGTGGCGCTATACCCAGCCCAGTTACCTAATTTTATAGAATAGGTAGTATAGAGGATATATAGCAACAGTTCTCCGCATATAGGTAGGGTAGCTTTAAAAACCTTACGCTTATACCTTACCGTAATCCGCTCTATATACGTTAACCGCATTCTTCTAGTTACAGTATTTAAGAATGCATTACTTCGTCGCATACTAGATAGGGCAACTTCTCTTAACCCTAACCCAAAAAAAGCCACCCTAAAGTTGCCAATCTCACGTAGCATCCTCGCTCAGATTGTGACTAGCAGTAACTCGATCCTAGGGGTAAATACCAACGCCGCCTTCTGCCTCGCCTTTATAGGGTGCCTCCGTATAGGCGAAATCTCCTATACCAATAAATAACGGTTTAAACCGTTATTTACTGCAACCAAAGCTACTTACTTAGACGTATAGTTTAGCCCCTCTAGAGATTATCTTACCTTCCGTCTTAAATGGAGTAAAACCAATAAGGATAAGCAGGGCGTTTAAATTATAGTAGCCGCCACCTTTAACGTAGTTTACCCTATAGCAGCACTATAAAGGCTTTTTCTTCTAGACCCCTAAGCTCCCTCTGCGCCGCTATTTACCGCATCTAGTAGTGCGGCATTCTCCGCCTTATACGCGCGGAAGATGCTTAAATTAAGGCTAAACCTCTATAGTATTCCAGCCGCACAGTATATAGGTCACAGCTTCCGTAGGGGCGCGGCCTAATACGCCCTAGACCACGGCTTCTCTAATAAAGAGGTCTAACGCTTAGGCCGCTGGACGTCAGATACTTTCCGCCTTTATTGCTCAACCTCACAGGCCGATACCTTCCGCCTTTCACAAAGGTTTCAACTGGGTACCCCACTAGCGTTCTCTTTAACTCAGCCTTGTGTGTAAAGCTAACACCTAAAACACATCTCTCTACACACATTTTTTCTCCCCATTTGGCTGCGGTCACGCTTCGCTCTTCTTAGACTATAGGCTTACAAATTTAGGGCTATTTTTCCTGCTTTTTATAGTAAAAACTGCTTATAAAAGCTGGAAAACAAGCCCGCCATTTACAGGCCCCTAAGCCGCAGCCACCAATCAAAAAATTAATAAAAAATGCACGTGTTTAAAGAGATAGATAATAGGGTCTATAGGAAGTCACGTATCTCATAGCGCACGGCTTAAAGTCTCTATATAAAGAACTTTAAGCAGCAACAACATTATCTAATTAAATTCGAATATGCTAGTTCTCGTCAATTAAAGCTGCTGTTAATTCACCCGCCCACCCAAGCGTTCGCTTTTTCACCTTATATATACATATATAGCTCATACCCTACTTCTTATAAGTACGCACTTTCGCTAGTTGGACCATGGGCTTGCAAATTTAGGGCTATTTTTCCTGCTTTTTATAGTAAAAACTGCTTACAAAAGCTAGAAAACAAGCCCGCCATTTGTAGGCCCCTAAGCCGCAGCCACCAATTAAAAAATTGACAAAAAATGTACGTGTTTGAAGAGATAGATAGAATAATTAGGGTACGCTTTTCTTCGCTGTTAGGGATTTTATATAAATATCGTATAACATACGGGTAGGAGCTAGTAATTATTAGTAGTAAAAAGTTTTTATACGGGATAATAAGATTTTAAAAACTACTACTAACGGGAGGATCCTCTTACGTATTAATTAGGCTTTTGGAATAACAAAAATAGCAAATATATATAATCTGTTAATAAAGAGGATATACCTTAATAGGAATTGTTTATATATATAGGAACGAAAGTTAGTAAGCTAGTTTACTTAATAGGTGTTAAAGTAGTTAGTAGCTGGAGTAATATTAATTTAGATTAAATTTAAACTTTCTAGAATAGGCTACCTTATGCATAATCCTACCTTATATTACCCCACCAAAATACTTATACTTAAGAACTACTATAGTTATTTATATAAAAAATTTAATATAGCTTATTAAATAGTAATTTAAGCTTTTTATAAAATAAAAATTCTTTATTTT
>Ga0307515_10012269_pt1 | contig 16136 bp, 5 predicted proteins | sample 17_EM_MG_FD_194513 | JGI IMG/M metagenome (GOLD analysis project Ga0307515, IMG submission 194513) | Populus trichocarpa ectomycorrhiza microbial communities from riparian zone in the Pacific Northwest, United States - 17_EM | ecosystem: Host-associated > Plants > Roots > Unclassified | place...
TAAACCCCTTTTATTATCTAAGTTACAGATCCGTAAACTATTTAAGTAAAGACCTATGGTAAGGAACTAGCTAACCTAGCTAAGCTCTATACCGACAAATCTAAGTATAGCGGTAAAAACGATAACTTTAACTTTAAACTAACTATCTTTACGGACCTCTGTTAGAAGGCTGATATTCCTAAATAGGAGTTTAGCTAAGCCTACTCTACTATACTGCGCGGCCTAGCACTTAACCACTACTACACTAACCTTAAGAGTAACCCCCTTAGTGTCCCCTTTAATAAGCTATATAAAGCTATATATAACTACTTTAAAGGACCGGAATATAAGCGTAATATCCTTACCTAATAGAATGCGACTAAGTTATAGACCGTAATGAATAAGAACACTAAAAAATCGACTATAGAGTGCCTATAAATCCTTATTAAAGACCTCCGCTACCTATAGCACGGTCTTAATATTAAGCTTTAAACGGACGACTTCCTATATAATAAACTTATTACGGCTTGCTAGGAAATGGAACCCTATAAATACGCCTATTATAAGCCCGCAAATACTATAACTGGCCTTATTAATAATTTACGGTCCTCTATTATAACGTATAAAGCCTTAAACCCGCTAGGTAGTACTTAAGCCTTTATTACGGACCTATAAAATCCGTAAACTAACTTAGATGCCTACTTTACGGACCGCCGCTACCGCTAGCAGTACTTATATCGACTAGGTCCTACCCGCAACCCCTATAGTAACTCCCGTATAAAAATATACCCCCGCAGACGAACTAGCCAGAAGTGCTTTATGTGCGGTAAAAAAGGATATTAGTCTATAAGGGATACCTAAGAAGAACGTAACAAGTCTAGGAAGAGACTTAATAGCTATATTAACCAGTTTATTTTAGAGTATAAAGGAGAGGAAGTAGAGAAGTCTCTTAATGAGTTAATAGAAGCCCTTATAATTAACTTTAACTTAAATGCTTAGGAATAGGAGACCTTAAAGACATTCTTAACTACTTTTGGACCTTTTATGGACAGCTAAGCCTTTAATATTACGACTATATTAGCCGACCGCCCCTTTACACACTTAATTACACCCGAAAACTGGCCCGTAAGTATACCTATTAGACCTGTTACGGACGTTACGGACCGTAAACAGAACCTATTTGTATATATTACTATAGAACGCTACACCCCTAAAGAATTCTATAGCGTTATAATCGATATAGGTGCCTCTAAGAAGTCTACTATAGGTTACGGACAGTACCTTATATATAAGACCACCGTAAATAATAATATGGATATTAATACTATATAAACTAGGGCCGTAAACGTCTAATTCGGCATTAGCTTAACTATATTAATTAGATTAGTAGCAGTTAAGACCCTAATTAGCCTAGTTAACTTCTACATAGTAAAAGCGGACACCCCTTTTCTACTCTGTCTTGCGGATATAGATAGGTTATAGGTTTACTATAATAATGTTATAGACACTGTAATTAGCCTCGCAACTGCCCTAGGAAGTAAGTATATTACCCTACTAATTGTATAATGATTTAGACACCCGTTCCTTATATAGGGAGAGACTTTACGGACCTATATTTAGGAATCTTTTAACTATAACCCATGCTACCTTACCAGTACTAAGATCTACCGCCTATACCGCCGCTTCGGCCACCTATTAGCCGAAAAGCTATATAGAGTCCTTAAACGCTCTAGACACGACAACGTTAATAGAAAGGCAATTAACTACCTAACTAAATACTGCTCTTTTTACTAGAAATATGGACGTTCCCTAAGCTAATTTAAGTTTACCCTTCGCAAGGACCTTAACTTTAACTACTTAGTATACGTGGACATTATATATATTAACGGCAGTCTAGTATTATATATAATTAACGAGGCAACCCGCTATTAAGCCACCTGTTAGTTGCAAAATATATCCATAAAATATACTTGGGACATTTTACGGACCTACTAGATTAACACATACCTTGGACCTCCTAGGTATATTACCCACAACGCTAACAGGAACTTTATTAGTAAGAAATTCTAATAGTATACTACGGCTATAGCTATTTTAACAAAAGCCGTTTTAGTTAAGGCGCACTAGTCTATTAGGCTTATTAAGCAAGCTTACCTAGCTCTATAAAGAGCTTACTAGATCATTATAGACGAGTATAAGAATATCTAAAAAGAACTAGCTTTATAGATGGCCGTAAAAGCCGTTAATGATACCGCTAGCCCTAACGGACTAGTACCTACCCTCTTAGTCTACGGAGCCTACCTAAGGATAAGCAAACTAGACCCTCCTACCCCGTCTATTACGGATCAAGCAGCTATAATACGGAAGGCAATAGCCGAAATAGTTAAATTACGGGCCAAATAAACTATTAATAACGCCCTATACCACCGTAACGGACCTAATACAACCTTAGTATATAACCTCCCGCTTAATTCTAAAGTCCTTATATGGCGTAAAAGCGGTAATTAGACTGGACCTTACCGTCTACTAGCCGTAGAAGACGAGACCTACTATATATAGCTCCCTAGCGGACTAATAAGCTTTAGAAGCACGTCTATAAAACCCTATTTTCGGTCTAAAAACACCTATAACGTCGAGCTAGACGAACCAGAAGCACCCGCCAAGCTAGATAAACTAGAAGCACCCGCCGAATTAGGTAAACTAGAAACACCTACCAAATTAAATAAACTAGAAGCACCCTTACCTACCCTAGAGGTCCCCTAGAAACCTACTAAACCTACTAAACCTACTATAAAGCGTAGCCAAGGACGCCCCCGTAAAAACCCTATAACGGAAAATTATCTAACCTTCACAGGTATATCCGCAAGGCAATCTCCGCCTATAGATATATTAGTTTTAGTATAGGAAACCCCTTTTACGGACTCACGACGCAAAGAGATTAACAGACTACTTAAAAAGGGCGTCTTTACGGTTATAACGGAGAGAGATATTCCGCAAGGCGTCTATATATTTAACTTACGCTTTATTAATAAAATTAAGCACCCTAGTACTGATAAAGCCTTTAAAAAATTAAGGCTTATTATATAAGCTTATAACAACTAGGGAAAAGACTTAGTCCTTATATAATTACCTACAATTTAATAGGTTAGTTAACGGATTATACTTACACTTACGCTAGGACTATAATAAATAAAAACCGCAGCCCTCTACTTACGGGACATCTTATAAGCCTATATGCAGTCTAATACCTACCTAAGTAGGGACATCTTTATACGACTACCCCATAAGCTTAACCTATAACTAGGAACAATTTTATAGGTTATAAAACCACTTTATAAAGTGCCGGAAGCTAGAAACCACTAGTTTAAGATATACTACTAGCACTACGTCAGTAAACTCAAAATAGAATAGTTAACCTATAACCCCTGCCTTCTATATAGCCTATTAAATGGCCTTAGTATTATTAGACTTTAAATAGACGATACCCTCTTCCTAGTAGATTAAACCTTTACGGATGTTAAAGAAACTAAACTATAAAAGGTAAAGTTCTTAGCAAAGCCGTAAGAGCAGTTAACTAAGCAGACTCTAATTAAGTTTAATAAAGGCCTAATTATATAAAAGGGCAACCTAATTAAGCTAACTTAGGAACGCCAAGCTTAAAACCTAAAGCCTATTATAGCAAAGCCTATAGACCTTACCAGCTCCCGCGAAGAGACCCGTAAAACTATAAATATAAAGGACTAATACGTTGCATAGCGTGTAAGGGGCGCCTATATTACTATAGTCTGTTAACCTAAATCTGCCTATGATTTATCTTTTGCGGCCTAGGTAATAGATCTATAAGAAGAAAATATTAAGCAACTTAATAAGCGCATTTAGTAGCAAATTAATAATGTAGCAAGGGGACTTACTTTTATACCACTAGACCTAAATTCCCTTAGCTTACTAGTATTTATAAACGCCTCCTTCGCTAATAATAGGGACCTATTATTACAAATTGGCTTTATAATTGTACTTATAGACCATAATTAGAACGCAAATATACTGCATTAGTCTTTAATTAAATGTAAACGAGTAACCTGCAGTATACTAGCTTCTAAACTATATATATTAGCTTATAGCTTTAATATAGCAGCCGCAATTAAATTAACGGTCTAGAAGATTCTATAACTAAAGTAATTACCCCTGGTTTTATATACTGATTTAAAGTCCCTTTACAACTACCTAGTTAAACTAGGTATAACGCAAAAGAAGAGGCTTATGGTTAACCTAATATACTTATATTAGGCCTATAAACGACGTAAGATTATAGAGGTTAAATAGATCAGCAGCGGAGATAACCTAGTGGATGTTATAACTAAGGCAAAGCCGTATTAAGCTCTAAAAACTCTAATTAATATAAATAAGCTTAATCTAAAGGTTATAAAATGGGTAGAACGAGACTAACGGAGTACTTACGGCTTACCTACGGCCCGTCGGAAGGCCGTATAGTTTATTTTACGGACCGTAAGCAGGACTTACGGCTAGCTTAGAGCACCATTTAGAAGGCAGCCTAGAAGGCACCTTGGGAGGGATTTCTTATATATTTCCTTTATATTTTATAGTTCTATTAAAGCAACTACGGAGGCCGTACACAAGTGGTTCTATTTTTTAAGTACCGCCAGTATATAATTACAGCACCTGTTATACTAACCGCGTGCCTACGCGTTCGGTACACTGGCCACGCGTTTACGCATTCAGTGCACTAACCACCCGCTTACGCGTCTAGTGCACTCCTAAAGCACTAACTAATTAAGGGGGGAGGACGCATCAGTATATAGACTACGTAGTCTGCTTTAATGTAAGAGACAGTTACTACCATCCCAAAGAACATACGATACTATACGTATTTCGTGCCCTGGGATATAACTTACTTATACTATTAAGTTGGTATAAATACTTATATTAGTGAATAAATAAACGTAAATAAGTAAATAAATAAGTAAATATACGGCTTATCTATCCCTTAGGGCAATTGCCCGCGGAGTATACAGTTACTTACTATTAACTACTAAATACCTAATAGGCTGGATTGCGACCCACAGTTTTTCTTATCTCTTTTTAACAGAGTGGTAACCCTTAGAAAGGGCCTAGCTGGGGCCTAGGCATAAAAGATATCTAAACATAATATAATATATCCCACTGTTAATATTATAGTAATTAAAACGGATAAATCCCCCTTATACCTTTAATGGCTTTAGGGGAGGGAGGTAAGGTATATATAGTAATAGTTAATATAAGATAGTATATAGGGGACGGTTAAGATATAGGAGAAAAAAGAAGACAATAAGTATACGGCAATTAATTGGCAAGGCCTAGCTAGGACGTAGTAAACCCTAGCTTAAAATAAGCTAGAGAAGGAAGTAGTAGTTCTTAAAAAGTTTAAAATATCTAAGGAGGACGTGCTATAGGCCTATAGGGCCGCTGCTATATACAAATATGGCAAATTAGGGGTTTTTTTTATCCTACTAAGGCTACTTATAGGGTTTTTCCTCCCCTATCTATATGTTTAGTAGCCGTATTGTGACGCGTCTTAAGGCCTTATAAGACATTATTTAATTATAGACTACTACTAGAGCGACTACTACATTGAGTAGCTGTCCATTCCGCGATAGATATGGAGGATATTACTCCCCCTCCAGATCATCCTTACACCTCCTATAAAGAAGCCCATAAGGCTCTAAAGAGTCATGACATGCAGCATGGCTACGGCTTCGTCCTCCGGTAGAGCAAACCTCACAATTCCGCGGTTAAGACACGATATTACTATGAGTGCGATCGATCGAGAACTCATCAGTCAACAGCAACGAAGCTTAGTACAGGCACGCGCAGAATAGGCTGTCCTTTCCGGCTTGTTATATTCAAGAATAAAAACGACGACCAGTGGAAGCTGGATGTTCTGAACAAACATCACAACCACACCCGATCACTCTACCCTAATGCGCATAATGTCTATCGCCGGTGTACACCAGCATAGAAAGACATGATTGAATCCATGACACATGCTGGGGTGCGGCCGATGCAGAATATGGCTGCCATTGAAAAGGAGGATCCGGACGTGCTGATCTCTGCCACTGATATTCGCAGCGAGAGGAAGGCAATCAGAGAGAAGCACTTGAACGGGAGGAGTCCGATTGAGACATTGCTGGATGATCTGTCCACGCTGGAATGGATTTTCGCTGTTAAAAAGGATATAGACGTTCACATATACAGTCTCTTCTTTGCATATTAGAAGTAGATTGAGCTGCTGCTTGCTAATCCTGACGTTCTATTAATGGACTGTATATACCAAACCAATACGTACAGACTTCTACTGCTGCATATACTCGGGTATAATAATCTATAGACCTTCTTCTTTGCGGGATTCTGTTTCCTCCGCAATGAGATGGAAGAAGACTACCATTTGGCAGTCTTAAACTTCTTTTTTAAAATAAATGTAATAACGATTATGAAGGTTATTCTTAATACTGCTAACTAGTAACTTATATGGTACAGTTAGTTATTCGGAATAATATTTTTCCAGAACCCTAACATATCCGTTAAAAACTTGAAAAAAATTCTTAGCTTTATTATCTTAATAACAACTATGGATACTGACTCTATAGCAAGTTCCAATTTTCCGAAAAAGCGCTGTGGTATGATATTTCTTATTTTAAGTTGGCAGTGTCTAGAAACTATAAGACCAGTTATCTCTGGTCTCTAAAGCCGGCTTGGCATGAAATAGCGACTTTTAGTATCTTTCGTACTAACGCTTATTAGGAGTTCTGGGAGCTACCGGTGCAGTAGGAACGCGCTTTATTCTGCTGCTATCCTAATATCCCTATCTTGAACTAGTTGCATTAGGAGCCTCCGCGAGGTTAAGTGGAAAACGGTATTTAGATGTAGCACGTTGGAAATACTCCGTGCCTCTACCCAAAAACTTTGCGGATATAATTGTACGGTATTATATACCGTCCAACTTTCCGGATTGTAAAATTATCTTCTTAGGCCTGGACTTAGACGTAGCCGGAGAGGCTAAGATAGCTTTTCTTAAAGTAAACTTTCCGGTCTTTTTAAATGCGAAAAACTATCGGCTAGATCTATTAATACTACTTGTAGTCCCTATAGCCAACTTAGGATATACTTAATTAATCCCAGTATAACGTTGGCACTTTAACCTTTATAAAGGTCTTCTTATCTGCAACTCTAATTGCGCTATTATTAGAGTTGTTATTCCCTTCGCAGCGCTTTAAAGACTTGGATCTCTTGATTAAGTTAGCGTTGTTACGATGCAGGCTATGTCTGGCGCGGGTTATCCTGGTATTAGTGGTAAAGTTTTAGTTATATAGATGTACTCTTTAAACGAAATAAAGCTAACAATCTTTAGGTGTCGATATTTTTAATATAGTTATACCTTTTATTCCTAATGAAGAAGATAAGATTTAGGCTAAAGCTTATAAGATTCTGGGCACTGTAAAGGAGGACTTAACTAGATTTGTTAATTAACCTATGCGCATTTCCGTTGCTTGTAATCGAGTGCCGGTACTTGATGGCTATACCGTCTGTGTCTCCTTACGATTTGTAAAATAACCTCCGCTAAGCGTAATTAAGGTTTATAATGCTATGGAGAAGTATATATCTGAAGCTTAATCTTTAGAATGTCCGTCGGCTCCAAATCGCGCTATTGTTATCTTAGATGAGCCTGACCGGCCACAGCCTCGTCTAGATAGAGAGACTGAGAGAGGGTTTGCTGTTAGTGTTGGTAGAATTAGGGAAGATCTAAGCGGTATCTTTAATATCCAGTTTGTAGCACTAAGCCATAACACTATTCTAGGAGCCGCTGGTTCGTCGATTCTTAATGCAAAGGCTGTAATTCTTTAGGGTTATATCTAAACTAGGAACTTGTCTCACTAGTTCACGGGCTAAAAATAAAGATTTTAGAACAAGTTCGGCTGTGCCCTTAACTACTTGGCGAGAGAAAATCTAATCATATAATATTAAACGAAAGGCATTACGGTACCAACGTGGTTGAATACTCTATCTCAACAAATACGCTCTAAACAAGAGGTTTTACCACAGACTTTTATATGGATAGTCAAGCATTTCCAGCCTAGCGTTGACTCAGCATGCTTAGACCAAGAAACCGATGAATATCCGCAAGCTAACCTATTCGATCGATCCATCTGTTTCTTGGTCTAAGCCACTTTGGCAAGCTTTTGGAAGCCGAGCCGCTCTGTTTATATAAGGTAAACCATTAACTTTAATAAAATTAATGTAAGTAACCGCTACGTCTATTATCCTGTCAATACCTATATTAGAATCGCCTTAATTAGTTCTCTAGTTAATGGATTTTCCAGAACCAACTACTAGCCATGGGTGTATTTAAGAGGCGTTAAAGAAACCCCTCTATTTTGTCTAGCAGGAGCTAGTCTTCTTAAGCTTTTAACTAGTGATCTCATTGGACTGGACTAGACTGGATTTTGATTTAAATCCACTCCACTTTATAGAAGATAGGGTTTGGCTTTTAGAGCTCCAGGATAAATCCAATGCAGTTACATAAGCAGTATATACTATAAATAGTAAGTCTTGGCATACTTCTAGGTCGTTAATAGGGTAGCCAAACTTACCAAAAATCACCTATATATCAGCAGCAGAAAGGCCCTCCTTATCGCCAGCCTCATCGTCGCCCTCTAAAGCAGCCTCCTTAGCGAGTTCTTCGGCCAAAGCCTCCTCATCCTCGTTATCCACCTAAGCAGCAGCCTCCGTAGCAACCGCAGCAGCAAGCCGAGCCTTAGCCTCCTCTTTAGGTGAGAGCTTTGGTGGCCGCGGCTCTCCCTCTGCTTCGCCAATATCCTTATCATTAAATGTATCCTTTAGTGGAGGTCTATATCTATACCAAAGACCCTTATTTACCTTAATTATATCCATCTATAACTAAGAGCGTTGAGCCTTAAGGAGGATCTTATAGCTACTAAATAGTTATTTATATTCGTCGCTTATAGGAGGCACCGCGAGGATATTAAGGGCGAAGTGAGCAAGATTAGGCTGGCTTGTATAGCGGTCCTGCCAGTACTATATAAGGTTAAAGTGTTTATGCTCTTTAAGCTTAAGCTTGTTTATATATAGATACTTATTAAAGCAATTAATTAGAGGCGTAGCAGCCTTATTATTTTAATAAACCATTTTTAGGCGCTTATAATTTCAAGTAAAGGTATAGATCTTTACTTACTAAGGTTGCTTAACCAGTGCTAAATCTAGTAAGGACGATTAGATAGATAAATACTGGCCTTTATAATTAAGCTAGAGCTCCTTAATCTTCTACTCAACGCTATTAATCCAATTCTTCTTAATAGGATGTGGCCTCTAATAGTCCTTAAACCACTACATCTTAAGCATCGGATTAAGAACGATCGCTGCGTAGTACGCTACTATATTATCAGCCTTATTATAGTACTTATTTCCCTTCTCTTATACTACTTCTAAATAGTCTACCAAGTATTAATAAGCTTAAGCTTTAGCCTTCTTCCGTTTTTAAAGTAATTAAATAGAAAGCTTAAGAAACTTCTACTTAGTTAATAAATGCTCCTTAAGAAGCCAATCTAGTGTTTAGAAGTGGTCAGTAAGACTTATTTAATTGCCCTCTACTATAATTATAGCCTCGTAGAATATCTTAAGGTAGTTATAAAGGTGTTTAAGCTAGAGCTAGTGCTTTAGCTAAAGGAGGTCGTCTCTAGTAAGCGCTTTAGCTTTATTACTAGGTTTGTAAGTCTTATAGAACATAGTAATTCGTTCTCTATAGTTTAAAAATTATAAAATAGCTAAGAAGAGTAAGTTTTATCGCGTTTGGTTATTTTAAATAAGCTAGTAAATTATTAGTATCACTTTTATAGGTGGTATTATAAATTTAAATATTACAACCGTAAGGCTTAGATTGCGACTGTTAAGGGCGGCAGATATAAAATCCGATGCTATAGCTAATTAGAGACTCGCCTAACGTTCTACCGGGTAGCAAATCTTAACACTATAGCTCTATTACGTACCTCTAGGCTGTTAAATTCCAACAAAGGACCTCCCATTTAAATCCTCCTAAAGAAACTATAATGCTAGGGGGTATACGAATATACCGGACGAGATTTTAAAGTAAACTAACCGGTCCCTACTTCTTTTAGAGCTCTTAAACCTTACTATAATTCTAATCGCGGTATATAGCTACTATTTCTTTACAGATTTTATTAGCGTCTGTTTTAATAATAAAGGCCTACGCGTAGAGGTTTGTTATATAGCCGAAGCAGTAAAGTTAATATACTTTTTATTTCTTTGCTAACATTTTTAGATATAGGGCTTAAAGAACTATATTAATACAGGTGTTATTTAACTTAGCGTTATCGGCTATAAAGAACCTAATATTGCCTATAATTCCGTAGTCCCTAAATAGAGCAACCAGAACAGCTGCTATATTCTCACTAGTATATTTACTAATAACCTTATAAAGGCCTAATACTATATAGCGACGCTTACCGTCCTTATTTATAAAATAGGCGACAACACCAAGAATTATATGGCCGTTTAGTAAGGTTTATAGGTTAAAGGATATTAATATAGCGCTATAAGCAGTCTTTAGCTCTTTCCTTAGTAACTCCTTCTATCGCTCCTATTCGTTTATAACCCACAATTATATCGTATTTACTGCCTTTAGTAGGAACTTTTTAAGCCTGGGGTAGATAAAATACAGTAGCTTATAGAAGTAGACGTTTTTAAATTAGAAGAAGGTAATATAGTAGTAAACAATCCACTAAATAAGTAACTGCTTAAACCTTTTAAAGTTATAAGCTCTATTAAGCAACCTCTTCTCTAGATACTCGTTAATTATTAGCTAGTTAGATTTATTAGGTTTTTAGTAAGTATTAAGCACACCCGTTATCTTATCTATATAGTGGTCCTCTACTAAGTAGTCTATAGCCGTAGTCCTTCTAGATAATACTACAAGTAGCTCCTACTTACGCTATATTCGCTTATAAAGATAGCAGTAGTAATAAGCTATGCCGTCACTACCGGACTTTAATTAAATATCCTCCCCCCACTTCTATATATGCGAGGTGCACTACTTTATATATTTCGGTCCTCTTATTAAAGCGCTATATTAAATATAGTACTTATTGTATAGCTTAAACTCCTCTACCTCTACTGCCTTATTACAAGCTGGATTAATTAATTTTAGAGTAAAGATAAAGTCGTCAGATGTAGGAGGTAAGTAGTGCGTAAGGTAACGCGTAATATCGGCCGCTATAGTATTAGGCGAGGAGGGAGGGAATAAAATACTAAAGCAGTAAATAGATGTAGGAGCGACAGCAGAGGATAAGTAGATGTCCTTAATTCTTATAAATTAATCGTCTTATAAGACAGGAGCTTACTAACACTAAACGCCAGCGTCGCCGATTAGCTCTATTTAGCCTTAACCCCAAGCACTAACTCCTTAGCGGCCTATCCTCCCTCCTAATTAGGTATAGAACTGGAGCTTTAGGAGCTCTAAACAAGTCAGATCCACTCTAATCCAGCCTTAAAATTAATAACTCTAAATACAATACAAGAAAGGATCCAACGTGGAGCTCTAGAGGCGCTCCAGTCTAGTTAGATCACTGCTTTTAACAATAAACTACTCTTTCTATTAACCAATACCGCTGGAGGATTAAGAGATATATTAGATATAGTACCTAAGGGCATTAGCCGTCTCGTCCCACCCCTATTATCTCCTCTATTGTCTCCCCCGTTGTCTCCCCCATCGCTATCTATAGCTTAATGGCGGTCCTCAATAGCCTACTTACTGTTGCTAAACTATATAGATCCCTAAGAGAATAAAGAAATGGGAGTTAATGAAATACCCGCAATATTCGCAATATCTGCTAAGAAGATATCCGCTGCAGAGAAGGTCTAGGTAATTATTAACTATCTTAGGCCATAGCGGATATATATAGGAGACCTAAGGTAGCTTTATAATTTTTTTTACTTACTCTAACCCAATTGCATTAAGTAAAAGAATAATAATAATAACTGCATTAGGTATAAGATATGGTAGTGCTTATATTATTATACTCTTGCCAAAAAATATCTTTGCTATAAGTATAAGATCTTACCGCTTAAATATCAGCACCCTTAGGGCCTTAAGCTGCTCCGTATAACCACAGTAAGGATATATCTCTATAATAGCTTTATTTAGCTTACTTATTTAAAGCTTATATGAGCTGCTTATAAGTTAGGGTAGCTCCCTCCGCAGGCTATATAGATGTAAAAACTGCTAGGGATCCCTTTCAATATAATCCCCAGCCCATTGCGTACTGCTAGCTTATTAATCTGCTTAACTAGCTTGTAGTTTACGACCTCTTTACCTTATTTACTTTAATAGAGGCATTAGTAGATAACGCTTAAAAGTAGTAAAGGGAGAGTAGAGGGTTAGATAAAGGCAGGGAGGACTTAAACATGTTATAATAGATAGGTTAGTGTGTCCAACAGTCAGCTAGCTGCGAGCTTCAGCTTTTATAGCTGACTAACTGCGTCAATTGGACCGCTCGCTGTCCGCTGACTGCGAGGTAAGGTACGCTAACTATTACGCTGTCAGCTAGCTGTCCCAATTAGGAAATTGATATAGACTTTATAGTATTTCATTGCGGATTTTTAGCATCACCTCTCTATATATAAATATTAACATTACCCGATTAAATCTAACCCTAATTTACCTAATATAGTATTTACATATAGCTAAATTCGTTCTGCGCACCCATAGAGGGTTAAAAAGGTAGAACGTTTGGTGGTAACGTTAGTGGTAAGGTTAGAAAGAAGGCATTAGTAAGGGCTCCAGAAGCTCTATTTCTATATTAAATTTAGTTAAATATAAAGCTCCGTTAAATATATCTTACCAAGCTAGCTTTTCTACCTCTGTAGTTGGCTTATAGCTAGTAAAATTAATATCTAAGCTTATTAACTAAGGTGTAGCTAAACCTCTATTAGAGTTAATGTAAGCTTTGCAGTGTGTGGGTATTGAACGAGCAACTTGATTGTAAATCTATGGAAATCGAGTAGACTATATACAAGAAATAGGTGGCAAAGGGTGTCGGCGTTGCCGTCGGCGAAGCCGACGACGATATACCATTGTAGCTGAAAACAAGGGTGGTGAGTCATAGGGTGGTGCAAGCTTTGGTACCGGTAGTCGGTTACAGTTAATATAGTTAATTAAACTGCTTAATAAAAGGCCTTTAATTAACCACTATTTTTAATATTAATCTGCTTTAATTATATCGGCTAACAGTTAATTACGCTTATTAGTAATAATCCTTTTAACTTAGCTAAAGGCTTATTTATATATAGAGCTTATTACCGATATAGAGAATAGATTAAGGGTAATCTTAGCAAGTATTAGATAAAGGATTTAACTAATTTTAAGCCACCAGTTAAGAGGATTAGGAACGACATTATTCCACTTATTGCCGTTATTAGAGCGGGTTTTAATAAGCTTAAGGCCTATGTTATAATAGCGGTTAAGCTTACTAGCAAGCTTAATACGCTTTTAATTACGCTTTAAGAAAGTAAGGCTCTTATCTACAACTAAAGACTATATATATTTATTAGCTAAATTATTATTAGATTTATAAGGAACCTTCCTATATTATAGCTTAGCTAGTTCCTTATCTTCCTTATCTACTTACTTATTAATATAGTCATTAAATAAAGTCTCTATATACCACTTGGCATACTTCTACTATAAGGGCTACTATTTCCACTTATCGCGAAAGTAGGCGCGTTTAAGAGATGAATAAAGGATTACTGCGGCAAAATAGTAAGGGCTCTCGGCCTTTATTTTATTAAAATATTAATTAATCTTTTAGATAGCTATATTAACGCCCAATTTAAGAAAGAAGTTATATTCGTTCTTAAGGCTCTACTAAGTTCGCTAGAGGATTTAATAAAGTAGCTCTATATTAGTAATTAACTCCTATAGAGCGCCATATAAGCCTTTAACACTAGGACTATTAGCGTCGCCTTTTATACGCTTAGTAGCTAATATAAAAGGCTTTAGGATCTTAATGAGCTGCTCTACTTACTACTAAATTTTATTTGTAAGCGCGTCCTATAATAGATCGTAGCTATTATTAGCGGGCTTCCTCTAAGCTAGTAGATATTTATTAATTACCTTATAAAGAAGGTAGGCACGGCGGAGTATAAAGTAGGTTAAATTCTACTAAACGCCTCTATCCTTAATAAGTAGAAGCTCTACTTAATTAAAGAGCTCGTCCTTAATATAGGCCTTAGCCTAGTTTTTAGTAAAGTCCTTATAGCGTCTTGTTAATTGCATAATATATTTAATAATATTATAAACCTTACCTATAGAGCCTCTCTACTATATAAGATTAAATTTAACATACTTACTCGCGTTAATTATTAAGCGTTTAAGCTTATTTACGCCTTTGCCGTATATTAAAGCCTTAACAATAAGGTTAATAATATAGCTAACGCACTAAAGCCGTTTCTTTTTAGCTACTAATAGGCTTTATAAAAGGTAGTTATAGAGCTTATTATTATTGCTAGCGTTATCGGCCATTAAGGAGCTAAGCTTATAATTAAATTGATATTTTTAAATTACTAACGCCAGGGCCATTACTATATTTTTAGTAGAGTGTAATCCTCGCAGTTATAAAAGGCCTAAAAGTACTAATTAAAGCTTTCTACCTTTATTAATAAAATGGGCTACTATACTGATTAGTGATATTCCATTTATAGATGTCTAGATATTATAAGTAAGATTAATTTTACTAAGTATGGTAAGGAGGAGGTCTTTAATATTAACGCGTCACTATTTAAATGCGGTTTTAATCCAATCGCTTAGTAATATAGGCGCCTTTATAAGACAGTCCTAAATCTAAAAACAGTTAAAGGTTAGTAGAGCGCGTATATAAGGACTTATAGCTTAACGGAAGGTAATATCTTATAGAATTATCTAATTAACATAGGCTTAAATATAGCCAGCTGCCTAAAATAGCTAGCGTTTATAACTGCTAGCGGAAGTAGAAGCTTCTATGCTTAGTAGTTATATTTTACTACTATAACTTTTAAGGCTAATAATAAGGTTATACTTTAACTTTAAATGGCCGTTAATATAATCGTTGCTGTTAATTATAAGTAAAGTACCTAGTTTTTAAGCTAGATAGTAAAGCTTATATAGCTAGAGCCTCTTTTTACCTAAAGGACCGTCTTAAAAAAGGTCTACTTTATGCTTTTATATTAGTAATATAGGAGCTTTACTTAATAGTAACCGCTTATTAATAACCCGGTATCCGTATTTACTAGTAAGCTTACCGTATATTATTAGGTAGAGACTGTCCTAATTAATAGGAAAGATATAGCTATAGTTCTAATTTACTAAAGGAGGCTCTTATAATATGGAATCTTAATCGCCTAATTTAGTATTATCGTTAATTAAAAGGGGGGAGAAAGAAGTTAATTTACGAACCTTACGCGGTACTAGAGTTAAATAATATATAGATTATAAATTAAATAAGGGAGAAGTAGAGGAGGAAGTAGATAAAGAAGCTCTACTACCTGGCTAACGCGTAAAATATAATATATGTTGTATTTTATATAGGTAATAAAATAGTAAGCTTTAGCACGGGTTTTAGCGCGTAATAGAGATATTAGGGAAAATGCTTTATTTACTATAGCTAAGCGAGAGATTCCTATGGGTTTCCTATTGCTTAGCGTATAACATCAGGAATTTTCTTTTTAGGCACGTTGTTGCAAATTGCGGCAATTTGCTGCAAACTGTGCGATTCGGGCAGTTGTATATGGTCGTTAGCGATTCGCGCAAACCGCGCGTTTCGCAACAAAATTGCAGCATCTGCTAGCAAATTGCAGCAAAACGCTCAACTACTAAACTAATTCTAGCTTTTTGCTACCCTATAAATAAATAGCGCGTAAACTATATAAACTATACAAACTGTATAAACCGTACGAACTATACAAACTGTACGAACTGTACAAACTATACGAATTGTATAAACTGTACAAACTGTACAAACTGTATAAAGTGTAACTATATAAATTATTATTATATTATATAATAACCAAATTGTAACATATTCCTATAGATTTCT
>Ga0307515_10012270_pt1 | contig 16134 bp, 11 predicted proteins | sample 17_EM_MG_FD_194513 | JGI IMG/M metagenome (GOLD analysis project Ga0307515, IMG submission 194513) | Populus trichocarpa ectomycorrhiza microbial communities from riparian zone in the Pacific Northwest, United States - 17_EM | ecosystem: Host-associated > Plants > Roots > Unclassified | place...
AATTAAAATTATATTTTATAAGATTAGTTGTCAATTTAATGTTAACTTACACATCGAAGAAAGAGCCAAAACAAATTCGAGCTCATAAAACAATGAAAATGCACCTTTAAAGGACACAATTGAAATAAATAAAATACAGTAACCGAATTAAAAAAACTGTAAACTTTCAGGGTATAAAACATAAAAACAGCAAAAGTGCACAACAATTGAAGTGTTTTTTTTTTGTGAGAGGGTTGACGATGTTTTTTGAATTGTAAAACCACGAATTGTCCCAGTTTCTCTGTATAATATACAATGTAATAATTAAAAGAAGTTTCCTAGATCCTTCGCTCTAGCAAGTTTTTCTTTCAAACGGGTCACTTCCGAGTAATTGCGTAACATTTGACTTTTGTTATTACAAGGGTGTTTAGGAGTGGTAGAAGTTGATTGCAACTCCTGACCAGCACCGGCTCCGGCACCCATCTTCTCCCTTGTCTCTCTCTCCTACTTCATGCACTGATACCACTAGCCTGCGTTTGGTGTTAGAGAGAAAGAGAGAGAGGGACATAGATAGATATGGAGTCTGATGATGATCAGTCACCGCAATTAAAAGGGGTAGTCATAATTTCACTTCCACCACCAGATAACCCGTCTTTAGGCAAAACCATCACTGCTTTTACACTCACTAATAATGACTACCCACAATCTCACCAAACCCCCCAAACCCATCAAGAAGACCAGCTTCCAATCTCATCACCACCACCACCACCATCTCAAAACTCTCAACTCCAATTTCCATCATCAAGACTCTTTCTTGGTACCCCAAGAAAGCTGTTGTCTTTTGTGTTTATCTCTCTTTTTGCTCTTGCTATTTACAGTTCTTTGTTTACCAATACCTTTCAAGAATTGAAGAGTAATAATAATGATGATGATGATCAAAAGCCAAAGTCTTATGTGTTTCCTTTATATCACAAATTGGGTATTCGTGAGATTCCACTGAATGATCTTGAGAATCATCTTAGGAGGTTTGTGTACAAGGAGAATTTGGTGGCATCTGTTGATCATTTGAATGGACCCCATAAAATTAGTAAGTTAGCTTCTTCAAATGCTGCTGCTGCAATGGATTCGTCCGCTATTTTTCCTGTTAGGGGCAATCTTTATCCAGATGGGTATGACTCAATTTCCCCCCGTTATTGAATACTTTTCATATGGCATTGTTTATGTAGATGACTCTTCGGGTTTTTTGATTTTGCATATATAGCAATTCTGAGCTTTATTCCTGGTCACACAGAGTAGGAGTGATCGTGCAATCTGACTTTCATTGAGCTTATTGCTAGTTATATATAGCTGATGCATGTCAAGGTAGAATTTTAGGGGACTATGACTATGTGGATTGTTGTTTTGCATAGAGGTAGAAATTTCGAGCCTCATCGTGGAGAGTGATAGTGCTTTTTGGGTTCCATTTAGCTTATTGCTCGCTATAAGTTATTCGTGAAGCTAGATTAGAGAAGAAGAAAATCTTGTTTTAGTTGGATCCAATATAAATAACTTCGTATTTTCTTCTCTATCAATCTTGTTTTCATTTTTTTTTAAGAAGCAGGACCTTTAATAGCTCTTTTTTAGGTTCTTTTGAGGAAAATATGGGAAATAAAGGGATGCCTTGCACATAGCTAACTGCTAATATAACAAGCTTTATCATTTCTTTTTTAAATTACTGCTATCATCTTTCATGCCCTAAAGTAAATTCGACGCTGTTCAGTTTCTAACCAAATATTGGATTTCATACAGATTATATTTCACATATATGCTTGTTGGGAGTCCTCCACAACCTTACTATCTTGATTTTGATACTGGAAGTGATTTAACATGGATCCAGTGTGATGCTCCTTGCACTAGCTGTGCCAAGGTAATGGTTGAATCTTACTAGTCCCTGGGTCCAGTTGGTTTAAATGAGTTGTGTAACAACTATTTTCTTCATGACTTCACACATATCCTTCAATTTGTGTTGATAAGTATCAAATGCTTGATTGATCTTTGGAATGCCAATGCTGCAGAACTCGTCCCTTCAATATTCCTTCCTTTCCTTTGCATATGTTTGTTCAGTGTACAGTCTGCCATATCAATTATTGCATTTATGTTCATTCAGTTTTTTAATGAATTTTTACTCCTGCTGTTGTAATGTAATTTCTTAATCTAAGGCCCCGTTTGTTTCACGGAAAATGGTTTTCTGGAAACCACTTTTCAAACTTTCCTGCGTTTGTTTGTCATTAAGAAAGATGGTCAACGGAAAACACTTTCCAGTCAAAGAAAAATTTGGCTTGGTTTCAGGAAAGTGTTTTCCTTTTATTTTGGGTGGAAAACACTTTCCAGAAGTTGTGAAAGTTTTAGAAATGTCATGTTATTTGCTGATTATATCAAATTTGGTCCTCAAACTTTTGATTGCTATATATTTTGTTTTGAATCTTTTTTTTTTCAATTTCATCCCTAAGAATTTGATTTAATTTGATTTTTATATCAACTTTAGTTCTTATTTTTATGATTGTTATTTGCTTTTCTCTTATCATTTTTTTAATTGAAATTTTTTCTCTATCAGATTTGGTCCTCATTCTTTTGATTGTTATTTATTTTATTTGAAATAATTTATGAAATTGTAATTTTTTTAATGTTATCATTTTTCAACTTTTTTATATGTTAGATTTGATCTCTATTATGTTGATTGTTATTTATTTTATTTGAGATAATTTATGAAATTAGATTTGTTTTTTCAATTTTATTCTTATTCAACTTTTTAATTTGTAAGATTTGCTCCTCATTATTTTAATAAACTTGAAAAAAAAAATATCAACAATTTATTTTTCAGCTCATTTTCCATGACATAGCCAAATACTGGAAAATGTTTTCTAACTTATTTTTCATGATACTACCAAACATCGGAAAATAATTCACTTTCTAGGAATCCATTTTCCAAGAAAATCACTTTCCAAAAGGAAATTATTTTCCAACAAACAAACGGGGCCTAAAATAACACAAAATACTAACACTAAAGGTGGCTATTAAACAAAGGCATTTCCTTTCTTTGTCTGCTTGCAAACAAGAAAGTTGGCATACAAGCATTTACAGCTTTAACTATTTTAGTGAACAGTGGAAAAATATAGACTGTGGTCTTAATGAATTCCAGTATTAGGCATGCTGTAACAATGCTAGAAATAATATGTGAAAGAAAGTTAATGTGAATTGTAGAGTGCAGATTAGGCAAACTTCTTGTCTGTCCTCTATATTCTGTTATTTGCATTTTCATTCAGCAAGGATGTTGGCTCCCTTACACTAAGCCTGATATAAACCCTAACCAGATTTTGTGATCATATAGTTTAACTGTCCTTGATATATGATGAAATCTTAAGGTTTTAACTATTTTCAGACCCAAATCAGCATGATTTTAATAGATATGATTAATGTAGGGTGCTAATGCCTGGTACAAGCCAAGAAGAGGTAATATAGTACCTCCAAAGGATTTGTTATGCATGGAAGTGCAAAGAAATCAAAAGGCTGGATATTGTGAAACATGCGATCAATGTGACTATGAGATTGAATATGCTGATCATAGCTCCTCCATGGGAGTTCTTGCTACAGACAAGCTTCTTTTAATGGTTGCAAATGGATCACTGACCAAGTTAAACTTCATTTTCGGGTACATCCTTCTCTCTTCTCTAGCTTATTGCAATTTTTGTCTACGTAGTTTTGTTGTCAAAGCATTGATACGTGTATACATTGTCTTTAAGGTGTGCATATGATCAGCAAGGCTTACTTTTGAAAACTCTGGTGAAGACAGATGGGATACTTGGGCTAAGTAGAGCTAAAGTTAGTTTACCTTCTCAATTGGCGAGCCAGGGTATCATTAACAATGTCATAGGTCATTGCCTTACCACTGATTTAGGTGGTGGTGGATATATGTTTTTAGGTGATGATTTTGTTCCACGTTGGGGTATGGCTTGGGTCCCCATGCTTGACAGCCCTTCCATGTAAGTACGGGTTTTCTGAAGATTTCAGTTTCCCCATTTTATTTTTCCAGGCTTCCTTGTGCTTTTAGTTTTGGAATGTTTTCTAGTGGAAATTGATAATTAAAATGTTTAGCTTGGAAGAATCCATCATTTTGGTTGAAAAATCTCTCATTTTAGGTGGGAAAAATTCTAGAAAATATGGTACTTGTTAATTATGCATTTCACTGAAGCCAATCCACCGTTATTCCATTTTTCACCTCTCTGTGGCTATCATTCTGTGTTATTTAAGAAAGATCAGTGAATAGTCAATTTGGAAATTGTTTTCTCATCAATTTTATTGTCTATTCTTTTCCCTTACCAGGGAATTCTATCATACAGAGGTTGTAAAATTGAATTATGGAAGCAGCCCACTCAGTTTAGGTGGGATGGAGAGCAGAGTGAAGCACATATTATTTGACAGTGGCAGTTCCTATACATATTTTCCAAAAGAAGCATATTCTGAATTGGTTGCTTCTGTAAGTGTTTTCATGCCACTGGATCACAAAACACTTCATTCAAAACATTGTCACCAATTCTTCTAATCATATACCACATTGATGCAGCTTAATGAAGTTTCTGGGGCAGGACTTGTCCAAAGTACATCGGATACAACATTGCCCTTATGTTGGCGAGCTAATTTTCCTATCAGGTATGGCAAACAAATACAAATTTATTTATTTATACTCGTACATCACTTATAAATAAGTTTTCCAAGAGGTCTCTAAATCCAGAAGTCAATGACTCTTTAGGTTGTTGGGTCTTTCTTGTGGCATCAGGAATGAAATCCTCTGGCCTCTTTAAATGCCGAAGTTAGTAAGATGTTATAGATTTTACCTAGTACCCCATCAATTGTCATGCTACTTCTTTTGACTGATGTGGATTTTTCTTCAATGCTTCATGATACTCCAGAAAATTCATATACAGGACTGGTATCCCATCCATTGATTACAGCTCAATTTGTCTGTCTTTTTTTTTTCCAAGGAATTATTTTCTCATCATCTCTATCTAATTTTATTATCCGAACTTGGAAGTGATTTCTTCCTCTACCATAGGCATATAACTTCTATATGCATACCACCATCTGAATTGTTTCCATATCACCTCCAATGTTGTTGTAACCTCCAATGCAAGTAGCCTGGCTAGGGTTAGCAAGAGCTAACACGACCCATCCGCCGCCGCCGCCGCCGCCGCCAACATATTAAGGGGGTTAGCAAGAGCTAACACGACCCATCCGCCGCCGCTGCCACCACCACCATCAAAATAGTTTTTCGCTTGAAAATTCATCAAAATGTATTTTTAGATTTTTTATTTTATTTTTGATATCAACACATCAAAACTATCAGAAAGCACTAAAAAAATCAATTTAATGCTTTTTCAAGTCAAAGAACTTTTGAAAAGCACCTAACAGAAGCAGAAGTTGTGTCAAGCACTCCTTAAATGTTATTGTCAATGTTGCAGCTGAAGCCAATTTTGAGATACATCTTATATAAATTTTCCTTTTTAGTAAATTGTTTATTTTATTGATCGGGAAATGCATAATGCTTACAAGATCAATCTATGAGACCTGAAAGCTGCATCTTTGACATTCTATTCAACGTTGTCCACTTTTGTTATAAAAGAAAAAAAGTACTTGGTGTAATGATTGATAGAAAGCCCAATTGCCTAAAAGTAAGAATCAGAAACACATTTCGTAGCCATTTTAGTCTTTTCGGTCATGGTTAGCCATTGATTTGTGTTTGAGCGCATGGATTGCAATGTCCTTTATATATACACTTTCCAAGCTCAAATAGAGTTGATGGAAGTGATGTTCAGAATTTCTTGAAATTTTCTGTTATTTTACTGCTCCATCTTTGAGTTGCATAATAATGTTTGGGAAATGTAATTAATAGAATGCACATATCACTTAAAGCCATCGTTCTAAATTAGCCTTCTTTAGTAAATGGTCAATAAATTAGCCTAGCCTTTTGTTTTCTATGGTATTTTATGTGATAGTAGATGGAAATGTGGGAAAGCTAGCAATCATTTTCATTTAATTTTTGGATTGGACAAGCAGGTGTAATAACCATACAATTTAACTCATAGTTAACAGGACTATTGAAGAACTTTCTTTTCCTTTTGTTCTCTTTTATAGTATGAAAATTTATGATGCACAGGATAGTTCCTCCTTAAATTATATTGGAATGACATTTTTAAAACTGCGTATTTACATGCAGATCGGTTAAGGATGTAAAGAAGTTCTTCAAGACCTTAACCTTTCAATTTGGGACCAAATGGTTGGTTATCTCCACAAAGTTTCGGATACCTCCAGAGGGTTACTTGATGATGAGCGTAAGGAATCTTTAACACTAGTTTGCACACTTTGTTGAAATGTATTGACACAATGTCATTGCATGATGGGAATTCTGCTGTTCTGCAGGACAAAGGCAATGTGTGCTTGGGTATTCTTGAAGGAAGCAAAGTTCATGATGGATCCACAATTATTCTCGGAGGTATGTTAATGTGACAACTTCAGCAGTTTTGATGTCGAAACTTGTAACATTTGGTGCACTGTACAATCTCTCTCTCTCTCTCCATGACATACTTGTGTATACCAGGGAAAAGTAACCCAAGAACTCAACTCTGTGCCAAACATGCTGCCATCTGCATCTGGCATCATGTTGAGAGAGTTGAGTTCTTGTGTTGCTTTTCCCTTGTAGAGTATATTCTTCCCAATCCCTTGTGAGATATTAAGTTGCTATTTTTTGGTTTTTTTAAATCCAGTTCAACTACATAGAAGTTCCTAATTTCTAAAATCAACAAAATCCAGAGCCATGATCTTCAATCTTGCAGATGACATGCGATAGATGCACCCTTGTTTTCTCTTATTCAAAACATTTCGTCCGTATTTAGATGCACCCTTGTTAGTATCCTCATCATTCTGTTTTACAATGCTAATGTAACTCTTTACAGATATATCATTGCGGGGGCAGTTGGTGGTATATGATAACGTGAACAAGAAAATTGGTTGGACGCCCTCGGACTGTGCCAAGCCAAAAAGATCGGATAGCCTGCAATTCTTTGATGGTCTGCCATTCTTCGACGGGTAGGTCATTAAATTGTGGCACAAACCAGATATTTTACCTTCTAGTTTGGTTTTCTGCTCTGTTCTGTAAGTATTTATTGCTAGAGCTTTATAGCGTGTCTTCCATATTAAAACAATTTTCTCAGTACAGAAAGGCATGCTGAATATTGCGGGCACCGTGGTATTGGTGCCCGTCCTCTAAGGGGTGGGTGTGTCTATGGTTACATGTCTCTATTAACCACACAACACAATACACGTTCAATATTTTTCCTTGTAAATTTGCTTACGCTTAAAACTATTCAAGAGTGCATTTGGCGTGATTTACGATTATTAACTTGTCTTGGTAGTTTAAATGTTATTTTATACAAATGATCCCAAGTAATTTGTTTCAAGAATGGAGATGACACGATTTAAAATCAAATCAATCTAGTTCGATTGAAATTTTAAGCTTTGATTGTAGCAAAATCTTGAATTAAATTTGGATTTATGAATAAAAATGGAAAGACTGCCTTTGATTTAATTCAAAAGTTATATTTATAACCAAGCATGTTTATGTGCTCTTTTCACTTCTGAAGTTTTTTTTTTTTTTTTGAAAGACACTCTAGTAAAAGGTATCTTCTGCCTAAAAACACCGCCAAATAAATCTTTTCCTCTCCTTTTTCATGCTCCTCACTTTCTGTGATTTCAAGTATGCCATTTATACTGAGAAGTATCAGTCTATTTGTTTTTATGTTTTTTAGTTTTAAAAGTGTTTTTAAAAAAATATTTTTTTACTTTAAATTAATATTTTTTAGTTTTTTCAGATTATTTTGATGTGCTGATGTTAAAATAATTTTTTAAAAATAAAAATAATATTATTTTCATGTATTTCTGAACAAAAAATATTTTAAAAAGCAATCATTATTATACTTCTTCACTCCATCAAGTTCTCACTACAAACTTCTTATGTCCAAGTTTGTTGAAAATGGAATCTTGGCCATATCCAATCTATCCTCATGGAATTAAACAAGATAGATGTACAATATTTACGGGGGCAGTGAGGTTGGGTGGGTCAAATATAAATTTATATTTTAATTAATTCCAACATAATTTGATCAAAAATTCATTATATTTTCAAATATTGATGTATTTATTCTAGCAAAATGGACTAAAAACACTTCCACATCACATCTTTCATCATTTAGAATTCACATCAAGTTTGGTTGTTTTTATTACATAAATATGACTAATTGACCACTTTCTTTCACCTTTTTTATTTTTTAATTGCTCTTGTTTCTCTCTCTCAAAATCATCTACTTAAATGTGAATAAAATAAAATTTTTAATAAAATTTTTTATAATTATTCAATAAAAAAGGACCAAAAAGAATTTGACCAAAAAATAAAAGCATAGTTACTCAAAAGGCACCGACTAAATAGTGATGGAAAAAAATGGTTCTTATTTTTTCTTCACTTTTAATTTGAGTCCCTTTATTTTTTATTTTGTAAAAACAATAAACTCAAATTATTTTATTTTATAAAATCAAGTATCAATCTAAATGTTAAAATGTTACTGGACATCTCAAGAACCTTAGAGCAAGTTTATTGAGATAAACTATTAAGAACCCTAGATAAAGTTTATTGGCACAAACTATCAAATCAATTTAACATGAAAAAATTAAATTAAAAAAAAAACCACACTATATATAAAAAAAAAGATATCACTATGCGAGCTCATGATGTCATTGCTTGTAGTTGAATTCTAGAAAGAAAAGGGAAACCTAGCATTTTTAATTTTTTTTTGTTAATATCTTCAAGTCTTAATAATTAGAAAACATTTCACTCAAAATGTGTAGGATTGTTTCACATGCTAATAATTAGAAAAATCTGATAATAATTTTAACTCATTCAGTGGAGACAAGATATAGATCATTTAATAATAATTCTTACTCGATCAAGATGAGATTCCACCATTCAATGATTTTTTAATATCAACAAAAAAATTTTGATTTTTTTTTACAGATATTGATATCTCTCTCTATATGTACATCTTAATCATATTTACATACGTGTATAAATTATTTGATATAATAAAATAAATAAATGGAAGAAATATAAATCCGAGTCAAAAGATTTTAGTTCAAGACAAGTTTACATGTCTGTACTACATTGCATGTTAAATAAAAAAAATTGAACGTAAAAAAATATATATAGATTATAGAGAATTATTTGGTATTGTTATTAACTTGACTTGGTGGATCAATTTTCAAAACCACCTGATAGAATCCTTGTTTACAATTAAATCGTGTGAAAGTTGTCCCGATATGATCCAGTCAACTTGGTCAGTTCAAAAACAAACCAGCTTACCAGTAAAAAACAATCCAAGGATGAAATTGTGAAAAAATAAATGAAATTAACAAAATAAACCTTTTAACTCGACTTCTTGACTAGTCTAGATTTAAAATTAAATTGTATCAAAGTTGTCTTGACATGATTCATTTAACTTGGCCGGTCCAAAAAAACAACTTAGACAACTGTTAAAAAAATATATAAAGATGAAACTGGAAAAAAAAAGAATGAAATTAAAAAATATAAAAGAATTGAAAGAAATAAAGAAATAAAAGCTTTATTTGTTCATATGAATAATAAAATTATATTATGTTTTTAATTAATTGATTAAAGTGGATATAATTTGATGCTTCCTTCAAAAACCAAACCCAAGCCCCTTTGAGTTTTTTTTTTCCCTACATTAGCACAATAGCTAAAAAAAATATTTTTCAAATTAGCATAATTGAGAAGTTTTCGAATCTAGCATTGTCAAAGACAGTCACACATGTACTACGAACACGGCTTGTTATGTGCACATATAACATGTGCGTATTAATAGGTTGAAGATGTCACACATGCACGACAAATCAAATTGGAATTTCAAAACCCTTTTTTCCCCTCCCCTTATTTCTCCCTTTCTCTTAATTTTCTCTCATCTCTAGCATCATTTGCTTCTCAATCTCTCTCCACCATAAAAAACCCTGATCTCTCCCTTCACTGTGATAGACCTCATCTCTATGTTTAGACTTATTAAATTAGGTTTGTGTTGGTTATGTTAGGGTTATAGTTGCATTAACAAAAAATTATGTTAATTAGCTTTAAATTACCCTATTCGAGTTGATAAATTATGTTATTTTGCTTCAAATTTTATGAATTATGGTTTTATTAATTGTGTTTAGGCTTATTAAATTTTCATCGAAATGATGTAACTCGATGAATTTGCTATATCGATAAATAAATATTGTATTCTTCACATAAATATTTTTTATAGTAAGATTATTATATTATTATGGCGACACCATCATCTAAACCAGTAATGATATTACTTACCATGAAGAAATTAACGAGTTCTTTATTTTGAGATTTGATAGTTTGTTTGCTGAACTAAAAAACTAAATATACAATGGAATTTTATAGAATTTGTCTGAAATTGACGTTGCCTTACTTGGAGAATGCTAGGCAGGGACCATCTGAATCGTTGTGTTGTTCTGTTCATTGCAAGTGATGCGAGTTTTAATGCAACAATTAAATTGGTCACCGAATATTATAGCTCTACTTGAATAGTAAATCTAAATGAAAAACCCCTTAAATTTAGAGTTCACTCGGGTTCTAAGTTACAATCAAAAGACCACACAAACATCGCAAGTAATTGGTTTGCCTAGGACAAGTGGTGATACAATAAATCTAACATCAACTCAATAAATTATGCATATGAAAGCTTAGTTGAGCAATAATTGCTCTATATAATAATATTATTATAATGAATCTGAATCAAGTAATGATAAAGATGATTGTCATGTTAATGATGTAAATAAGCTAATAATCTAAACAATGAGACTTCCTGTTAGCGTTCGGAGCATATAATAGAGAATTAAAAAAATGATTTTCTTTCAAAATGAAGACTATTTGCCAGTTGAAAATTGTGGGACAAGAATGAAAATAGAAGGAAGAATATGAAAGAGGAAAAATGAGTCAAATTTGGTTTATGTTTAACAAACTAAAAATAAAAGGATCATTCATGTCGTTTGGAATATAAAAATTTAAGTTATTTTTCTGAGCGGCACAAGTGAAGCATAAAGAAAATTTTTTATTGTTGATGATATATTTTTATAAACTTTGCCAAGCTCACAGAACTCAAATGCCAAATTATTTGTGCAACATCAATATGTTGGGTTCAATAATACATCATTGACAATTTACTTATTTTACAGGGTAATATACATTACAGTTACGTTACACCATAAGCAAGCCACTGCCTATCCATACCAACCCCTTCTCATATGGCATATGAGAGGGGGTTGGTATGCATAGTTTTCTGCATTCCAGCTTCTCTCGGAAAGCCGCCTTAGGAAGCAGTATGCTGGTTCTGTCAGTAGCCGACATGAAATGAGTTCTATTTAACACATTTCAAAACTGATGCAAATTCCAAATATTGTCAAGACTGGACCTTGTCATCCAACAGTTAGCTGAGCCTTCACGAGATTTCCTCTCCTTCAAGATCTTTCCCCACTTCAACACTTGTGTATTATTTCCAGAACTTCAGACTTCTATGCAATCTGATCCAAAATCCATTAGCCTCTGTAGCTATCGGCAGCTCAATAGGTTCTTTGAAATTTGCTTTCTCACTTAGTTCTTCGAATGAGTCTGCAAGATTTTGCAGCCTTGCAACAAATTCAATTAAAAGGGATGTAAATGTTGCTAAAGACAACGCACTAGCACTTTCATAAGTTTTTGATTCTTCAACTTGTGGCAGTGTGTCAGCGGTAAATGAATTTCGTGCAGGCCAAGATATTTGTTTCTTGAACACATCATCAGAGGAAATAGTTGGATGGATGGTGGGCTTGACATCCATGCTGAGGGCATGCCTATCCCAACTTTTTGGTATAGTCATTGATCTGAGATCAAGGACAGCTTCACTACGGGACTTGTATTCCAGGACTTTATTTTCGTCATCGTCAAATGTCAGCAAGTCTTGGGGCTCTCCCAGCTCCTTTTCCCTATTCCCAATTTCCCAGGACTCTGCATTGACAAGAAGGTATGATTTTCGATCCACTTTATTTTGCAACTCTTCTGCAGCCTCGTGTACTTCATATAGTATGTCTACTGGACCCAGTTTCTCCATCCTTTTTACTTTGTTGCCGAGTTCAAGCAACACTTTTGCTCCTTCAGCACCTACTCGTTTCAGCTCATGATGAAAGACCTGTCTTCGTTCTGCTGGAGCCTAAACATTCACACAACAGAAATTCAATCTTTTAAAAGAATAGTACTACTGGGATGTCACAAGCTTTTCTGTTGATGCAATTCTTATGCATTACAATTATAGATTCCACCATGGGTGCACGGACAAGGCACAAGTAAGACATGTTCAATCATATGATTAACTTGGTCACCATTTCAATTGATTGACAAAACATGGAAATATAGAAGTACATGAAGCTACAGTTTTGATATTTGATGGTTCATGGATCATGCAGCATGTATTCTTTGGGCACTGAACAGACAGAGATAGCTTGCAGGTAGAGAAAGATTTTGAGAACTGCATGAAACTATTCTGAGATAAACCTATAGCGATCCATAAAAAAAGGATAAATGGATATATACAATGAAAAGAATGAAGGAACATTCATCAAGGATTTGTTTCTAGGTTGTGAGGAATACATCTGGAATATAAGATGCAATAAATCATGATTCCCAGGTGCATTTTGACCATTTGATTCACCGAGTTATCACTTCAAAAAATATTTTTTGTTCAGTTAATTATTATGCCCTACACAGTATTTGAGCTTCCTGAAATGGAACTGCTGCCGCATAAAAACTTCTATTTGGCATACAATCACTTATAACAAAACACTCCTGATATATTCAAATTCAAAACAAGTCTTGCAAGACTACAATGTCTAGTTAGGCTTGGGATTTGTAGCATTCAAGCCCACCACAGTAAGACTTGGAAACCATTTTGTAAAGGAAATAACATTAAGAAAAAATTCCCAAGCACGGAAATGCACAGAAGATATTATGGAAGAAAATAAAGTAAAATTTTGGCCATACATATAGAAGCAGATAGTTTAAAAAAAGTGCTTCCACAACAAATATATTTAGAAAAGAAAAAATAATTCAATGTCATCAAGCATACCAAACCACCCTCTGAGAGTGATTCCAAAATGAGAGTGATTCTCTCGAGTGGTGTGAGGCTACTTGTTTTCTTTTCTTTGTAATCTTTAATTTTCTGCAATAAAATATCAGTTTTCTTTCCCTTTGTCAATTCTTTCTTCGGTTATCTTTTCTACTGGAACCAAAATTAGTGAATTTGGTTCTGTGTTGATATCGTTCGGCATTACCCTCAGGGCATATGGTTAAATAAATATAATCTGTTTAGTTTCTACTGACAATGCCTCAATAATGAAGTTAGATATGGAAAAGCTTAACCACCTGAATTTCAGAAAGTATACATCCGTGTAGCGCCATGACCGTGAAAGCACAATGCCTCAATGCACCGCTTACTTTGACATAATTTTTCCATGGATAGTTAAATGACTTGTAAGGACCATGAGGAGGCTCCCAAATAGCAAAACCCATCTTGGCATGGAACAAAAAAAAGGAAGTTAATATTAACAATAAAATCCTTAGGCATTGGGTCTCAGGTGCTGCATATTGTGTTGAAGAAATACCAGAGCATCCTCTTGGCTTGTGGATTCTACAGCTGCTCTGTAGCCACTATAGAGTGGGTCATCAGAAGCTTGGTATGTAAGGATTTTTGAGGGGATCCTTTCATATTCTGTGCAGTTAAGGTACTCATTAACACAACCTAAACATAGCTCATAGAAATTAGTACAGCCTGAATAAATGAAGCTAAAAGACAAGACTTCTGCAGTGAAATTTGCTAATTTAATCAACATGAATGAGATAATGAATTGAGAACATAGTGCATACCAACCTTCTAATGAATTTGCCACTCTCGTGAAATTTTTTGCCACCAAGGCGTGTAAATCCTCCCCCGCCCAGATGGGATAAATCAATATATTTACTGCCAAGCCAACCCCAGCACCCAGTGCAATAAGCAAAAATCGTGATATAGCTGTATGGTTAAATTCCCCAGTCCTATACCCAGATACCATTATGAAACAATATGTCAACAAGAAGACTCGAAATCCATATTCATAAGGCTTCATTGACGGGTACAGTTTTGCATAAGTTGCACAAAACCCTGGCAACAACAAAGCATATCAGAAAGCAAGACACATAATAACATGGAGGAGAAAGAATGGCAAGTCTCACTAAGTAAAAATGGATGCAAAACCAGACCTACTGAGAAGATGCTAAGAATAATAACAGCTTCCTCCCACGCTCCAGCCAAATGAGACAACTCTGCCATTGCCAGAGCAAGCCCTCCAGCTGATAATGTCCCAATCCCTCGGTTCAATCCTTTGCTAAGGGTAGCTCCTGAAGGAATTAAGAAAAAAAAGGATGCGATGAAACTGAAATGAATGTGTTTGCTTATGTTTGACAATGATTAAAATGCATCTGATAAAAGATTTACTCAAGGCCACACCATGTAAAGCTAAGATGGTTGGGTCATTTGGGATTAAGCCAACTTGAGCTTCAATTTCAAAGCACAAGGCTATAAAAGTAAAGAAGGCTTACCCAGCAATTTTGCATTTATTAGTTGCTCTCAAGACCAGTAAACTTTGTTGAATCTGTGAACAAAATGATGGCTGGAAAGGTCTAAAGGAGAAGTTTGGGATAATTTTATAAGTTGGCACTATAAATCCTTTCAATTAGACCAAAGATTCTTATCAATATCCATTACCATCACCCCATGATATTTCCATTCTCATTATGCTTGCAACCTTGTCAATTTAATAGAATTAGGCGATGCAAATTCTATCCAATTCACAAGAGCCTATAGTGATATATGTATCAGCAAACTCATTGGTCTTTTTATTCTCATTGGTCTTTTTATAAAATTAATGGAATGCTCAACGCATAAAAAAAGGGAAGTGCATATGAACTTACAAGAATTTACTTAGATCCTTAATGAAAATCAGTAATTAAACCCGAAACAAAATGAATTTCACCAAAAGTACTACCCATAAACTGAATTAGAGAGTTGAATTACACAATTAGAATCTATATACATTTACATCAATGTATGCGTGACACAAATACACAGAAAAATTCTTTCACAATCCAAAATCAAAAAGCATAAACACACACACAAATTGAATGAATACTCCAAAAAAGTACCACTACAGAAGAATCTCAAGACCGTTTTCATTAGAATACCCCGGACATATACACAGAAACACAAAGACATACATTTAACAGTAACCCATATAACAAAATCAACCAAACCATACAGACAAACACAAGGAAAAGAAAAGGACAGAGAAACCAATCAAACTTACCTATGCTGAATTCAAAGACAACCACAACAGTAAGAATAGCCCAAACAAAGTGTTGACTGAGCTCTTTAATTGGCTCCTTCAAGAAAATCAACAAAGAAATGAGCATCAAAGCCAAACCCATTTTAGCAGAGAAAACAATCTTTCTCGGATCAGATTTTCCCATTTGATATCCTCTATAAGCAACATCTTGAACTTGTTTACAAAGTCCAACAATCTTATCAGACAAGAATCTATAACTGCAACAATTTCTTGTGGGTTCATCTAGGTCTTCTTGAATATTAGGAAAGACAATCTCTGAGTAACACTTAGTTGTTGAAAGAAGTCTCTCTCTTTTCTCGGCTAATGAGTGCCTAAAAGATCCCATTTTCGCAGCCATGGATGGATGGCTACACAGCTCTTGTGGATCCCTGCCTCTCTCTTTTCTTTCTAACAAGAATTTCCTGTTCAGTAAATATTTGAGGATTCTTTTGTATAAAGTTGGAGAAACTCCAATCTTTTATGAAAAAAAAAAAAAAACAAACCCAAATGATAAAAATAAATGAAAATAATGAGAGACACTAGAATCTGACAAGGAACTGAATTTTCGTGCAGTTCAATAATTAAAACAAAAAAACCTAACACACTCAC